>Ga0255044_10000213_pt1 | contig 11810 bp, 10 predicted proteins | sample BC1_12_21_MG_FD_183651 | JGI IMG/M metagenome (GOLD analysis project Ga0255044, IMG submission 183651) | Seawater microbial communities from Strait of Georgia, British Columbia, Canada - BC1_12_21 | ecosystem: Environmental > Aquatic > Marine > Strait | place: Canada: British Columbia... | reverse complement strand
TCATCATGCGCATCTACGTGCCCGACTTGAAGAAGATGAAGACCTGGCAGGCGCCGAAGGCCGAAAAGGTCAAGTAGGGGAACAACTTCGCCCGTCAGTGTCCCTTACGAGCAATGAAGAAACCGAGGAGAAAGAAAATGAAAAACTTTAAGACAGTCACAGCAGTTGCAGTCATTGTGGCGATGCAATTCGTCATCACCGTTTCGCCGGCCAGTGCTCAACAAGCCACCGTCGACAATACACACCATGCGGCAGTTGCGGACACCAAACCCGCTGCGGCAGTTGGAGAGACCAAACCCGTCACCTGGGATAACTGGGTCCGTGCCGAGTCCGACAAGATGTTCAAGAGCTACGCCGATCTTGGAGGTTTCGGCAAGTTCTTTAACATCCGGAAGCCGACTCCCATCGATGCGCAAAAAGTGATACGGATGAACCGGGACACCCTGTATTCCTTCGGGATATTCGACCTGACCACCCCGGTCACCATCACCAAGCCGGATACGGGGGATCGCTTTCAATCCATCATGGTACTGAACCAGGATGAATACGTCCCGATTGCCGTCGTATACAAGCCCGGCAAGTACACCCTGACCCAAAAAAAGGTCGGGAGCCGCTATGTGTTCGTCGCTATCCGTACGTTTGTCGATTCAAGCGATCCGGCGGACATCAAGAAGGCCAACGCCCTCCAGGACAAGATCAAGGTCCGGCAATCGTCAGTCGGCAAGTTCGAGATCCCCAACTGGGACCAGAAGTCCCAGGATAAACTGCGCACCGCCATCCAGGTATTGGCCTCGACGATGAAAAACTTCCGTGGGTCTTTTGGCACGAAGGAAGAAGTCGATCCCATCGCCCATTTGTTGGGTGCGGCATCTGGCTGGGGCGGGAACCCGGTGAAGGATGCCAAGTACCTCAACGACGTACCCAAGATGAACGATGGCAAAACGGCTTACACACTGACCGTCAAAGACGTGCCGGTGAACGGGTTCTGGTCCATCAGCCTCTACAACGGCAAGGGATACTTCGTACAGAATCAGTACAACGCCTACTCGATCAACAACATCACCGCTAAGAAGGACAAGGACGGCGGCGTGACCATTCATTTCGGCGGCGATCCGAAGCAGTCCAACTATCTGCCGATCATGGACGGCTGGAACTACGCTGTCCGGCTCTATCAACCGCGTAAGGAGATCCTCGACGGCAAATGGAAATTCCCCGCGCCGAAACCGGTGAAGTAGAAGGAGCCCTTGATGAGATCCTTCGCCATGAAGGAAGATCCCACCGCCTGCCACCAGCCCGACCTCGAGGAGATGAAGATCTCGAAGGCGCCGATGGCTGAGCGGGTCAGGTAACCCCAGTTACGATCCCGGTAGGAGGAGAAACGACATGACGATGCGCGAATTCGTGAGGGCACTCGCGATCTTTTCTGGCCCATCCACCTCCACGAATGAAAACCCACAGCGACTTCTGGGCTTGATCCTGGTCGGCCTCGCGGCCGCTGCATGCGCGGGGAACGCGCCCGAGGGGATCTACTACGCGTCCGGCAAGTGCGCGGTGAAGCCGGACGGTCTGCACCGGGTCGAGTGGGAGCCCTTTCGGACCACCTACCTAAAGCCCGGCGCGGACCTCCAGCGCTACGACAAAGTGCTAATCCAAGAGGTGACCGTCTCCTACAAGACGCCGCCGCGGCGAGCCAGCTTCAACCGGGATGCGATCGATCCGAACTACGCGCTCCCGGATTCGGCGATCGAGTCGCTGAAGCGCTACTTCCACGAGGCCTCTTAGGCCCGTCGGGCTCAAGTTGAGGGCCCAATTGCGTGGTACTAGCTTGTTATGTCGACTTGCGGCGCGCTCTAGACCGCGTTTGGATCGCCTATCCGCGCCCTGAGTCTCTATGTGCTTTGCTTGAGGTACCTAGCTGGATCGTCACCAACATCATGCCTACGGCCGCACCTCAAGCGCCCCGACGTCGCTCACCGTGTCGCGTGGACGTGGTTCGCCGCGCTGGTCCTCGGTCAGAGGCACCGGTCCAAGGCCTGCTCTTCGCAAGTGGGACCGTCACAGTCTCGGAGGAACTCCCTGCACGCCTCACGCTGAGCCTCGGTCTCGCAGTTTCTACAAACGTCGTCATCTCCGCAACCTGCGATCGAGAGCGCAGCAAGCAGCGACGCAACCGAAATGAGCTTTCGTAATGTCATGGTCTCAATCTCCGTTGTCCGGCCGACTAGACTGCCCACCAGGGGCGCCACCAAACCGTGAAGACTTATATCAATTCCCGTGCCACCCGGGAAGCAGGCTGTTTTGCTTGGGTTTCACACAGCCTCTTAGCCCGTCGGGCTCAAGCTGAGTGCCCAATTGCGCGGTACCAGATGTTATGCCGAGTGACTGGAGCGCTCCGCATCAACGACGGAGCTTGGTGTCGGTCTCAGCGATCGCGATTGAACCCGATCGACCGCACTAGTTCGCGGTGGGCTCGGTTTCCTCATCGACGCCCCCTTCGGTGCCTGGGGCAATGAGGGGGTCTCCCTCTTCGGCGGAGTCCATCTCCATGGCGCGCTCTTCTCCTCCGGTCTGCGCCATGTCCTCCGACATTTGCGTTCGTTCCTCTGTTTCGGGCGCACCACCAGCGCAGGCTGCTCCGAGGAGCATCATTGCAGCAATCATCAACATACGAACCATTGGCTTCCCCTTCGCACGAGCGGCATTGCCTACGATCTACACCAAGGCGTGCCGACTGGGAAGCCATGCTGGTGAACGTCAAACGCTCGGCGTCAGCCAGCCGGCGACAAGGAAAGCAGCAGCACGCCGTACACCGTGGCCGCTGTGGCAAAGGCGACTACGTCGCCGGATCGGTCCGTGTCGGGGAGCTCGTGCCGCAGGATGTTCATGATCGTTCCGCCGGCGATGTAGGCGAGCACGAGTGCCAGAATGTCGGGTCGGATCTCGACGGCGGGTAAGGTTCCGATCAGCCAGCCCGTGATCAACCCTGCGACGAGCAGCCAACGTCCGATCTGTTGGTACCGATCTCCGTGATGCTCGACCAGTGAATGATCGTTCGCGAGGAAGTGCAGGCCCATCGCCACGGCAAACATCCACAGCGGCTCGACCGCCCGATCGCCCGGACTGGCGACGGCGTATCCTATCGCCGCGCATCACCGACCGCCGGATTCGGCTTGGACAAGAATGGGCCGTTTTTGGGCCGTCCTGGCTCACGTCGTCGCCAGGCATCCCTGGTAGCGTTCCGCAATGCTCGTGTCCCTGATCGCTCGGGGGCCAAGAACTCCGGGAACATCAACAATGACTGAGGGAACGGCGGACGCAGCACAACAACGCATGCGCGAGATTCGCGACTCGTGTCCGACGCAGCCCCGCCACTACGGCCTCTGGGGGCTTTCGGCCGGGGGAACGCTACTCGATGGAATGACGCTCGCCGCGCTCGCGATTTCGCTCCCGCTGATCAGGCAGAGCTTCTCGATGAGCGCATTCATGATCGGCGCGGTGAGCTCGGGCAGCGTCGTGGGGATGGCGATCGGCGCGATCATCGGCGGTCGGGTTTCGGATCGCATCGGCCGCCGTCGCTTGTTTCTCTTCAGCATGAGCCTGATCACCCTTGCGGCCTTTGGTTCGACGTTCGCCTGGGCTCCAGGGGTCATCCTGCTCACGCAGTTTCTCATTGGCTGCGGTCAGGGGAGTGAGTTTCCCAACTCGAGCGCGTACGTGTCCGAAATCATGCCGACCAGTGTGCGCAACCGTATGCTCGTCGCCACGATCAGCGCTCAGGCGGTGGGCATGCTGGTCGGGGTAAGCCTCGGTTACCTGCTGCTTCGCGCAAGCCCCGAGGTCGAGACCTGGCGCTACTTTCTCGGATCGCGTGCTGCGATCGGGATTGTCGTCGTCGTCCTGCGCCGCTTGATGATGCCGGAGAGCCCCATCTGGTTGATGCATCGCGGCCAAAACGCCGAGGCGGCGAAGGTGCTCGCCTCGTTGGCACCTGACGAGGAGAAGGAGCTTGCCAAGCTGGGAAGCCAGGCGGGCGACCAGCGTTTGAGCTCCGGGGAGCACCCCAAGGGGAGCTCGGTTGGTTTGTCGGTTCTCTTCACCCCCCAGTACCGCCGTCTGATCGCGTTGACGGCCGTGCCTTGGTTCCTGATGGACATCTCCAACTATGGTGTGGGCCACTTCTCTCCGGGCGTGTTGGCAGCCCTCGCTTCAGGGAAAGGCTCGAGCGGCCCCATCGCAGCTGAGTTCACGGCAATCGAAGGGTCCTTTGCGCTCGACAGCTTCCTCTTGCTCGGCTTCCTGCTCGCGCTGTGGCTGGTTCCGCGCGTCGGGGAGATTCGGATGCAGCGCATCGGGTTCCTCGGCATGGTCGCGGGGATGGGAATCCTGGTCCTGACGGTGGGCGCTGCTAGCGGCTCCCACTTCAGCACGCTGCTTGTGATCGCCGGATTCAGCATCTCAAACCTCATGATGAACATGGGTCCCAACTCGACGACGTTCGGCCTGCCGGCGTTGGTGTTCCCGTCTGAGATACGCGCAACCGCCGCCGGCGTCTCGGCCGCGTGCGGCAAGCTCGGAGCCACCTGCGGAACCCTGTTCTTGCCGATGCTCACGAAAGCGATCGGCCTTCAGTACACGCTCGCGATCCTCGCGGGCCTCAGCGGCCTCGGTTACCTCGTCACAACGAGGCTCGGGGCCGGGCTCACGACCAAGAAAGGCAAAGGCGGAGAACCGGCATGATCGCACCTCGACTGCGTCAACGCTTTGCTCGAAGAGACGTTGCTCAGTCCACCGACTCGCCGGAGGACGGCGTCCAACCGTCGAACACGATCTCGTAGCGTTGGGTCAGACGTTCGAGCGCCTTCGCGTTCGCGGCCTCGCGCGTTTCGAAGCTGTAGTCGGCGCTGAGGCGTTCGCGCAGCTCGTCGAACTCAGGGGGCCGCGGCTCTGTGCGCCCGAGGACGCGCACCAGGTGCAGGCCGTAGGCCGACTCGAGCGGCCCGAACCATTGCCCGACGGGCACTTCGAGGAGCTGCTCGCCGAACGCCGCGCCGAAGGTCTGGTCCACTTCGCGGGCGGTCTTGCCGGCATAGTCGACGGACAGAGCGAACCGGTCGCCCATCTCCGGGGCCCGCTCCCGGTCGCCAAGCGCGGCGAGGACGGCCTCGGCATCGGCACGCGCTTGGTCACCGCGGCGGTCGACGTTGAAGTAGACGTGGGTGAAGGTCAGGCGCGGCGGCTCTAGGTACTTGTCCGGGTTCGCTTCGAGATACTTCGTGAGCACTTCGTCGCTCGGCTCCGTCGGCACGGCCAGATCACCGATCAGGAACTCCATCTTTTGGCCGATGCGCCTGCGGACGATCACATCGTCCTGATCGAGTCCCAGGGCCATGCCCTCGCGATACAAGACCTCCTCGCGAACGAACTCCCGCACCAGCGGTGGCAAGTCCTGGTCTGTGGGCGGCCGACCCCACAGTTTTTCGTACTGTGCACGCAGAAACTCGATTTCGGCGTCGCCGATCACAATCGCATCATCGGACGGCTCGGTCGCGTCTCCGGCAACGGCGTTGTAGACGGCGAAGATCAGCGCGCCAGCGAACAAAAACTGAAACAGCGGCTCCTGGATGACGCGGCGAAGCATGCAAATCTCTCGTCTCGATGGGGCCGGGCCTAGGCCTGTCGACGGGGCCCGACCCGCTCACGGGAACTCTTACTCGTCACGCACCCACTGGGAAGGCAACTCCGAGCCCTTCACCTGGCTGGCACGGGCTGGCTTGCGACCGACCGGCGTGTACCAGATCGGGCTGGTCCAGATGCGCTCCTGGATCGTCGTTGGCACGATGTCCAGCGGCTTCACGCCGAGCTTGTTGGCGTCGCGGGTGCTCCAGCGACAGACCGGGTTCTCGAGTACGCGGACGTAGTAGAAGGCCGGGACGGTCATGTCGAACTCCGGATCGGTCCAGGTCGCGGCGAGCTCCGCGTCGCCTTTGTTCTTGGAGATCTCGCAGGTCTTGATGTTCACCTTGGCGCCGTTGTCCGGGCAGCGATGGGTCTTGGGATCGACCTTGCCACCGTCCGAGCAGGCGACATCGAAGACCTTGTCGTAGAGCTCGCCCTTCTTGGTCCAGCCCTTGATGATCTGGATACGCTGCAGCGGTGCGCTGTTGGGATCGCGCAGCGCGTGCACGGCAAAGGTCGGGCCCGTCGATTTCGGGGTCGCCCCCGGATCGAGCGTCAGGTCGCCGCCCATGGGCACGCCCTTCGCATAGGCCGTCTTTACCCAATCCTTCTGCGTCGTGAGGTTGTCCGGGTATTCGAAGCTCCCGAAGAAGCGTCCGGCGATGCGCACACCCGAGCTGCCGAAGGTCTCCTTGCGCCGCAGGGCGTCGAAGATCGCGTCGCGGGTGTTCGACTCGGCCCAGACGCCGGTGATCCCGCCCGCGGAGAGCTGCGCCATCACCCGAGGCTCGGCGCCCGGTAGCGGCACGGTGCCGGTCAGCCGATTCTTGGGCGTGTCATCGAGGCCAGCGTGGCCACCGTGGTAGTTGAACTCTTCCCAGGTGTGGGCGGAGCCGTGGTCGTCGCCGCCGCCCTCGAGGCCAAACTTGAAAGGGTTGAAGCCAGACGACTGCTGGAACTGCAGGCCGAACTTGTACGCCTCGCGGACGTAGCTGGTCCGCTGCTGCTCCACTCGCTGCCAGGTGTGTAGGCTGACCGGCAGAATCTCGAAGTTGGCCCACTCGTCATTCGGCGAAAAGCTCGGATGCGTCATCGAGGTGCCCTTGAGCTGCATGGCCTCGTGCAGCGGCTCGTTCAAGTTGCGCCGCCCGGCATAGGCGGCGTCGAGCGGCGCGCCCCAGGAATCGACCAGCGAGAACATGCGCCCGTTGCTGAGGTTGCCGTTGTGCGAGATGGCGAGGTTGTCGGCGCCCTTCGCACGCCACTCCTCTAGGTAGGTCCACAGATGCTCGGGCTTGTTCGAATCCATGGCGCTGAACGGCAGGTCGGCCACCTTCTCACCGCGGAAGATCACGTTGCGGTGCAGGTTGTCCCCCAGCGGCATCGAGCTCCACTCGTAGGCGATGAAGGTGGTGAACTTGCCGGGTTGGTTGAACTTCTCCGCGTTTGCTTGAATGCGCTTCCAGATCGTCGCCATGGCCGCGGAGGTATAGCCTTCCGGGTTCACGCCGCTGCCGGATGCCGACTGCATCGCATAGAGCCACTTGGCCTTGTCCGCCTTGTTCTTGCTGCGCAGGTAGCCCGCCATCTTCGTCTTGTAGAAGTCGCTGGTCTTGTCGGTGGCCAGACCGGCGATGCCGATCATCTCGGAGTGGTCGGTCATCATGAAGAAGTCGAGGGGCGCCTTGAGCTTGACCTTGTAGCCGCCGACGTGATCGACCTCCTCGCCCCGCGCCAGGCGGTAGGCGTTCTCCGGTGGCAGCCGGTTGCCGAAGCCATAGGCATCCCCGGAGAGCTCGGAATGCGCGTGCGTGTCGCCGAAGTAAACGTTCTTCAAGGGGTTGGACTCGGGCTTCGCCGACTTCTTCTTTTTCACCCGGCGAGCCGGTTCGCTGACGGGCTCTGAGTTGGAGGGCTCGGCGTTGGGACCCCAGGTGCCGGCGGTGACCGCAGCCAGCAAGTCCGGTCCGTTCGAGGTGCACGCGACCATCAGGCCGACGCACGCGCAGAGGAACATGAAAATATTGGTAAACGTTCTCATCAGGTCAACTCCTCTTATTTCTTCTTCGTGTGAACCAAGGGCAGGTGCCCGGCATGCGGGGAGGCTGCAGCGTCAGCCGCATCGCCGGCTTTCTTGTCACTCACCCCTGCGTACCAGATCGGCGAGGTCCAGGCGCGCTCCTGGATCGTCGCCGGTACCGTGTCGGCCGGCGGCAGCTTGAGCGCGACAGCGTCGTAGGTCGACCAGCGCGGCGTCGGGATCTCTAGCACCCGCACGTAGTAGGCGGCGCTCATGGCCGGGTCGAAGTCCGGATCGGACCACACGGCCCCGAGCTCGACGTCGCCGATTTCGTTGGTGTACCTGGCGCTCTTCACGTCGACCGTGTTGCCGACCGGCCGGGCCTTGCCGGTCTTCGGGTTCACCCCGCGGCCATCGGACAGGGCGACGTCGTAGATCTTCTCGTAGTCGATGACGCCGTCGCTCCAGAGCTTGATGATCTGGATGCGATCCAGGTTGGCGCTGTGGGGCGACTTCATGGCCCAGACGGCGAACTTCGGCACCGCCTTACCCGTGGGGTTGGCGGCCAGGTCGGCGCCCATGGGCACGCCCGCGTCGTAAGCCGCTTTGACCCAGTCCTTCTTCTTCAGCAGGTCATTGGGATAGTCATAGCCGCCGAAGAAGCGCACCTTGATGCGGGTGCCTGAGGTGGCGTAGGTCTCCTTGCGCGCCATCGCGTCGTAGATCGGTCCGCGGTTGTTCGATTCGGCCCACGCGCCGGTCAGGGTGCCGGGATTGAGGAACAAATTGCCGCCCGGAACCCCGAGTTTCTGTCCCGGCAATCCGGTCCTTCGCTTCTGTGCCGTTTCGTCCATCGAGGCGTGGTTGCCCCGGAAATTGAACTCCTCGAAGGTGTTGATGGTGCTGTGCGAGTCCGACCCGCCCTCAACCCCAAGCTTGAACGGGTTCACGCCGATGACCCGCTCGACATTGAGGCCCATCTTCCAGGCCTCGCGGACGTAGTTCGAGCGCATCGCCGGGACCGGCGCGCCCGTGGGCAAGTGATAGTTCCACAGCTCGAAGTTGGCCCACTCGTCATTGGGGGAGAACAGCGGATGGGCCATGGATGTGCCCTTGGTCTGCCCTGCCTCGTGCAGCGGCTCGTTGAGGTTGCGGCGCTTGGCGTACGCGGCATCGATGAAGGTGCCGTCGCTATCGTGCAGCGCGAACATCTTGCCGAGGCTGGCGTTGCCGTTGTGGGAGATCGCGAGCATGGTCATGCCCTGCTTGCGCCACGCCTCCATCGCGGTCCACAAGTCCTCGGGCCTGCTCGAGTCGATGGCCGTGAACGGGATCTTCGGCGCCTTGGTGTCACGGAAAATCACGTTGCGGTGCATGTTGGCCTGGCCCGGCAGTGAGGTCCATTCGTAGGCGACGAAAGTGGTGAACTTGCCCGGCTCGTTGTATTTGTCGGCATTGGCCACGACCTTCTGCCACACCGATGCGGAAAGCTTCGCGTTCGCGTCGTCGGACAGACCGGGCAGGTTCGTGCCCTTGATCATGGCGTCCCCAATCTCGGTGAAGGCCTGGGTCATCTTCTTGTCCCGGACCAGCTTCGCGATCGGTGTGTCGTAGACCATGCTGCCCTTCACCAGGAACATCGGCGCCGCGCCCATGAACTCCGAGTGATCGGTCATCATGAAGAAGTCGAGCGGCTGCTTGAGCTGGACCTTCGGGCCGCCCATGTGGGTCACGGCCTCGCCGCGGGCGAAGCGATAGCCGTCTTCCGGACCGTACTTCTGGTTGCCCAGGGCGAAGGCGTCGATCGACCAGCTCGAGTGGCCGTGGGTGGTGCCGAAATAGACGTCGCGTTCTGCAGGCGCCTGGACATAGGCCGGCTCCACCCGCCCAGGTACCTCCGCGGCGGGTGCCGGTGCCTTAGCGCCTGGTGCCGGTGCCTCGGCGGCCGGTGCCGGTGTCGCGGCGCTCTCGGCCTTGTCGGTTTCTTTGGAGGTGCACGCGACGATCAGACCCACGCACGCGCTGAGGCATAGGATGAATTTGGCAGAGAGCTTCATGGGGTTTCTCCCTTCGTTCACCAGCGGACGCTAACACGGATACGCGGCGACCCCGTGAGCCAAAACGGCCCAAAAGCGGCCCATTTCTGTCGACGCCGAATCCCGGCAGCTACTGCCCCAGCTGCCAGAAACCGACGAGGCGCTCGACCAGCCAGAAAGCCGCGATCGTGCCGATGCCATAGGCAGGCACCTGCGCAGCCCATGTTGGCCATTCCTTCCGAATCCGGCCCAGCAGCCAAATCGCGGCGAGCGCCATGAACACAAACACGATCTGCCCGAGCTCCACGCCCAGGTTGAACGTCAGCAGCGCCAGGGGGATATCCGCCCGAGGCAACCCCACGTCCGCGAGGGCCCCAGCGAATCCGAAGCCGTGCAACAGGCCAAAGGCAAAGGCGACCAACCAGGGAGCGCGCGCGGTTAGGCTGGGCTGCCCGCGGCTGACTTTGAGCAGCTCGCTGGCCAGAAACACGATCGAGAGCGCGATGGTCGCCTCCACGGGCGGGCCGGGCACACGCACCAAACCCAAGGTGGCCGCAGCGAGGGTCATGCTGTGGGCAACCGTGAAGGCGGTGACCGTCGCCAGCAAACGCCGCCAGCCGCGGACGATGAGGAGCAGCGCCAGTACGAACAGCAGGTGGTCGAAGCCGAACAGGATGTGCTCGACGCCCAGCTGCAGATACTGCACGGCCACCGCCCAGGCGGACGGAGGCCCTTCCACCACGACCCAGGGACGGGCGGCCTTGACCAGGCTGGTGAACGTGCCCCCGTCCGCCAGCACAACGCGGACCAGCACGTCGTTCAGGGTTCGTTCGAGCCCCGGAAAGTGGATCGGCTTGCCGGCCAGCCCCGCGTCGCCGCAATCGATCAGGCGACGCTCGAGCAGGACATCGCCCAGGTCCGAAGAAGCCGGCGGCACCACATCTCGGCAAGCGGGCGGTAGCGTCAACTCCATGGTCGCGCCGCGTCCCCCGACCAGGGGACGCTTCCAGGTCAGCTCGAAGACGGCTCCGTCGGTCGCGACGAGCTCGAGGTAGGCGGGACGAGAATCGTGAGCCCGTGCCGTCGTCGCCGACAACAGCAGACCGACGGCAATCAGCGCATGCACAAAGATGCCGGGGCGGCCGTTCACTCTCACGTTTCCTCGCATTCGGGGCCCGACACTACCAGAATACGCGGCGCATACCTGAGCCAGAACGGCCCAAAAATGGCCCATCTTATCGGGATTTCCGACTCGGTCGTCGAACGACAGTGGTGCCGATATCCTCACGTGTTCCAGGAGCTAGTCCACGGTCAACTCAAGGCGCACGTGGCGCCGTAGGCGTGGCCGTCGTCGAAGCGAGGGATCTCGCCATCGATTGCGCGTGGTCATCAGTAGTACGAAGAAATGATGGTTTACTGAGCTCTCTGTGCCGCCCGGCTGGAGTCGGTGAAAGAAAAGTCTGTCACAGTGGCAGACGTACGGCCAGCGTCGTCTGACGGAAGCCACCTCCGCAACGTTCGTGGCTTTGATTGCGTCATTGCTCCGGTGCGAATAAGCCGAAGGCGTTGAGCGTGTGACCCGCGCGACCGATCACGCGATCAGCGGGAGAAGGTGGCGCGTGCAGTTTTGTTGGCAGACAAAACTCTTCCTTGCCGCAACCAAGCTGGACCCGTTCCTGCACTCCCGTGATATCCGCTGCACTCAGATGAGACGCGCTGAAAGCGACTGCAACACAAAAAAACTCGATGCGCCCAAGCGTTACTTTCCGAGATTCACTGCGCTTCAATCGCGCTCCATCGCGCTCCTTGTCACGGAGTCTCATCGACTCTCAGGCACTCACGCGCAGTTTCATCAGATAACAGGGCGTTTCAGCGGCTCTCAGTTCGGGGGGAACCGGGCGGGCAAAAAAAATTCGTTCGGCGAACATACTTTTAGCTCCCAAAACCGATAACGGGGTGTGAGCCAAGAAGTCGACTCGGAAGACACGCCGGCGGGACCTCCCGAAAACGAATCGTACGCCTGCTTCCTCAGACACAAGAACCAGATCGAAACCTGGCTTCGTTCCGGCTATTCGATC
>Ga0255044_10000212_pt1 | contig 11841 bp, 6 predicted proteins | sample BC1_12_21_MG_FD_183651 | JGI IMG/M metagenome (GOLD analysis project Ga0255044, IMG submission 183651) | Seawater microbial communities from Strait of Georgia, British Columbia, Canada - BC1_12_21 | ecosystem: Environmental > Aquatic > Marine > Strait | place: Canada: British Columbia... | reverse complement strand
ATCTAAAGCAGCTTGAGGTGCTTGCTCTAGTTGCTTTACTTTATTCATTTCATACTCACAATAGTCAGATATGCAGTTATTTGTTTCTATAGCTATTTTAAGCTTAGCATAGACCTTACCTGTGTCTCTAAAAGCTTTACCTAGAATATCAAAGTTAACATCAGATGATCTAGCTATATACTCTTTATTAAAGCCCATAGCACTACTTTCTGCCATTTGCTTTATAGTAAGATTTGTAATTACATTTTTATTACTCATTTCTAGTTATTATTAAATAAATCATCAAAACCACCAGATAATCCAGCTTGAGCAACAGTTCCGAACATACCAGTTATTGCCGATGTTTGATCTGCTTGAGCTTGACCCGCTGCCGCTTGCTGTTGAGCCAGCATTGCCGCTGTTCTATCTAATTGTTGTTGCTCTCTTTGCTCTGTAGCACTAAAAACAAACTGTTTTCCGGCTGCTCCAGCTTGCTGCATGCGTCTTTCTTCAGCTACTTTCTGTTGCTGTAGTTGTTGCTCACCTTGAGCTCTTAGTTTTTCATTTTGTGCTTCTTGCTGTTCTATACTAGCTGAAACACCTTTTTTACTTCTAAGCGCTGCTTGAGCTAATGCCGTTGCTCCACCAGCTGACGCGCCTGTAGCTCTAAGTGTATCTAAAGTATTTGCTAAAGATATATCAGCTTCTTCAATTTGCATCTCAGCTGCTTGAGTAGCTACGCTTAAACTAGCAAACGGATTAGACATTGTGCTAGTTAGGCTTTCAAAACTTTCATATGGATTTATAACTTCTTGTCTATTAGCTTCTAAAGTATCTAATTTTTTTTGAAGTCTTTTAGCTTCTTTTTTTGCTCTTCTGGCCGCTTTTTTAGCTGCACTAGAGCCAAATAAACCGCCTACTATACTAGCGCCAGCTCCTATTATTGCTCCAACCATTATTTTATATTTTTATTATTAATATCCATTGTTGTAATTATAAGTAGTACTTACGTTAAACAATTGTTTTTCTCCTCCAATATTTGTCGAAGAATCAGTTGATAAAGTAACGTTAGCGTAAAATCCTTTTATACCACCTACTTGAGCGCCAAAATTAACTTCTTTTTCGTTTGGCACGCTAGTGTTAATTAAATTAGCTACATATTTATTTTCTTTTAAATAAAAGCCAGCATTATACTTAGGTAAAGCTGGATTATTTGTTCCAAAAGCAGAATTATACGTAGAATGATCTGCCACTAGATAAAAGTTTAATTGCGCAAACTGATCAACGCTAACGTTTTGACTAACAACTACTGATGGTGGTGACGGCGTGTAGCTCACAACTGTAGTCCCGCTTGGTACACCTTGACCTGTCACAGAAGCGCCTACTGGTATAAATCCAGTTAGATTTTGCAAAAATATAGTTGTTGTTGTTGATGCTTGCTCTGCAAAAGCGTTTGCATCAGATATAACATACTCTCCTTCATAATAACTTCTAACCCTTGACGAAGTGTCAAAAGTGTTTCTCCAGCTATTATTTATTAGTTTCTCCCCGGTTAAATCAGAAGTATATGAACTAACCTGCCAACCACTAGTACCTTCGTATGCAATAGTTTGAAAGCTTTTAGAATTAGCGGGATTATCGTTTACTACAAAAGATATGCTGCTATCGTACTGAACACCATAAAAATTACTTCTATTCACAGTAACACCGTTAGGGGTTATTGTCGAATAATGCTTGTATAGTTTTCCATTATACATGCTGTAAAAATCGTTTTGAACACTAAATATCTGCTCTGGTTTATAAGTTAAAAATGATGGCCAACCATTTACACTAGGGTCAAAACTTGTAGTATACCATGGTTCTGATGTAGGTTGTGTTATAGGATCTTTTTGTAAAGAAACTACGTATTCTGAATTATGAACATTATAACCGCCAAGAACTATACCACTGCCGCTAGCAGTGTCTATGCCTTCTTGGACATCGTTTAATTTATCTCTAAAGAAATCTTTCATTCCATAAGAAGATATTTCATCGATACCACTAGTACCTAATCTAAGTATTGCATTATTATTTTTATCAGCAAAGTATTTATTATAACCATATACAGCAAAACTTTCAGGGTTTTTACTTATTCCATATTCACCTGCATAAGGCTGTATTGTGCCTATAACTAAATTAGATGTAGTTACAGAACCTCCACCTTCAGCGTTATATATAGCATCTTTATCTATTAAAGCTCTAGATACTTTCTGCTCCTGAAATATTATTAAATTAGAGTTTTCAGTATAAAGCTTCTGTATAGATCCATTGCCTGGATTAGCGCTTTTAGTTATATCTTCAGCTACAGAAAAAACATTACTTTGATTAACGCCAGTTCTAGAATTAAATACACCAGAATATATTAAAGAGTTTAATCTAAAAGACGCGTCTTCTTGATCTTCAACTAAATAAGCTTTTACTCCGTAGTCTGTGGACGTGTTGTTAAATCCTCCTCTAATTCTAGATTCTTCTATAACCCAATCGCTTTCGCTATTAGTAGTAGCAACAACCGGATATCCTCCTATACTGTTAGGTATTCCTCTAGATCCATTCCATATAGGTTCTTGCGAAGAATTTGTTTTATTTAAAAAAAACGAATTGAAATATTTTACTTCTATTATTGCGGCCATATATAAATATTACTTGTTTTTATAATGAATTACACTAATATCTGCCAACTAACAGAATCTAAATTATAGTTATTTTCATCTATAACGAAAGTTGCCTCTAAAACTTGCTCTTGGTTACGAAGCGTAGCGCCTTGATACCAACCAGCACCTGGGCCAGCAGCGCGCTGGCCGTAAGGTGTAAGAGAATAATCACCGTACCATACTGGTCCTCCTGGAAGAACTGGTGGTATAGGAAGAAACAAAGTGCTAACGTAAGCAAAAACCTCACCAGTATTATTCCATAGAGCTATAGCGTCAGCTTCTGTGCCTGGGTTTGGAACAAATACTAGGTTTTGTTGTAAAGGAGGTAAATTAACGTCTTGAAAGTTTATAGTTATAAATCCAGAGCTACCACTTGTGTTGAGTAACGGTGGTTGTTGTGGTCCAAACATTCTTTGCCTGGGTATTCCAGGCCCTATATTATTGTTACTAAAACTTTGGCTAAATATAAAAGCATTTGGAAAATTATCAAGACCATAATTTTGACTAAAATCAAGTCCAGTAATAGTGTCAACTGTAGTTTGGTCAGACCATGGCCCATTGTAAACATACCAACCGTTAACATTAGAGCTAGCGTTATCATATACCTCAAATACGGTTATAGATTGGTACCACCGATCTTCATCAGTATCTGGGAATCCTGATTTATATCTTCTAGCAAATAATCTTCTATATGTATACTGCTTTATATTTTTAACTTTTGCTCCAAAGTCTATCGATATATTTATACAATCTTGATCGTTTTGCCCTCCTGCATCCTGAACACATATAGTTAAATCATATCTATCTACAGGTATCGACTGAGGAGAGAAAGAATTAACTAAGCTAAACCTAGCCTCATTATTCACGATAGTAGGTTCTGGTAGTATACTAAAATAGTTAAAATCTGTTACATCTTGTCCTTGAGAATTAGTCTGAGATGTTATAGTGCAACTACCGTTAGCAAATATAGAAGCAAAGTTAGGATTGTTAGCGCCATTAATGCAATTTATAGTAGTTATAACTTCCTCTAAGTTAGTAGTACTAATAGTTGTCCCAGTGTTTGGAGATGTTATTTGTGGCGATACGTTTGATAAGCTAATAGTTCTTGTTACTATTAAAGGTTGATTATTTACTTCACCCTCAAATGTTAAATTAAAAGTTCTTAAATTAGAAGGACTAGAACTATTTTCTTCTCCAAAATATATATCATTATAATAAGCAGTGGTTGCAACTATATCAAAAACATTTTGACCTGCGGTTTGAACTAAAGAAAAATAACCTAAATCTGTTATGTCTTCTATATTATTACTAACTCTAGTTAGCTGTAAAGGTTCATTTATATCTGAAAAATCAACTAAAAGTCCAAAGTTATCTAATATACTAAACGTACCGCTTAAAATACTAGCTCCAGAAGCTAGTCCTTCATCAAAAACACTAGTATTAAAATCGCTTAAAGTGGCGCCAGCTGATGATTCATTTATAACAGCATTGTTAAGATCTTTTATTAATCCCGACGAAGATGTTTCCCAAAATATATCTAACAAACTTTCCGTTGGTTTTGTTTCATAAACCGCTAGGTATTGAAGACCTGGTGTAGCATCTGGAACTACAGTAATAACTTGACCTAGCGTTACTGTTTGTGGTTCATTAACCTCTAGAACAGGCGCAGAGGTATATGTTATGGCTGTACCGCTTATTACGTTTACAATGTTACTAACTGTTAAAGTTATATTTGGAGCGGTTCCGCTTATGCTGGTTATTACTGTGCCAGCAGGTATACCATTAGCTTCTACTATAGTGCCATTACCTGCTCCACCACTTGGTGCAGCGTTTACGGTGAAAGAGCTATCACCACCAGCAGGAGTGCTTGAAGTTATTTGAGCCCCCGTCGGTGTTCTATCTACTCCAGGAAAAAATTGAACAACTTCTACATTATTTGGAAAATTTCCAGATAAAACTAAATCACCACTTTGAATTAAAGCTGCATCGCCAGCTATACTAGTTAATTTAAAAGAGTCTGTTGTAGCGGATTCAGCTATATCAGCGGTTATGGTGTTAAAGTTAGTAGTTGATATTTGACCTATCTTAGATTCAGTACTTATTCTAGCTATTAAAGGATTAGATTCTACAGAGTAAAACTGAGGAAAATAATTAGGTCTAGGAGTTTCGTTAGCATTATACTCGAATAAATCATTAACAGTAGATATAGTAGAAACAGTATCAGAAAGTTTTCCAGGATAATATTGTTCGTTAGACTGCCCTATATTTGTAGAAGACACGCTAATAGAAGAGTTATCAACTCTGCCATATAATTGAACAGAACTTCTAAACTGTTTTTGTTGGGGTCCAACTTCACTTAAATCTCTAGGTATTTTATTTATATTATCATTTATTAAAACAGTGTGAGAGGTTTTTCCTATTTCTAAAGTAACATCTTCAGGATAAGCTGCCATTATACCAGGTAAATAAACGTTATAATACTCTTGCTCTGTTTGTTTAACAACAACCTTCCACGAGTACCATCCTAATGGATTATAGTCAATACTTGTTACATCTCCATTGTATAAACCAGGTGTACCTGTATTTGTATTTCTAAATGAAGTTATAGCTTCGTTAAAAAGTATTTTTATAGAATCTCCAGGCCATTCAGAAGGAACTTGACTAGGTCTAGAATAAGGAGAATACACGGTAGATCCAGAGTAGGATTGAAGAATCGTTCTTATAACATCTTTGTTATTAGACAGTAAAACCGTTGAGGTTCTACCGTATCTATCAGATAACACTATACCTACTTGATAATTTCTATTTTGTTTTAAAGAGCTATTAGGATATTCTATAATACTAGTAGTCAAAGTGGTATCAGCGCCTGGTTCAAAAAATACAATGCTTGACGTTGCTAGACCAGTAACATTTTCACTTAAAACTATAACGTAATTTGATCCGCCAGCCGTTACAGAAACAACCTGTGTGCCTTCTGGTATAATACCCGAGCCAGTCACCAAGGTTATGAAGTCGCCAACATTTGGTAAAGTTGAACCACCTTTTACTGTTATAGTCGTTCCATTGTATGGACCACCTTGTACTTGCGCTTCTGTTGATTTTAAATCAAAATCAGCTTTTTTAGAAATAGCTACATTATAATTTAAAGACTTCGGTGGCGTGTGCTTGTCTTGATAATTACCGTATATAATTCTATTGCCAGCAACTTCTTGAGAAAAAGCTCTAACTGGTATTTTATCATAAACTCTAGTTAAATCTTTTTCTGGAAGAGTTTTAAATGGTTTTTTAGACTGATAATTGTAAACAAAATAATTAGGATCATTTACGTTTAATATAGTATTATCACTAAGTGTTTGTGCTATATCTAAAGTTATATCACCGCCACTTGATGGGTTATTAGGATCTGTAGGATCGAAAGCTGTTACTATAGGCTTACCAGTTATTCCAAATCCAGTGATAAAATCACCTACATTTACACCTCCTTGAATATTATCAATAGCAAACTGCGTTAAACCTGGTACGTTTCCATTGACAGTAACTTTACCAGCTGAATTACTTATATCATTTATGCTTACTGTGTCTACAACTTTAACAGCTACTTGCTGAGCTTCTTTATATAGAATATCTATTTCTTTAACTTTTAAACTATTTTCAAGCTCAAAGTTAAAAAAAGGTAATGGTATTCTTAAATTTATATCTTCAATTTTGTTTTCTACAAAATATACAACAGTACTTCTGTAAGCATCAGATTGATTATCTATTTTTTGTAAATTTAAAGTTTCTTTTTCAACATATATAAAATAACCGTCTTGTTTAGGAATAAATGCTATTTGTGTAAATGGAGCAAATAAAGAATATTCATTATCTTCAAACTTATATCTATAACTAAATCTAACAAACTTATCTTCTAAATAATCTGGATCACCAGGAAAATCAGGATTATAATACGGGTTTGGATTTAAAATTATTTCTTGTTCTACGCTTAAAGTTGGAGGAAAAACGCCACCAGTTATTGTTATTTCCCAAAAAGGAGTTGCAGGTGTAGCTGTGCTGTTGTATGTGGCAGAACTAACAGTAGCTCCAGGTATAACAGTTATTACACCTGTTTGAGCATTAGTATACCCTACTTCAGCCCCAGAGTCATATATTGTAGAACCATTAATTTGTATATCACCTTCAAAGGATGTTAATCTTACAACTGTATTACTAACGGAACTTAAAAAATCACCAGCTCCTCCATTTGGATAATACTTAGAGCTAACATCTTTCATTGTAGTTTCGTAGTCATCAGCATTTGTTGACAAATAGCTTTTTTGATAAAGCTCTATACACTCGTAAGGATTATATTTAGCAACTGACACTTGATCTTCTGTCACATAATGAGTAGCTGAGTTAAAGCTACCTGATGGATTGGCTAAATCTATATTTACTTTTCTTGGTTGATTTCTATTATCAGTCCAAAAAAGCAATTTTTCTAAAAGGTTTATTCCGTATATTGGATTTTTTTGAGAAAAATTTAGAAAAGCTCCTTTAACTAAACAAACTGGTGCACTTGCATCTGGATTGCAAGCAAATATATAGTGATTAGATTTAGCTCCAGTTGGATGGTAATCATCAGTGTCGTTATCTGTTAAAAAAATAAAAACAGTATTAGAATTGTCGTCAGAATGACTACCTATGCAATACAAACCGCTTATCCCTGTTATATTTTCGAAATCAAAAACAGCATAGTTACCTAGAACATTTTCTACAGTGCCAACACCTTCGCCTTCAGACCTACTTATTTGAATATTGTAAGCATCTCTATATTCACCTTTAGGTAACAAGCGAGCGTCTAAGTCTTTATTCATCTTAGACTTTAAAAAAGTATTTACAGCTTTAGCCATTTAATTTTAATGTTTTATCCATTTAGACTTACCTCTCATAACTTGAACTATTTCAGTAAGCTTTATATTTGATAATCTAATCTTTGCGTTTCTAAGTTTAGAACTTTTATCTCTTCTAAGTCTTTGAACTAAATATTCAGGTTGATTAGCTCTAGTAGATACTATGTAGTGTAGTATAGAAGCATATAGAGCTTCTTCTGCTAACTTAGGCACTTTAGTGTCCTTATCATATGCTAAACCGTCAGAGATGTATTCTAGTATGATTAACCTATCGGCTAAATCACTAGAAAAAGACATTTTACCTTCTCTTTCGTTTATAGTAAAATAACCGTTTACGTTAGCGTATTGAGGATCTGTTCCGTAAAATTGACCTAAATTCCAGTTGCCATTGTAACCATATGCTTCACTAAAATAAGCCCAATCGTCTAGATTTAAGTTGTTGTTTAATAAATTTATATTAAGGTTTTTCCAGCGTTCTTCTGTTATAGAAGTTCCCTCTACATTTTCACCAAAGTTATCTTGAACTGGAACACCGGTTGCATCTTGAACTGGCGTATTATAAGGTATTGTAGTTAAATTGTTAGTTGGAAACAAAGGTCTTTTAACTCCAGCGCTATCTATCCAAGAAACTTTAACATAGTTTACATAGTCTTGAGGAAGTACGATGCTTAAACTAGCAGGCACAGTTAGCTCTTGAGAGTGTATACTTTTTAACGTATCATAGCTAAATTCTTGTAAAGATCTTTTAGCAAAAAACAAAACATCAGATTTCTTAGCCGTTTGTATTAATTTACCATCACCAACGTAACCTACCATAAAGTTGTCTATAGCGTCATTTAAAGTTACATACTGATAACCTCCATAGTTGTCTTCAACAGTATTGCCAAACGCATCTTGATTACCGTAATTACCACCACTAAGTGTTTTTAATTGAACAATAACGTAAGTATATTGAGGAAGAAGAACAGGTGTTGCTTGTGTTCCTATATATATTGTGTTATTTATAACCTCATATTGGCTAGTGTATTCTGTAAAATCACCTGGTAATCCAGTCGCGCTAGTATATAGTTTAAAGTTATTTAAAGCATAGTTAGTCTCTGTGTTATCGTATGAACCAAAAACTAGGTTTGTGTTAAAGTTAGTAACAAATGAGCTTTGTCCAGCTACGTCTGAAACTAAAAAAGGTTGAGCACCTTGATAATATTGTTGGTTTGTTTCTGTTGCTAAACTCATTTTTAAGATTTTTCGTTAACTTCGACTTTAGCAGCCTCTTGAGCTGCTGCTTGTATTATAGTAGGGTTGTTTATTATTATACCACAGTATTTTAATATATTTACTACTAAATTAGTTTGCTCTGAGGCATCTAGCTCAAAATTAGTAGACGTACTAGGATTGTATATGTATTGTCCAAGACTTTGACCTACAGTGAAACCCCAAGAAGGATTTAAAGGAGTAACTATACAATTAGCTACCGCTGTATCTGGCAAAGGATTTATTGTGATATAAGGACTTGTTGACGTGCCGCTTTGCATGTAGTATAGTGGATAATTTTGCGTTGGTGCTGTTAATTTTGATCTAATTATATTATTATAATCACTTTTTGAAACTAACTCTGTAACTGATTGCACGCCTGATTGGCTGTATGTAGAAATAATAGATCCAAATTTACGTATAACTCTATTTATTGAGCCAGAAGTAGAGATTTCTGGTTGATAGAAAAAACCGCTAGGATCTAATGTTAAAGAAATTTCTTGCTCAAAAGATTTTAACTTTTTAGATATATCGTTGAATATATTAAAAAATTCAGTATCATTTTGAGTATTGTTTTGATTTACCCTATTAACTTGATTTCCATCTGGAAAGTATGATTCAAATATTTCATTCTGAACCTGGACAGCTAAACTATTAAATTCAGCAGGTGTAACATATCCTCTTTGCTCTTTATTTAATACATACAAGACTGTTTGATATACTGTGTTTATGTTTACCGCCATTTTATATTTTTATTATAATATAGTGGAGACTACTTTCGTAGTCCCCATCATATTAGTATCACTTGTTTTTATAGTTTTTTATCTATAGATTTATAGATTTCAACACCTTCATCTGTTTTCAAGAAAGCTGCAAAAGCAGAATAAGGGTTTTCGTCAAAAGGAACGTTCATTAGTTTTCTATCATTAGAACCCCAATGGAATGTTCTTTGATCTTGAGATAATCTAATTATTCCAGCTTCAGCCGCTCTAATAGAGAAGTTTCTAAGCTGAACATTATCATCATTCGCTAAATTAATAAATAACGCAGGGTTATTTCTTGCAAATAAAAGTAAATCTCTTTTTAGCTCTTTAGAACTCATGCTATTTACTTTAGACCCTAACTCAACTCTTAATATAGCTTCTGCGTGATCTATATCTATATTTCTAGCTGCATTTAAAGCATCAATTTGAAGATCTAATACATCTAGTTCATCTTCAGCTTCAACTTCTGCGCTAAACTCTTCGTATATTCTACCTTTTAAAGGGTGATACAAAGATAATAGTTTTTGTAGGTTTTGTTTTTCTTTTGGAACTTTTAATGTTCCATCTCTAAACATAATGTGACCAAGTGTTGCCTCTCCTTTTTGCTCATCTACAAAAGGTGAACTCTGATTGGTTGCATATCTAATCTCTTTTTGATTACCTGTTTCAGAATCAAAATAGAGTAAAGAATGCTTAGACGTGTGTCTACTTGGTATAGTGTGTGTTAATGGAGTTTTATTACCTTTTAAATAATAAACTCTATCTTTAACTTCCCAACTTGGTTTAGTTGGTTTTTGAACTGCCGTGTTTTTTACGGGTGTTGGTTGAGTTGCAACCTCAACAGTTTCTTCTGCTTTAGCTTTTTTAGCCATAATATAATAAAATTAAATAGTTAATGATAAAAATCCTGAGGCTGCAAAAGCAGCCCCAAGAATTTTAATTTAAATTATGCTCCTTTGAAAAGAACAAAGTTGTTAGCAGCTTGAGTTACTAAACATCTTTCAGATAGGAAGTTTACTTCCATAGCGTCAAGAGTTGAAGTAAATGCACCACCAGCAGAACCAGTTAGCCACTGCTTCATTCTACGGTCATCTCCTTGAGAAGCTCTGTATCGTACGTGCAAGAATGGACGACGAATATTAGTTCCTAAGATTTGATCGTAAACAGTAGAAGTTCCAGCAGGTACTAATACACCTTCGATTGAGTTAACTCCAGAGATAGCTCCACGAGTTGAAGCGTCGTTTAAGTATTTCCAATCAGTTTTGTAGAAATCATAAGATCCTCTACGGAAACCACTGAAACCTAAGTTCAATGCCATTTCTTCTGAATTTTCAAATAGTCCAAAAGCAGTACCGCCAGATTGTCCAGCAGAGATAGCAGATAACATATCGTCAAAATCAAGAGCAGTTTGTCTCTGTAAGAATAACATGTTTTCTTCAATAGCACCTTGAGTATCTAGGTTTTTCAAGATATCATCGAAAGCATCAAGACCAGCAGCAGCAGTAAAGCCAGTGTTTACGTTACCGCGATCTTCGATAGCAGCAAATAAACCTTGAGTACCAGGTAATTTATTTGCTTGATAGTCGTTGTTTCCAGCGTTAGTATTTCTTTCGCCTTCTACCAATGCCATTTCTAAGTAATCTTCAAAACGTAAGCGAGTTTCAGATTCAGCTTTTAAATACCATAGGTAACCAGAAGTTCCGTCTTCAGTAGCAACTTCAACCCAACCGATTTGAGCCATATCGGAACCATTAATTACATACTGGCTTTTGATTATAACAGGTGAGTTAGAATATTGAGTGAAAGCAGGAGTTACAGATACTCTAGTAGAGTTAACTGTAGTTCCATTAAGGTTTGTTCCTTTTTGGTAAGCAGAACCATAAACAAATAGCTTAAGATCAGCAGCTGTAGCACCAAAAACACCTTGCAGTGTAGTACCTGTAGCAAATAAAGTTACAGTTAATACTGATCCAATTACTACTGTTACAATACCTTTCGCTTCTTTACCAGTACTCGGCTGTAGAACAACAACTGTATCGTTAACAGAAACAACGTTTTCAATATCAGCGGCTGCGCCTGGATTTACATCAATAGTAGTAGCGGCAGGAAGATCACAATCTTTATAAGAAATATGCAATCTGTTCTGCTCAGACCAAATTACTTGATCAGATGTCATTGGCATTTCAGCGCCAACCATTCTTAAAAATCCAGATAATGTACGATTTCCGTAGCGCTCTACTTCTTGCTCGTAAATCTCTGGCAAGTATTGTT
>Ga0255044_10000210_pt1 | contig 11884 bp, 9 predicted proteins | sample BC1_12_21_MG_FD_183651 | JGI IMG/M metagenome (GOLD analysis project Ga0255044, IMG submission 183651) | Seawater microbial communities from Strait of Georgia, British Columbia, Canada - BC1_12_21 | ecosystem: Environmental > Aquatic > Marine > Strait | place: Canada: British Columbia... | reverse complement strand
CCTGACCACCCTCGGACTGGGATTCATTGGGACCTGGCACGCTCTTGGTCAAAAAGCGGCACCGCTGCTACGCAACGAGTAGGGCGTTATTCGCAGACTGTCCCCTAAGCCTTTTGGCTATCCGGTAAACCTGTGCGCAGGTGATACAGGACCAGCCGGTCGCGGGGGCTTCCCGATGTTGATAGAATCCACGGCCAATTGAGGTCAGGCCGGAACTACCGATGAAACCACAAGCAAAAGACAATCCCGCAGTGATCGTTACCAAGGGGTTCTGTATGGGGAGTGCGGACGTCATACCCGGGGTCAGCGGCGGGACCATGGCGTTCATACTCGGCATCTATCCCCAGCTGCTGGCGGCCATCAATTCGTTCGATACGGTTTGGCTGGGTAAAATTTTTCGCCTGGATATCAGAGGGGCCTTGACCTATCCCCATTTTCGTTTCTTGCTTCCCCTGTTTGGCGGCATTGTCGCCGCATTGCTGTTTTTTACCCGGGTGGTGCCTCTGCCCAAATACATCACTACCCATCCTGAGCTGGTGTATGGATTGTTCTTCGGTCTGATTGCCGGTTCCATACTGGTGCTTCTCCGGCATGTATCCGGTTTCGATGGGATGAAACTGCTGCAACTGGCCGCCGGCGTTCTGCTAGGCTTTGGTGTGGTAAACCTGGTGCCCACCACCACGCCAGACGCTGCCTGGTTTATTTTTATCAGCGGCGTGCTTTCGATAACAGCGATGATTCTGCCCGGTATTTCCGGTTCGTTCATTCTGCTGATACTCGGAAAGTACGCTTATATTTTCGATGCCCTGGGCCATTTCCGTTTTGCGGTCATTATTCCATTCGCACTGGGGGCGGCAACCGGGCTGGTGCTTTTCAGCCGACTTCTGGGCTGGCTGCTCGATGTGTACCGGCAGGGGACGATCATGGTGATCACCGGTCTCCTGGTCGGTTCTCTTTGGGTGATATGGCCCTTTCAACAACGCACTTACGTGGAGGTGAGGGGCAAACAGCGTCTGCTTGAGTCCACTCCGGTGTTGCCGGAGGCCATTGACATCACCATGATCGGATCGGTGCTGCTGGTTCTGTCCGGATTTGTTCTGGTTCTGGCAATGGACAAGTATGCCGGTAACAGGTCGCATGCAGCGTCCCCCGGTTCCGGCCCAGCCACGGATTGATCCCGGGACGTAGCGCCGGGAAGCCTCCGGTCCGAATGTCAGCTACAGGCAAGCCAGGGGAACAATAAGTGGTGAAAGGGGAAATATCGGCTCACGGCAAATCAGTTTAGTCGTTTGCTATTGATTTTCAGGCACTTTCTGGAGAATGAAATTTCAAAATGTCAACGGTAGCAGGTTCGGTGGTAGACTTTCCGAGTTGCACTGTATCCATGGAACGGAATTCAATATAAGAAATACTTACCGGGGGACGTGATGATAGAAATACGTGAGCGGGAATCCGGCTCGGTCCTATTCACCCTGGATGGGGATTCGTTGCAGGGGGCAGATCTTCGCGAACTCGATTTGACGGGTGCCGATCTGAGAGGTGCTGACCTGCGCTCGACCATTTTTATCAATACCATTCTTAACAATGCCGATCTCTCCGAAGCCAATCTGCAATACGCTAACCTTCAGGGCGCGCAGCTCGTGCATGCGCTTTTGGATGAGGCCAACCTGAGCAAGGCGGTTATGGGGGGGAAACCAGGTATCAGGCCGGCCAATCTGTCCAATGCCAGTATGCTTGGAACCTCTCTGATCGGGGCGAATATGCAGGATGTCATTTTGAGCAATGCGAAGATGAAAAATGCCGATCTGAGCTATGCGATTTTACAGCATGGCAACCTGCAGGGGGCTGACCTGGAAGGGGCCTCGATCTGCGAGGCAAGACTGAACAAAGCGAATTTGAGCGGATGCAACCTGAGTAACAGCGATTTGTGCGGCGCACATCTGAACTACGCCAATATGAGCGGTGTCGATTTCAGCGGTGCCCAGTTCAGCGGTGAAGAGACCCAGCGGCCGGCGATACTGACCCGGTCCAACCTTCAACAGGCCAAACTGGTGGGGGCCCATCTCGCGAAAGCGGTATTGCAGACTGCCGATCTGTCCAGGTCCGATCTCAGGGACGCCAACCTCTCATATGCCATGATGAGCGGCGCCATCCTGCGCAATGCCAATGTGGAAGGTGCGGATTTCACGGGTGTGAACCTGGGCACCGTCACAATGGATTACGCCAATTTCTCCAAGTCGAAGAATGCCGATATTCCCAGCTTCAAGCGCAACCTGCGCTAAGGTGCTCCAATCCCGGCTGTGATTGACGGAATCAGGTAGGATGCGGTGAGCTACGCGAACCGCATCAACTAAGCCGCCTCCCCTTAGCAATATGCGACCAACGGATCTGATCCAGGCACTGGTGGTGGTTGTTATCTGGGGCCTCAACTTCGTGGCCATTAAAACCGCGGTTGGCGAGATTCCGCCGCTGGCACTGACCGCACTGCGTTTTTCCATCGTTGCATTGCTGGTAGCCCCATTTTTCAGGCCTTCCAGGGATCAGTTCAAACGAATTCTGGGAATTGCAGCGGTAATGGGCCCGGGGCACTTTGGCCTGCTTTTCATCGGACTTGATGGTGCCGATGCGGCGACTGCCGCCCTGATGATTCAGCTGGGCGTTCCGTTCAGCTCCATTTTGGCCGCCCTGGTTTTCTCCGACAGACTGGGTATGGTTCAAGGATTGGGCATGGTCATGGCATTTACCGGCGCGGCGCTTCTGGCCGGAGAGCCCCAAGGCGGCACCCCCCTGGCCCTTGGTGCCCTGCTGATTTCCGCATTCTGCTGGGCATGGGCCAATATTCTCATCAAGAAGGCGCCGGATATTCCGCCCATGACGATCATCGGCTGGATGAGCCTGCTTTCGATACCGGTGGTTGCCGGAATGTCCGCGGTGTTTGAAACAGGCCAGCAACAGGCGATCCAGAGCGCCGGTATGAAGACCTGGGGTGCGCTGGCCTATATCGTTCTGGCGTCTTCTATTGTTGCCTACTATCTATGGTACCGGCTGATAGCCCGATTGAGCGTCAATAAGGTGGTGCCTTTCACGCTGCTTGCGCCAACGATCGGTGTTGCCGCGGGCGTGTTGATCCTGGGGGAGGCCCTCACGCTATACAAGGTGATCGGCGGTATTTTGACCATGGCCGGTGTGGCGATCATTCAGATGCGGCGGGCCAGGGGGTATCCCCATCCTTTACAAGGTAGTGAAACCACCGGCGTAAAACATTTTTAAAGACCCGCAAGTTACGGCCGTTACAGTCTGAGCTGGGGGATCCAACAAACCAGCTGTTGGCTCAAGGACCCGGGTGAAAATCACGGTTGATACCTATGAATCACCGGAACAGATCACAGATCGCTACTCTGTACATGGACAACGGAAGCCTCCCTCTGTTAAAGCAGGCCCTATGACAGCAAAACCATGCCAAGCCTTCGAGCATCAGGGGTCTGACCTGAGGCAAGCCCTCACGCGACTGGAAACACTGCTGAACGCCCTGCCTCATGGCGTTGAAGAATGCGATCTGAACGGCCTGATCACCTACAGCAACCCCGCGCATCATCGAATTCTGGGATATGAACCCGGGCAGCTCATCGGTCAGAGCATCTGGGATTTCGAACTGACGCCGGAAGCCAGCGCAGCGCTGAGGGATCACCTCGCCCACCTGGTCAGGGACCAGCCTGAGCCCACCCCCTTTTTTACCGTTAACCGCACGGCTGACAATCGAAAGGTACACCTGCGGGTCGATTGGGACTACAAGCGGGACGGAGAAGGATTGCTGCTCGGTTTTACTGCGGTTATTACCGACGTCAGCGAAAGCAATCGGACAGATGCGCTGCTGGTCAGGAATGAGGCGCGACTGGCGGAGTCACAACGCCTTTCCCAGATCGGGAACTGGGAGCTGGATATCGACAACGGTGCGCTTTGGTGGTCCGATGAAGTCTATCGGATCTTTGAACTGGACCCCGCTGAAACCTCGCCCTCTTACGATACCTTTCTGAGTACCGTTCACCCGGATGACAGGGAACTGGTAAACCAGAGCTACAATGAATCGGTAAGCCAGAAAACATCCTATGAACTGACCCATCGCCTGCAGTTTCCTGGTGGGCGCATCAAGCATGTTATCGAGCGGGGTGAAACCCACTATGACGGTCAGGGCTCACCGGTGCGCTCCGTGGGTTCCGTCCAGGACATCACCAAGCGTGTCCTGGCCAAGGAGGCATTGCAAAAGAGTGAGTCGATGCTCGCCGAGGCTCAACGCATCGCCGGCTGCGGCAGTTGGGAATTGGATCTGACGACAGGCAGGGCGCTCTGGTCGGATGAGGAGTTTCGTCTTCTGGGTTATGAACCGGGGTCTGTTGCAGCCCGGGTTGAACATTTTCTGCAGGCCGTACATCCCGATGATCTGGAAGCCGTCCAGGCGGAGATGGAGGCTGCCACGACCCGGCCCGACGGTGGCTATGTCATTGATCATAGGGTGGTGCACCCCAGCGGGGAAGAACGCATCGTGCAGCAGCGGGGCAGGGTGAGTTTCGACAGCGAAAGCAATCCCAGGGGCTTGATCGGAACCACACTGGACATCACAGACGCCAGCCGCAAGGCATCTGAGCTCCATGACCGCGAGACCCGTTTCCGGGCGCTGTTCAACGCCTTGAGCAATGGCGTGGTGATCTATGAGCCCACCGGGTCCGGGCAGGGATTCGTCTTTAGGAATATGAACCGGGCGGCGGAAAAAATGGGGGAAACCACCAAAGAGCAGGTGGTTGGCCGCAACGTGCTGGAGGTGTTTCCCGAGCTGGAGGATATGGGGCTGCTGGATGTGCTGCGGCGTGTTTCCGTCACCGGCAGCCCGGAGCAGGTGCCTGCCACCCTGTATCAGGATGAGAAAATTGGGCTTTGGGTGACCAGCTATATATTCCGGCTTCCCACGGGCGAGGTCGTGGCGGTCTATGAGGATGTGTCGGAGCAGAAGCGGGCAGAGGCCCATCTGCGGGAGAGTGAGAAACGGTTCAGGGACCTCATAGAATCCCTGCCGAATATCGCGGTGCGAGGCTATGACCGCGATCGGCAGGTCATTTACTGGAATGCATCGAGTGAGCGTCTCTATGGCTATACCCGTGAGGAAGCTGAGGGTCGGAGGTTGGAAGACCTGATCATTCCCCCCGGGATGCAAGGCCGTGCCAGGAAAACCATCGCCCGACATATCCGGAATGGAACAGCGATCCCGGCGACGGAGATGGTTTTTCAGCACAAGGATGGCGGGGATGTGCCGGTATACACCAGCCATGTGCTTCTGAATGGGAAATCCGATGCACCCGAGATGTTCTGCATCGATGTCGATCTGCAGGATCTGAAGCGTGTCGAGGCAGAACTCAGTTATATCGCATCGTTCGACTCCGTCACCGATCTGCCCAATCGTCATCACCTGGAGCGTGAACTCACGGCCAGGCTCAATGAGGCGGGCCGATTCGACTCCAAGGCGGCGTTGATCTTTATAGACCTGGACAATTTCAAGCTGATCAATGATTCATTGGGCCACGATTTTGGTGATCAGGTTTTAAAGTGCGTAGCCGAGAAACTCTCTTCCGGAATTCGGGATTACGATTTTCTTGCCCGATTCGGTGGAGATGAATTCGTCCTTTTGGTGCCGGAGGTGAATTCCTATGAGGATGTTTCCGGACTGACACAAAAATTGCTGGAGATGTTCGAAAAGCCGTTGGCCCTGGAAGACCACGAGATTTTTATCACCTCCAGTATCGGTGTCGCCATGTATCCGGAGGATGGCGGCGACTGCAGCCAGTTGTTGAAGAGTGCCGACACTGCCATGTATCAGGCCAAGGAATCCGGCAAGAACCGATATCGCTTTTTCTCCGCCTCGATGAATGAGGATATGCGCCGTCAGCAGGCGCTGACAGCAGGTTTGCGGCGTGCGCTCAGAGATGATCTGTTCGAGCTGCATTACCAACCGCAGATTGATCTGGGTAACGGGCGTATCGTCAGTTGCGAAGCCCTGCTGCGATGGCAGGATCCTGAACTGGGGTTTGTCTCTCCCGGTGAGTTTATCCCGGTAGCCGAAAAATCGGATCTCATCAATCAGATTGGGCTCTGGGTTATCGAACGGGCCTGCCGGGACAAGGCGGAGTGGAATCGCCTTGGTGTTGATCAATTGCGCGTGGATATCAACATATCCGGACGCCAGTTTCTGTTTGGGGACGTTCTCACCGCACTTCATGAAACCTTGGAACGCCATCGACTTCAGCCGACTGATATCGGCATCGAGTTGACTGAAAACGCGCTTATCGAAGCCGATGAGCAGACGCTCATGAAGCTTGAGTCGTACAACAAACAGGGATGCAAGGTTGCGGTGGATGATTTCGGCACCGGCTATTCGTCGCTGAGTTATCTAAAACAGCTTCCCGTGGATATCATCAAGATCGACAGGAGTTTTATCAGCGGTCTGCCGGAGGATCAGGGGGATGTCGCAATTCTTCAGGCGATCATTGCCATGGGGCACAGTCTCAACCTCCGGGTCCTCGCCGAAGGTGTCGAGACCGAGGCCCAGGAGACCGCCGTCACGGAAAAGGCCTGCGATCTGGCGCAGGGTTATCTGTACCACCGGCCCATGCCGGCGGAAAACCTGCTGGAAGTGCTCAATATTCGAGCAGACGAAAAACGCTCACCGGGTTAGGCGAATCAGCCTTCTTCGATGCGGCGATATTCGGCGGGGGCCTTGCCATTCCAGCGCTTGAACGCCCGGCTGAAGTTGCTTGGTTCGGAGAAACCCAGCAGATAGGTGATCTCGCCGATGGAGACCATCGGATTCCTGATGTACTGATCGGCCAGTTCACGGCGTGTTTCATCCAGCAGCTGCTTGAAGCTGGTATCTTCCTCATGCAGTTTTCTCTGCAATGTGCGCAGGCTCAGGTTGAGCGCCTCCGCCATATCCTCCTTGGAAACCTGACCGGATGGCATGCGTTCGATCAGGCTGGTCTTTACCCGCATGACGATATCGCTTCGATTGAGCTGCGTTAAGTAAGACATCAACACCTGGTCGTTTGCCCTGGCAATTTCGGCATTGCCGGTGGGCAGTAGCATATCGAGCTGAGACCTGTCGAAAACCATGCTGTAGACGGGTGCATCGAATTCCACCCTGGTGCCAAAGAAACTATTGTACCGATCCGCACAGGGCGGCCGGGGGCGCTGCAGGCATACACGCCCGGGTCGGAACTCTTCGCCCAATGACAGACGGCAGGCATCCAGTATGAGGGAGAGCATGAGATCGTACTCTACGTCGAGAGCGCGATAGACCACCGAGGAGGTATCGATAACGAACTCATAGGTGTCTTTGTGAGCCACCAGGGTCAGTTCCTCCGGATCGGAGGTGACTACCCGGAAGTAGCGAATCAGTCGCTCCAGGGCCTCTTTCAGGCTCCGACTGGCGAGCCAGGCGTAACCGAGGGCATGAAAATTACTTGGATGCCACTGGCGCGCGGCAATCAGTACGAAACAGGGGTCACCACTTTCTTCTATCGACAGTTCCCACAGGCGGCGAACCGCGGCGTACGGATAACGGGCCTGTGGGTTGGTCGCATCCTCAGGGTTCAGACCGGCTTTCTTGAACAGGGACGCCGCATCGATATCGTAGGTTTCCAGCGCTTTCCACACCACCAGCGTGCTGGATGCCAACAAAGATGAATACATATTCGAAGTCCTTTTGGGGTCTTGTTCGTGACTATAGCCGTAGCCAAACAGGAATGCACGCCCCGGGGTCGGAAAAAAACCGGAAATCCATTAGTTCTCAGCTACCTACGGAAAGGCCGGCTTTTAAGTGACAGTCCTGGAGCTAGAACCGGTCATTCTACACATAACGCTGTTCAATAAATCCCAAATGGGATAACAAGTTGGCGCCCAAAGATGACCGTATATTGAACAGTGTCCATTAATCTGGCTTCGCGATGAGGCAGTTGATCGGGGTTTGACGGCGCGTATTCGTCGATTTGCAAACCCTGAAAACGACTCGTTTGCCCGGCTGCGGGACTTCCCGCCGGCCCGGATGGAAATTTGCGCACTCATAAAAAAAGTGCTGGAGGTTAAAAATGAAGCCAACAGTAACCCATCATGAACTGCCTTTGCGTACCGCGGATTTCGCGAGCCTCGCGGAGGCCCTCGACTATGCGGCCAAAGGCCAGACCGGCATGAATTTTTTTACAAGCCGTGGTGAGCTGGGATACAGCCTGCCCTACAGCTCGCTGCGCGATCAGGCGCAAACGCTGGCGCGGCGACTGCAGGGTCTCGAATTGCCCAAGGGTTCACGTGTGGCCTTGATAGCCGAAACGAACGTCGATTTCGTGCGCTTTTTCTTTGCCTGCCAGTATGTGGGTCTGGTACCGGTTCCGCTGCCGATATCCATGAATCTGGGCAGCCACCGAGCCTATGTGGATCACCTGAGAGGCATGCTGATCGACTGCCGTGCGAAAATTGCTATGGCGCCCTCCGAATGGCTGCCGTTCCTCCAGGAAGCGTCGGACTGGCTGGGCATGAGGCTGGTGGGTGATGCACAGATGTTCGATGACCTGCCGGAGTTCGATGTCGAACTCGTGCCTGCGGTGCGGGAGGATCTGGCATACATCCAGTACACTTCCGGCAGCACCCGGTTCCCGCGCGGCGTGGTGATTACGCAGGAAACGATCATGAGCAATCTTGCGGTGATAATCCGCGACGGGGTGCAGGTGCGAGCGGGTGACCGTTGCGTCTCCTGGCTACCGTTCTATCACGACATGGGATTGGTGGGCCTGGTGCTTGCACCGGTTGCATGCCAGATATCGGTGGATTATCTGAGAACCCGTGATTTCGCGATGCGTCCCCGGTTGTGGCTCAACCGCATGACGGAGAGTCAGGCGACCATCTCGTTTGGTCCGTCATTCGGCTACGACCTGGTTTCCCGTCGATTGCGGCCCGGCGAGGCGCAGCGATTCGATCTGAGTCATTGGCGGGTTGCCGGTGTCGGTGCGGAGATGATCCGGCCCGATGTGCTGGAGCGATTCGCCACCCGTCTTGCCCCCGCGGGCTTCGATCGCAAGGCCGTGGTTGCCTGCTACGGTATGGCGGAGTGTTCCCTGGCGGTGAGTTTTGCCCCGTTGGAATCCGGTCTTACTGTCGATCACGTCGACAGCGACCAACTCTCCCGTAAGGGACTGGCCACCCCTGTGGATCGCGACTCCCGACAGGGGAAGGAGACACATGTCAGCAGTTACGTCGATTGCGGTATACCGCTGCCCGGTTTCGAGATGGAAGTGCGCACCGAAGCGGGTGCCCGGGTTCCGGAGCGTTATGCCGGGACCGTCTACGTCAAAGGTCCCAGTGTTATGTCCGGATACTTCAATGACGTCGAGGCCACCAGCAAGTCACTTTCTGCGGATGGCTGGCTTAACACCGGAGACATCGGCTACCGGGTTGGGGATCGGCTCTTCCTGACTGGGCGCAGGAAGGATCTCATCATCATCAACGGCAGAAACGTCTGGCCCCAGGACCTCGAGTACATCGCTGAAGATCAGCCGGAAGTCAGGCCAAACGATGCGCTGGCATTCTCGGTCCCGGATGGCGAAAAAGGGGAGAGGGCCGTGCTCGTGGTTCAGTGTCGGGAATCCGACCCAGAGAAACGCCGGGATCTCATCAAGCGCCTGAAAAGCCTGGTTTACGAGGAGCTGGCGGTGGAATGTATCGTCGACCTGGTTCCCCTGCACACGCTGCCGCGCACGTCTTCAGGGAAGTTGTCCCGTTCCTGGGCGCGTCTCGACTTTCTCGGAGGTAACGTTCGGCGAAAGAGCAACGAAGACGAGGAACCGGATACCTGGACCACTGTCAGGCAGCAGGTCGGCAGCTGATGCTGATCAGGGGGTGGAGTTTCCGCCCCCTGTTTCCGGTCAGTTACCGACCACGGTCTGCAGTTCAGGAACACCGAAACAGAGACCTGCGATACGAGCCCTTTCGAGAAGCGAGGCGACAGGGTCTTACCAATATACTGTTCGAGGTCAAGGACGTGACCGACCTCGGGACCGTGTGGGGCAGGGAGCTTGACACTGAGCAAAGGGGATGGGAACAATGACCATAACAAATTCGTGGATAAAGCGAAAAGGAGTGGAGTAATCAGGGATTGAAGGCCACCGGTGCCGAAGACACATTATCAAGAGAAAAACCATGACCAAGAAAACCGACACGGGCCCGGATCCGACATCCCGGGAACCTGCATCGTCTCTGGATCAGGATTCGATGGATGGCCTGGAAAGGGCGCTGACCCATTTCGTCAGCTCGTTCGAGTCCAGCGCGCAGCGCTGGGAAGAGAAGGTTTACCCCTTTGTCCAGTCGTTCCAGGAAAGTGCGAAACGCTGGGAGCGGATGGTCTATCCCGCTATCATCATATTCGGTCTCCTGGGCATGTCGGGATTCTGGTTGATATACAGCCTGACCCAGGACATGCATGCCCTGGCGAGAAATGTGGATCCCAAGATGGCGCATAATCTGGAAACCATGTCGACGCATATGGAGGAGCTTGCCCACAATATCGACACAATGACCGCCGTGGTGAGGCAGATGAACACCCACATCGCAAGCATGGATACATCGATCGGGATCATGCAGCCGGACATTAGCACCATCAGCACCAGGTTGGATACCATGCCCCCCCTCTTGTTCAAGATTTCGGAAATGAATGATTCCATAAAGTCCATGACCGTCAGTACAGGGGTCATGAGCCGGGATATGGGTGTGATGAACAACAATGTCAGCCGCCCGATGTCGTTCATGAATTCATTCGCACCCTGGTAGCTGAAATACCCTTGTACCCCACGTCAATCCGGTCAACATACGGCTGATCTCCAACGCGACCCTCCATAACGCCATACCAGAACGCCATACCGGCCCGAAAACACTCCGATTAAATGGGTGGGATACCCGAGTGGAATGTTTATCGACTCAGGTACGATCCCCCGGGCCCGGACGGATTATCCAAATTAGGCGCTAAACTCCTGAGCTTTTGTGCCGATACCCAGGTACTGGGAACGAAACTATTCTTGAAAAGTCACTTGGAGTGATCAGTTATGGGTAAAGGAAAACATGCCGCCGCCAAGATGCCGGCATTTCGTGAAGACAAGAAAAGTGATGCCGATGTATCGCTGAAAGCAAACAAAAACAAAGAGTTGGATGAAAAAAGCGAGGGGCAATCCTCGTCAGACATCCAGAAAGGGTCCGAAAAGGAGACAACACGCGTTATCTCCCGTCCCGAGGATGTGGCTGCCATGGTGTTCATGCAGATCGACCAGGTGAATGCCAAGAAGGATGACCTGACCATAGCCATAAAAGGCCTTTCGGACTTTACCCGTCAGCTGGTCAAGGCTTATGGGGAACACACCAAGGCCATCCAGCAACTGCAGCAGCGGGTCAGAGAGCTGGAAAACAAAAAGAATTAGTTGGCTGCCGGCATGGCGGCGCCATGAGACGGAATGAGCGGTCGGGTGCCGAGGTTCGGAACCAGCCTGGTCCGCTGATCGATTCCGGGTGATTCCGGTCCATACGAATCGACGTCCCGCCACATCTTGGGGAACGCTATGTTCATAAGAAAACTCATGTCGCGGATCACCAATACAAGTGGTTCGGAAAATGATCCCGTGGAGCTATCTCCAACGGGGCCCGAAGCCTCGGCGACGGAAAACACCACAGCAGAAACACAGGAAACCGCCGGAGATCCCCCCGACAGACGCCAGATCGGCGCGTTCACAACCTCTTCCGGATCAGTACCCGGGGCCGGTGACAGGCTCAGATCGGATACCGCGGAAATAAATCTTTACGATCGTCT
>Ga0255044_10000206_pt1 | contig 11993 bp, 10 predicted proteins | sample BC1_12_21_MG_FD_183651 | JGI IMG/M metagenome (GOLD analysis project Ga0255044, IMG submission 183651) | Seawater microbial communities from Strait of Georgia, British Columbia, Canada - BC1_12_21 | ecosystem: Environmental > Aquatic > Marine > Strait | place: Canada: British Columbia... | reverse complement strand
TTTTCGTTACGATTTTAATTCCCCGACAGGCTCCTAGCAGGTTAAATGGAAACAGGCGCCTACCTTTTTGTTACCTGACGATTGCTTGTAGGTTTCAACGGCCTTGGAGCTTTTCTGGGCAATGAAGTCGATATTGTGGTCTCCGAGATATTCTTTTAATTCGGCAGAGGGCTGCATAAGGCCCATTGCACCGGTACCGCAGATGATGATTTCCGGTGATGTTGCTATTAAATCCTGAAGATCAATTAGCGCAAGCTCGTGCCCCTGGTTACGCCACCAGGGGCTTTCAATTCTACCATCCGGATAGATGATAACATCCTTGGTGTAACTGGTGCCGTTGATTACTATATGGCCGAAACTGTATGATTCAATACTATTCATGGATTGAAATTCCATCACATCCTCGTAGTTTTCATAGACCCCATAGGCCACCGCAGGGTTTCTGAATATATTTTCTGCCTTGCGGCTTTCTTTATCAGCAAAAAAAGTAAATAATGCAACTCCCGGATACATAGCCGACAGTATGCAGCTGCAGTGTACAATGGGCGGTTGCTGTTCCCGGTATCGTGTAAAGATGGGAAACAGGACAGTCTGTAATTTTTGTTTTGATAGCTGTTATGGTTTTTATCTGCATAAAAGAAATTTTAAAATACAAAGGAAGCAGTAACTATCATTTTGCTACTGTTTGAAAAAGGAATTACTTTTAGTATAAAATATAAGCGATGAAGATTGTCGGTCTCATAAAAACCACTCGACGGACAGGTAATGCGCCTGTAATGTATTGATTTTACTAGGCCCCGTTATTGAATGCGAGACTTTTTACAAATTCTTCGGGATTCATCAGCTTTTTTAAATGGGAATTGCCTGATTACAGGTTAAGGGATTCAGGATGTGGTAAAAAGAGGAGAAATGCCCGGTATTATTGGAACTGCTTTATTTATTGTACTAACCATATATGGTTCGTTTTGCCTCTACCTGTTTCTGATGCAAGGCAGGATGATTTTTTATCCCACAGGAAAGCTGACAGCAAGTCCAGCTGATATCGGCCTGGATTACGAGTCGGTTACTTTAACGACAAGCGACCATATAAAACTGCATGGCTGGTTCATTCCTGCCAGGGAAGAAAGGGGAGTGCTTCTCTTTTTTCACGGCAATGCAGGGAATATTTCCCACCGTCTCGATTCCCTGAAGATATTTCACGACCTTGGTCTTTCAACCCTGATTATTGATTATCGCGGGTATGGGCGCAGCCATGGCTCAATTTCAGAACAGGGCACCTATCTTGATGCAGAGGCTGCCTGGAGGTATCTCACTGAATCAAGAAAAATCCCTGGGCAGAAGATCGTTGTTTTCGGCAGGTCACTTGGCGCAGCTATCGCAGCATATATTGCTTCCCGAAAAATGGTGGGAGTTTTGATGCTTGAGTCGGCCTTTACTTCTATTCCGGATATGGGTGCGAAACTGTATCCCTATGCCCCGGTGAGGCTTTTAAGCAGATTCAGGTATGATACGAGAAAGTTTCTCCATTCTGTTTCTTGCCCGGTACTGATTATACATAGTCCCCATGATGACATAATTCCCTTTGAGAATGGGCTCCAGCTGTATGAAAGCGCCGGAGAGCCCAAAAAATTTCTTGAAATTCGCGGCGGCCACAATGATGGCTTTCTGACAAGCGGACAGGTTTATACAGAAGGCATTCGGGAATTTATCTCTACAAGCCTTGCTGCATCAGCACAAAGTAAATAATGACCGGCAAAGGACGACCTGAAAACTATTCTTCTTCGTTTGAAGGTCGTGGTCTGGGTATGAGGATAATAAGAAAAAGAAGAGCTAAAGCGAAGGGGGGTATCCAGTATAGTATACGAATAAGGGCTGCTGCCAGATCAAAGGTTTTGCGGGTTGCATAAGGGCCAATTGGTTCAGTGAGCAGGGCCGTGTCTCTGAATGCTTTTTTATGGGCTCTCCGAGCCAGTGACATACTTATATCCCTGATTTTCTCATTCTCGGGCAGCAATCCTCCTCCGGCAATATACATGAGCAGGAAAATATCCCTCTCTTTTTCAGCATACTCCGTTATGGTGATGCCAAAATAAGGAACCCTGGCGATGGAGCCATAGAGTGTGCAGTTTAAGAATGCTGATGTTATAAATAACGCTATGAAAAAAAAGAGGCTGAATGATCACATGTAAAGAATAAGCCCATATTGTTAGGATGCTACAGTTTCAATTACCCTGTTGATGATCGAGTGACTAATTAAGGTTACATCATTATTGGAAACTTTGAAAAATAAAATATTTTTTTGGCAAAATACGAAAATTTTTGCTTAAAAAGATAAAGAAGGAAATAATGCAAAGTATTATATCTTTAATCTATCTGTATAAATAAAAGGAGGATGAAAATTATGGGGGTTTTGGATTATTTTAAGTCGATTCCAACCATGACCGCCGATGAAGCCCGGCGGTTTTTGTCTGAAAAGCACCCTGATGAATACAACCTGGTGGATGTACGTCAACCGGCGGAATATGAGAGGGATCATATTCCAGGAGCAAATTTGATTCCTCTGGCTGAATTACAGAAAAGAAAGGATGAGATTGATCCCAATAAGCCGACAGTAGTTTACTGAGCTGCAGGAGTGCGCAGCCGGTCGGCTGCAACGTTTTTGCTCGGGACAGGATTGAAAAATGTTTACAACATGGAAGGCGGTATTCGAGCCTGGAAAGGCATGGTTGCCCATGGCCTGCCGGAGGCGGGTATGGCCTATTTTTCTCCTGCTGCCAATGGGGAGGAGATTGTTGGCCTGGCCTGGGCATTGGAGGAAGGTTCTAAGCATTTTTACCAGGGTGTATCGGAACATTTTACTGATGACCCTGAGGCTCAGAAGATGTTTGAGTGGCTGGTGTCAGCAGAAAAAAATCATGAAAAGCATTTACTGGAAACCTATGAAGGGTTGACAGGAGTGCAGCCCGATTTTGTAAAGCTCCGAGCCAAGTTCAGTGACAGTTTAAGCGGAACTGTCATGGAGGGAGGGATCCCTGTAAAAGAAGGGCTTGAGTGGATAAAAGGCAAGGATGTTTCCGAAAGCCTTGAGTTGGCGATGGCTATGGAGGTTAATGCCTACGACCTGTATGTCAAAATGAGCAGGGCTATTGATGATAAGCCGGCACAACAGATTTTTGAGAAATTATCTGAAGAGGAACAGAGTCATCTTCAGAAACTTGCCCGCCTGCTTGATACGCGAGTGTGAGACAAGAAGCGTCACGTGATGATATTCCGACGGATTTGCTGATTTCTGGTGGAATATTTTCTAGTGCATTGCAGAGGGCCAATATTTTTATGGGTAGAAATCTCAGCAGGCAATAGTATCAACCCTCACATTATCCCTATTATTTTAATTAGTTATGGTCTTTTGCAGTCTCCTTTTAATCTTAATGGGGTGTGAAAACCCTTTTTGGGGAGTTCATGAATGACTCTTTCCGTTTTCGGTACTCTTCTTGGCGGTGTAGGCCTTTTTCTGCTGGGCATGATGCTCATGACAGATGGATTGAAGCTTGCCGCTGGCAAGGCCTTACGCAATATTCTTGAGAATTCGACCAAGACTCGAATAAGGGGTGTGCTCTCCGGTGCCTTAATTACCTCAATTGTTCAATCATCAGGCGTTGTAACAATAGCCATTATCGGCTTTGTCAACGCTGGCCTGATGAATCTCAGACAGGCCATCACAATAATATATGGTACGAATATTGGCACCACCATGACAAGCTGGCTGGTGGCAATCATTGGGTTCAACCTTAATATAAAAGCTTTTGCATTACCTGCTATCGGCCTGGGAATGATGTTGCGGCTTGCCAGGGGTAAAAGTAAACAGGGCGCCATGGGAGAAGTCCTGGCAGGATTTGGAATATTTTTTCTTGGGATCGATGTTTTGAAAACAGGCTTTGAAGGTTTTGGCAATGGTATAGAGCTAGCCTGGCAAGGTGACGGCTTTCTCAGTATCCTGATTTATCTTGGTATAGGGTTTTTATTGACTGTTGTTATGCAATCGTCGAGCGCAGCAATTGCCGTTACATTGACAGCAACTGCAGGTGGTGTGATTCCAATTGATAATGCAGCGGTTTTAATCATTGGTGCCAATGTCGGCTCAACCTCCACTGCTGGCCTGGCTGTTATTGGTGCTACCCCAAATGCCAAAAGGGTTGCTGCAGCCCATGTCGCATTTAATATCATTACAGGCATGGTGGCTCTTTTACTTCTGCCACTGCTTTTGAAATTTCTTTCATCGATGCGGATTTTATTCGGGCATGATGCCGGTCCTGCGACACTCCTTGCCATGTTCCATACATTATTTAATGTACTGGGGGTTGTGATACTTTGGCCTCTCACCACGATTATGATTCGTCAGCTCAAGGGGCTTTTTCGCAGCGCTGAAGAGGACGAGGCCAAACCTGTCTATCTGGATAAAAATGTTATCTCTACGCCTTTTCTTGCTATACATGCCCTGGAAAAGGAGCTTGAGCGGTTGGGGAAAATTGCCAGGCGTATGGCAAAGGGAGCGTTGAGTACCGAGATCAGCATGAGTCCCCAACTCGCAAAAGATAAAGCTGTTTTTGACCAGCTGGAAATTTTGGTGGGTGATTTTGTCAACCGTATGCAGCGTAGCGATTTGCCGGCAGAGTTGGATTTGGTTTTACCAAATGGCTTACGCATTGCCGGTTATTATGCCTCAATGACTGAACTTGCTTTCATGATTGCGGAAAAACAGAGTGAGACTCAGCCGTTGCAGGATGAAGGGATTGCTGAGTTATCTAACAATTTTAAAAGGACGGTTGTAAAAATGGTAGAGGTCTCTGATGTGGAACTGGAAGACTTCAGCCTTGAAACATGTGAAAATAGCCTGCAGATGGTTATTGATGAGTACCATGATCTGAAAAACATACTTTTACGATTAAGCACCCAGGGTGTTTTACATGTTCGGCAATTCGTTGCCCTGCAGGATATGATCAGCTACATGCGCCGTATAGCTGAAATGTCTGCCAAGGCTGCCCGTTATTTGACCGGCTTGACCCAATTTGCTGAGTTAGAAAAAGAAGGTGAACCGGATGAAACTCCCTGAAATGTTTCAAGAAAGTGATTATAGTAATTCTTATCAAGAAAAGGTTTCCCTAATGGCAATTTACGTTAAGTATCAGGCGGGCGCGCCATATTTATCATATTAGTATGAACACAATTTTTGTTCATAAAATAAATAGTGCAAATGCTGCTATTGAACACATGGGAAACATTAACCAGGCTTTTTATGAGATATTGGAATCTACGGATGATCTGGTGCAAAACGGTGATGATATACTCAAGTTTACAAGTCATTTGCAATCCATTCTCAACAAGTTTGATGCAACTGATCATTTGCAGATTAGATCCTGATGGAACAAGGATGCATGTAAGGTAATATCAACAACACGGGCTGGATAAATACTATCCACGGGATATCATGACTGGGTAAAAATTACCCGGTTATGAAGTTCCAACCCTAAAGCTACGAAGGACCGCGGGATGGAAAAGAATTATTTTCTAAATGATTCAAGTAAATTAGTTTGTTTGTGAATATTCTGGCAAGGTTTGTGAAAATATGATAAGCAAAAGGAAAAATAAGCCTCTCCTTTTTTAAATTCCCTTTCCTGAAAACAAAACCCCGACCTACCACCCTAGCTCGGGGTTTTGTTTTTTAAATATTTGTTCAATTCCTTTGTGCTAATCTGAATCTTTTAATGGTTTTTCGTGCGGTCTGAAAATATTATAAGGCAGCTTAAAAGTTTCTTTGACAATATTAAACAGTGCACCACTGACAGCTTCAATATGAAAAGGGAGTTATGTGCGGGTCAAGCAACGGTCCTTTAATTGCAACCGGGATGGCCAATAGACTATCGTATTCGCTCATAAGTGTTTGTCCGATGAGAGGCACCTTGAAAACCAGGGTGTCAAAAGTTTTAAATGGGGCAATGAGAAGAGTCATGTCTGCATCATAGTCGTCCAGATGAACCTCTCCCCGGAGAAAAAGATTAAGGCCCTCACCATGGAGAATTGCCCTGTCAAAATGGAGGTTGTTTTCGTGTATATGCGTATCGATATCCATCCTGGAAAAAGGAAATCCCTTTTTTCCGGTACTTCCGACTTGTGTTTCAAAGAGGTCGGTGATATTGACAATCTTGAAAATTTTGGAAAGCAATTTTAGCCTCAGGATTCTGCCCTTGGTTGATTTCATGTAAATATTTCCACTATGCCAGGCTCCGGATTCTTTTCTTAAATTGGCTTTTAAAGAAAAGTCACCTTCAATAACGTCCTGGTCTACTCCAAGGCATGGCAAAACGTTTTCCAGGCGCAATGTATTATTGGAACCGGTTGCAAGTTCAACATGTTGCCCAAGTGCCTCATCTGAATACCAGGTGGACTTGAAGTCGAGATTGCACAACTTTGAAGAGAAAATCTCAGTTCTCGTGAGAGCACCGGGAGCCAGTTGTAACTCGCCATGCATATCATACAGGGTATAGTGAACAAGCTGCGTTCCAGTATATAGTGTTGTAGTGTTGCGAAGAATCGAGTAGGAGCCAAAATCAAAGCCGATCCGCCCAGTTGTTTCCCAGCCTTTTGGTATCAGAAGCCCATCGTTCTGGTTATTTAAAAAACCACGTTGGGTTTCTTGCAGCCCGTGCAGCAAATCGTTGAGGGATTTTTTTGAAATAAAGGATGAGGAAAGGTTAATGTCCAGTTGCAAACCCTTCTGCCCTGCAGCAAGATGTCCCACTCCGGTAACTTTTTCAGTTCCGATATCAAACGCTAAAGCGGTAATTTTTAACTGTTTACCAGTGCCGTTCAGAAGAACATTTTTTAAAATAACAGGCTCTTCTCCGCTGCTATTCTTCAAGAGTAAATTTTCAGCTTTAAGAAGGCCTTTGAAGCGTGTTGCTTCAGGGTGGTCGGCAAAATAACTGGCCTCAAAAAAAGCTCCTGAAAAAGTGCCATTTGCAAAAAAGCTATGATGAAAGAGCGCGTCAATGGTGTCCGCATTAACAAAGCCCTGCCAGGAAAGGATAAGGCTTTTGGGGGACAGGCGCCGGAAATCGAGGGTTAAGCTTCCCTGTTCACCGGGAGCAAAAAAAGTCAGTTCATTAATGCGTAAATATTCGGGAGTATTTTCAAGGTCAATCCTGGCCATAGGCAGTCTATCTCCGGCTAAGCCAGGGAGGATTTTTCCTGCGATAGCTATTTTCTTGTCCTGAAAGGTTAAGGTCATATTTTCCAGGGTGCAGGGGGTTTTGGGAGTCAGTTTTATCGAGAACCATCCCTTGTTGCTTATCCATTCGGCCAGCTTGGCCTGGAGAGGACCGTTTAATTCAATCAGGCCAGACCAGTTTCCCAGTTTCTGGTGGTGGAGTGCTCCTTTTAAATTGAGGGGCTGATCAAGAAAATTGATATCTGCCTTTATAATGTCCACTTCCTGGTGCTTAAAAGTTGCCGAGAATTCCTGAGTGGAGACCGGCTCAGGAAGTGAAGGACTGGTAAATGAAAGCTCTTTTGCCTGAACATCCAGTTTGTACTCCCAGGTTTCAGGCTGCATGAACGGACCCTGCAGCGCACCCTGTGAAACGTTTATGTTTCCTTGTAATGACGTAAGATTGTCCTGTATCTTTTGAGGCATTACACCGATTTGTTTGAGCATTGCATAGAAAGACTCTCCATGCACCTGTCCCTGTATTTCATCAATGTTCAACAGGGATTTTCCTGTCATCCAGGAGACATTGCCACTAGTACTTATGATCTCTTGAAGCCCGGTACGGCCTTTCACCTTCTGCCAGATGACCTCATCCTGGCCTACATGCAGAGCTCCCTTATCAATAAAAACAGTTTCAGGGAGACGGTCATATTTGGTTTCAAGCTGCATGTCCCTGACATCTACCCGGGTAATGATTTTGTCGAGTGTGTCACCGAGATGCAGTTTCCCGGAAGCTCTGCCTGAAACTTCTTTGAATTTAGAAAGTTCCTGCTGAAAACCATCATGGTCGACAAGTTGCGCCAGAACTGGGGGAAGGGCTTTCAGGTCTGCATCAATATCAATATCGAGTTTAAAAGCACGTGTTCTATCGGAAAGGTCCAAATACAATTCAGCGTTGCTGCCGAAACTGTCTCCCATTTGTGCAGCGAGATTTTTACCGGTTAATACGGAGTCTTTGATAAGGATGGGTCCGTCTGCTTTGGAAAGATCTAATTCTGCGCCGGGAACATGGATGTCAGCATTGAATGGCTCGGCTTCAATAATCATGGAATCAAGGTCTTCGAAATCCTCAAGTTTCCCTGAAAAACGGTATGCAGCAGTCCGTGCCTCTCCTCCAAGGACAATATTGCATACAGTCTTTGCAACGATGTTATCTTCCCAAAGAGCCAGTACTCCCTTGCGGATTGCTGTCAGATCCAGGTCTTTGCCGGTTAAGTCAAGAGTCCAGGTCGGCTCTGGAGTTGTTGCCTGGAGCTCCAGGTCATTGTTTTCCGTAAAAGGATTTCTTTCTATCAGGCCTGACAGGTTGAATTGAGGTTCTTTCATTTCAAGATCTTTAATGGTGAGGCGAACCAGCGGACCGGATTTAAGAAGTGTGAAGTCGGCAGACCCAGGCGTCAGAAGTGTTTCGCGGTCCTTTTGCCGCACCATAAAGGAGGGCAGGGTGCCATGCAGGTTCCCTTCAATATTCTGCAGCCCGGTTCCGGTTATACTGCCGGCAAGCCCGGCAGTGGATTCTACAGGGATCAGGTGTCCCTTAAAAAAAGCACCCACGGATTTGTGCAGTTTGATATTCTGGAAGTCCAGGAAGAATTGGTAGTTTTTGCTGTTTATATTAAAATTTCCCTGCAGGTCGAGGCTTCTGCTGAAGGGAGATGATCCGTGCAGGTCTAATTCAGCGTTTTGCTGCTCCATTTTGAGCCTGCCGTCAATATTGCTGAATATGTGGATATCCGAGAGCAGAACATCCTTGAAATTTTTATTGGTTTCAACCTTCAGTACCCCGTTTTTAATAAAAACGATGAGTTCCGGCATGGTCAAATTTGAAGACTTTTCAGTCTGGAATGCTTTTTTGTTTATATAAATTTCAGGGCTTATCAGGTAGATACTTCCCAACATGACTCTGTGATTAAGAATTAATCGCCAATTGGGATATATCCTCATCTCTGGAACAGAAAACTCAGAGTATTCATTGATAAATCTTGTGTTGGAGAAGGACAGATGAGGAAGAGGCAGCCAGGCCCAGTGTATTTCCTGTACTGTTACCGGACTGCCCAGTTTTTTGCTGAGCTGTTCGGTGATAGTTTTTTGTGCTTTATCGAGAACAAGAAAACGAGGTGCCAGGCCGAAAAAAAGGACGAGGGCTCCGATAAGAAATATATATCTGGAAAATTTTTTCATATGTGGCAGGGTCTATTGGAAAGCCCCATAAATATATTGTTGCCTGCAGTGGTGCTGAAAAATTACGATTCTTTTAGCGTAAAAATTACGATTCTTTCTATGTTATAATCAAATTGTGCTCTTATCCAGTACGCCGGTAACCCGCAAGGCAAGTTTTTCTTTATAAAAACATACTCATCCATTCCAGTATAGTATAATAATGCTTTCATAAAGAACATGCAGGATTAATGTCTCTATAATTGAGTAGAATTTTCTTCTTTGAACCGTGTGGAAATTTCATGATTTGAGCACTGAGCAATGTACTTTGATACGAGAATATGGTATGTAATCACGGTTTTTTATTTTGATATTTGAAGCTTTTGAAGAGAGTCCCGGGATTCTCCGGAATCATATAATTTAATTATTATTAAATGAAATAATTTGAAGGGAAATACAATGGGTAAAACAGTTACTGAAAAAATACTTGCCTCTCATCTTGTGGAAGGCAGTCTGCAGAAAGGTTCGGAGATAGGCATTCGAATTGATCAAACTCTTACGCAGGACGCTACAGGAACCATGGCATACCTTGAATTTGAAGCTACGGGTGTTCCAAGGGTTCAGACAGAGTTGTCAGTCTGTTATGTTGATCATAACCTGGTGCAGTCCGACTTCAGAAACGCTGATGACCATAGATTCCTGCAGTCAGTGGCCAGAAAATATGGCCTCTATTTTTCCCCTCCCGGTAATGGCATATCCCACCAGGTACACCTGGAACGCTTTGGTGCTCCAGGCAAGACCCTGCTCGGTTCTGACAGCCATACGCCAACCGGCGGCGGCCTGGGGATGCTGGCTATTGGTGCCGGCGGCCTGGATGTTGCCATGGCAATGGCCGGTAAACCATTTTATCTGGTAATGCCCAAGGTTTTTGGAATCAGGTTGAGCGGCAAGCTGCCGGAGTGGGTATCGGCGCGGGATGTACTTCTCGAGTTGCTCAGGCAGTTGTCGGTTAAAGGTGGGGTTGGTTACATCATGGAATATTTTGGGCCCGGAGTGGACCAGCTTACAGTTACCGACCGGGCATCCATTACAAATTTCGGCGCTGAACTGGGCGCAACCACATCGGTTTTCCCCTCGGATGAAAATACCAGAAAGTTTCTTGAGAGCCAGGGTCGCAGTAACTTGTGGCAACCCCTGGCAGCTGATGCTGATGCCCGGTATGATCAAGTTATCGATATAGACATGTCCAGCCTGGAACCGCTCATTGCGTGTCCATCTTCACCAGATAATGTGGTCAAGGTATCAGAGGTGGCAGGCAAGCCGGTATCCCAGGTGTTGGTAGGATCCTGCTCAAATTCCTCCCTGCGCGATTTGATGGTTGTTGCCAAGGTGCTGGAAAGTGAGGAGATAGACTCCAATGTGAGTTTTGAGATAAATCCCGGCAGCCGACAGGTCCTGGAAAATATAACTGCGCAGGGCGATATGCTGACCCTTATCAAAGCAGGAGCAAGGGTACATCAGGCAGGTTGCCTTGGCTGTATCGGCATGGGGCAGGCCCCTCCAACCGGTGCAATTTCACTGCGTACCTTTCCGCGCAACTTTCCCGGGCGGAGTGGAACGGTTAACGACCAGGTATACCTGTGCAGTCCTGAGGTTGCTGTAGCCTCTGCTGTTACGGGAAGGATCACTGATCCGCGTGACCTGGGTGAATATCCATTTTTTGAACTTCCGAAAGAATATCTGCTGGGTGATCAAAGGATTGAAGCGCCCAGCGAGGCGGGAGAAGATTTCGAGATTATCCGTGGCCCCAATATTGCACCTTTTCCTGAGTTTGAACCCCTTGCAGAAACCTGGCAGGGAAAAATTCTGTTGAAGGTAGGTGATAATATTACCACTGATCATATAATGCCAGCAGGTGCAAAGATTTTACCTTTACGCAGTAATATTCCGGCAATCAGCGAATATGTGTTCAACAGTGTTGACCTGGAATTTATACAAAGTGCCCGGGACGCTTCTGCCGGTGAATTGGGCGGTATGATAATCGGTGGTGAAAATTACGGCCAGGGATCCTCCAGGGAACATGCTGCATTAGCGCCACGCTACCTTGGGGTCCAGGTCAAGCTGGTGAAAAGTTTTGCCCGTATCCACAAGGCAAACCTGATTAATTTTGGCATTGTGCCGCTGACCTTTGAAAACCCCGAGGATTATGAAGTGCTGAAGCAGGGATCCCATGTTGAAATACCAGATATTCGTCGGAAAATTTCTGCAGGGGAACAAAAACTTACTGTGCTGATTGATGGAAACCCCATACAGGCAATCCTGGAAATATCTGACAGGCACCGTGCCATATTGCTCGCTGGAGGTCTTTTGAACTGGGCCAAGAGAGGTTGATATCACAGTGAATTTTTTAAAAATTTGAACTTCTGAATAGTAAGAGATTAAGGAGGCTGCAAGTCAATGCAGGCAGCAGGATGATGAGTTTCTGATAATTTTTTTATTCCGGTACAAATTTTTTAAAGATACTATGTGGCTGTTATTGCAAGATAAATGTTGTTGCGCGAGGTGTGGGGTG
>Ga0255044_10000205_pt1 | contig 11997 bp, 23 predicted proteins | sample BC1_12_21_MG_FD_183651 | JGI IMG/M metagenome (GOLD analysis project Ga0255044, IMG submission 183651) | Seawater microbial communities from Strait of Georgia, British Columbia, Canada - BC1_12_21 | ecosystem: Environmental > Aquatic > Marine > Strait | place: Canada: British Columbia... | reverse complement strand
TGCCAGTGTTTCTACCTGATCAATGGTAATATCAAGCCAAATTTCATCATTCGATGCATAACATACCATTCTGCCATTGCCATCAGGAAATAACTCACTTAGAAGAATTAAGGCATGTATGTCCGGCCTTGAATTCTTCTTTTTTTCTACTCTTTCAAACTCAAGATAGTCGTGACTAACCATTCTAAATCTGTCGTATGCGTTCATTTCTATTCCTCACTGTTTTAAATTTTTGTCCAGATTTTTACTAAATCATTGCATTTTTTTGTTATTTTCATGTCGTGATTTTTTTTTAAATCATTTAGCTCTTTTGTTTTTTTGTTTAGCTTTTGAAGCAATGTTGAATTGACTTGCCTTAGTCTTTTAATTTCGTCTTTCATTTTATTCTCGCTTTGTTTTCTACTTGATGACTTAATAGTATAGATGAATTTACTAGCTGTCAAGCCTATATTGTAAATAAATATAAATTACTTAGTAGCAATTGCGGGAGCAAGTTCAATTGCTTTAAATATAAAAGATTTATACTTTTTCCAAAACTCAAGCGCATACTCACCGTCCAATCTTTCTATTGATTCATCGTCAAATTTGCGCCATTCTTCGATTTTGTAAGTCTCGCAACCGATAAAAATAGATTTATTTGTATATATAATCTGATATCTATCTATAGAAATAAATTTAATATAAGGCGAAATACTCCCGACTGCGTAATTAAAACTTGTGTCGCTTAGATTAGCGCCTCTTAAATCAACACCTCTTAAATCAACCCATCTTAGATCAGCGTTGCTTAAATTAACACCTCTTAAATTAACGTTACTTAAATCAACCCCTGCTAAATTAGCGCCGCTTAGATTAGTGCGGCTTAGATCAACACCACTTAAATTAACACTTCTTAGATTAGTGAGGCTTAAATTAGCACCTGTTAGATCAGCGCTGCTTAAATTAAGACCACTTAAATTAGCACTTCTTAAATTACCACCTCTTAGATTAGTGTAGCTTAAATTAGCACCTGTTAGATCAGCGCTGCTTAAATTAAGACCACTTAAATTAGTACCTCTTAAATTAACACCTGTTAGATTAGTGCAGCTTAAATTAGCACCTGTTAGATCAGCGTTGCTTAAATCAACACCACTTAAATTAACACCTCTTAGATTAGTGAGGCTTAAATTAGCACCTGTTAGATCAACGTTAATTAAATCAACAAGACTTAAATCAACCCCTGCTAAATTAGCGCCGCTTAGATTAGTGCGGCTTAGATTTATATTATTTTCAATAGCCCATTTAGCAGCTAGGCCCTTTTTAACTGTATCACTTTCTGATTCCTCGCAATCTATGTCCGCTGTGAACTTAACTTTGCCGGTGATGACGTTATTTATATCAAATTTCATGCTATTTTCTCGCTGCGCTGTTTGTTTCAATAGATGTATAGTATAGATTGATGAACTATCAGTCAATAGAATGATGTAAATAAATATAAATAATTAATTTGCGATTAAGTATAAATTAGTTTAATATAGTAGAAACTAAACAACTAAATGAGTAAGTAATGAATTACAAAGACCCAAAAATCCCGCTTCAGTACGCGATAGCGCAATTTAAAAATCAAGCTAGATTAGCTGCCGTTCTGGGAATTAGTAAAGCAATGGTCTCGCACTGGATAAGAGACAAAATTAAAATAGTGCCCGCAATTCACGCTTATCGATTGCTTCAAATTGATAAGAAGGCATTTAAAGAGTTTAAAGTAAAATAAACAAATGCGAATGTTGCGAAAAAGAAGTTCAAATCAGCATTAATCTGCTTTGTTATCTGGTTTGCAGCTGAATCAATAATAAGCGTGATTAACGTTTACTCGATGAGCTTTAAATGCGATATATTTAACAATGGCTAAACCGCGCTACAAGATTCTAAACCTAGAAAACGGTCAAGAATACGACAGAAAAAACTACCGATCAGAATTGCATATCATCGAAGATATTAGACTATGCAACGCTTGCGGTATGCGCTTAGCGTTGGTACCGAATTACAGCATGAAGAGAAAAATACAACTAAAAAACAAGAGGCAAGCATGAAAATTGAAAAAATACCAGAAAATATTCTAGAAGATCTTAGAGAGCGATTAAGCGATGACAAAATAGTAGAATCAACGCCGGATCACTTGTTTAGTGAATACTGCGAGTAGCACGGGCTATGGCTTTGGGGGTATCGACTAATAGACGTGTTAGATTCACTTAGGGCTTGCAAAGAATGAATAACGCTTTGAATTAAGCGCAACAAACAATTACAATTAACTTGCTCCTAAGCTATCGAGGCTGAACCGTTGAAAACGCTATTCAACTTGGAGCAATCCTTTCTACATAGCGCAAAACTTTAAGCGAGGTTTTATGAGTACCCACACCACAAAAAAATTCCTAAAAAAACTTGATCAACTTCTTTCCGAGTTCCCTGATTTTCGTATTCTTGCCGCCGATACCGATGGTCAAATACACAACGGCACAAAAATCATACTCGTAAACGACCACGCAACGCTCGAAACTTGGGGTTGTGCTTTAACCCAGTTTGATTTTAAGCGCTTCAAGCGCGAGCTGGAGGCTGGGCAATGAAAAATTATCGATATTGGTGCTTGAGACAATTTGAGATAGATGCGTTGATATGTTCGCTTAAGTATGGTAATAAAAGAGTAATTTATCAAGACGAGGAGCTTGGAACATTAAGAGTTACTAGAATACATAAGCGATCATCCGATTATATAATTGACTTTAAAGACTCGCCATCAAGACTTCTTATACTGCTAAGACCGGATTGGTTTTGTATCAATGGACAGAGAGCATTTCAGCGCGATCTGGGGGATTATTACGAATATCGCTAAGGTTTCGGGATGCGTTCAAGTAGGACAAGAGAGCTATAGAGACATGCACGTTAGCAGAGAGTTTCACGAAGAACGCAGCATTGCCGGCATATTGAGCTGGGCTAAAATTGAGCTGGGCAGAGAAGATTTTAGTATTTGTGAGGTTCAGTTTAGTGAATACTGCGAGTGGAAAAACCTCGGCAGCTGGGGAAGTACTCTAATCGAGACCCTAGATTCACTCAGGGCTTGCAAAGAATGAATAACGCTTTGCATTAAGCGCAACAAACAATTACAATTAACTTGCGGATACCCTTAGCGGGGGAAAGTATAGAATGCTAGCTATATTTCCGCTTCAATTTCACTAGCACAACTTTTATAGCAGAGAGTTATATGAAAAATTCGCCGCAACGCGCAGAAAAAAAATCTATAATCGGTAGAATGGTTCGCATAAATTTGTGGACGGATGATAAATTCCCTTTTATGTCAGACGATGCTCAGGCTGTATGGTTTCACGTCTACACCAACCCGCTAACAAATGGACTAGGACTTTATCACGCAACTTTACAGGGACTTGCGGGGGCCAGGCGGTGGAGCTTGGAACGTTACCGCAAAGGTTTCGTTGAATGTTTAGATAATGGTTTGTTCGTTTATGATGAAACGTTTCAGGTAGTGTACTTCCCTAAGTTTTTAAAACACAATAAACCGAGCAATCCCAACGTACTAAAAAACCTAATTTTATGCTGGGATTACATACCTAATTCTATTTTTAAGACAGACTTGAAAGCTAGTATCTGTGCGCTTGGAGCGTCATATAAGGCTATTATGAAGGACTGCATCGTAACGTTACCGCAAACGTTACCCCAAACCACCCCCGAAACAGGTAGTGGTAGTGGTAGTGGTACAGGTAGTGATAAGAACTACGCCATTACCAAGGAAATAATTAGTAAGTATATACCTGAAGTATCTAATACTTGCAGCTTCCACGGGGAGAATTTTTAATGAAACTAAGACCATATCAAAGCGACCTAATCGAAAAAGCAAGACAATCTCTTGGCAATGGTTTTAGATCTCCACTCGTCGTTTCAAGTACCGGCTCAGGAAAAACGTTTACCTGTGGTAAACTAATCGAGTCAGCAGTTAGCAAAGGCAAGAGAGTTTTGTTTATTGCTCCACGTCGACAACTTGTAGACCAGACCGCGAAAGTATTTATTGACATCGGATTATCTACAGGCGTGATTATGGCGGGGCGACGGTACCAGCTTCACAAGTCGGTTCAGGTAGCCAGTTTTGATACGCTTGTCGCTCGATACATTCGCAAAGATAATGAATTGCCAAAAGCAGACGTTGTTATACTGGACGAGGCCCATTTATCCACATCAGCGCAACGGTTGAAGCTTTTAGAGCGTTACAGAGACGCTGGTGCGGCCGTAATTGGCCTTACGGCTACACCCTGCAAGGGTAATGGATCAGGATTGCCGTTCTACGATGATATTGTCCAGTCATGGGATATGCGTCAAATGATCGAAGGCGGTTACCTAGCGCCAATTAGGTACTTCTCACCGACTAAGCCAGATTTAGAGCGTGTGAAGGTCAAAGCAGGCGAGTACAACCAAAAGCAGCTCGCAGGCGTGATGAACCGAGCTGAGATAATCGGTGACATTGTCTCGAATTGGAAAACTCTAGCGGACAACAAGCCAACACTAATTTCATGCGTTGATATTAAACACTCAATTGCTGTATGTGATGAGTTTAATTCACACGGAATTGCAGCTGAACACATGGACTGCAACACCGAAGAGGAAGACCGGCAAGCAATTATTGCTCGAGTTGAGTCCGGTCAAACCAAGGTTTTGTGCAATGTATTTTTACTTAGCTACGGCGTAGACATTCCTTGTCTTGAAGTTTGCGTAATAGCGAGACCGACTAAATCAGTAGTTTTATACATGCAGATTGTGGGTCGTGTGCTGCGTTTAGCCGATGGCAAAGAATACGCCACGGTGATTGATCACTCGGGCGTGATTGCTGAGCATGGCAGAGCCGAGGATATTACCGAGTGGAGCTTAGGCGAAGGAACGATACAAGAACGCCAAGAGCGCAAAGCTGGCGAAGAAAAAAAACCGATTGAAATTGAGTGCTCAGCTTGCCATACGGTATTTTCTAACTCTCGCGCTTGCCCTAACTGTGGGCACCAGCTGATACCGGCTGGAGATCCAATACCGTGTCACGAGGCTGTTTTAGTTGAGCTTGATAATGGTGACAAAGAACAGCGAAAGTGGAACAAGACAGCCGCGAAGGAAGTTAAACAACAATTTTTAGGCGAATTACTTTCATACGCTGATTCAATGGGTTATAAAAAAGGCTGGGCGGCGCATCAATACCGCGAGCGCTCCGGCGTTTGGCCGAACGCCATCAAGGCAGAGCCCATGCCACCGACTGAGCTTGTTAGAAATTGGATTAAACACCAGGCAATTAAGCGTAGCCGAGGATATAAAGCATGAAAACCATCGAGGCAGCAAAGGGCAAGTGGCTATCAATCTTAACTATGATGGGCGTTGACGAGAATTTTTTAGATGGCAAGCACCAATCTTGCCCGAATTGCGGCGGCAAGGATCGATTTAGATTCGACGATAAAAACGGCAATGGTGATTATTTCTGTTCTCAGTGCGGAAATGGAAATGGATTTAACTTACTTCAAAAAATTAACGGTTGGGATTTTAAAACAACTGCAAAACGGGTGGATGAATTAGTGGGACAAGCAACAGAAATTAAACCAAAGCCAAAGCGCACAATAAATCAAATTCGATCAACGCTGAATAATATACGCAAGCGAGTTGGCCCCATTAGTAATTCAAGAAGCGCTTGTGATTATTTCTTCTCGCGTGGCATAACTGAGGAAACTCTAATGTCGCTTTCTTCTGAAATTGGCGTTGTTCAAGGCATGGAATATTGGGAGGCGGGAAAAATAGCACACAGGTTTGACGCGATAACTTGTCGAATTAGAAAACTAGGTAAGCCGATTAGCTATCATTTGACATACACGAAAGACGGAAAAAAGGCACCGGTTAAGATTCAGCGAAAAGTGATGACACCCACCGAAAACAAAAATGGCAGTGTTGTGCAGCTATTCGACCATTCACACGAGCTAGGCATTGCTGAGGGCGTCGAGACCGCCATGTCAGCCTATCAAGGCTTCGGAATACCCACATGGTCAGCTCTTGATTGCAACAGCATGAAGGAATTCACAGTACCGAGAGGTGTAACTAAACTATATATTTTTAGCGATAACGACGAAAACCAAGCAGGTCAAAGAGCGGCCGAAGTGCTTAGGGAAAAAGCTGAATTCTCAGGCATTGAAGTTGTAGTCAGTATACCTTCGGCGATCGGGCAAGACTGGAACGATGTATTAATGCAGAAGTGATTTACCAAAGGCATACACCAACTAACACTAACTAAACGAGAACACTATGACAGTTGAAAATAATATCAACTTATTATCAGTGGGAGATACGCTGATAACGAATACATTTTTAGGCTCTACAAGGTTCCCAATTACACGCGTAACAAAAAAATTGGCGCTTTCTAAGCGTGAAAGTGACGGCTATGAGCATAAGTTTAAGCGAAACATATCTATTAATATGTCGCACCCAAATGTAACTTACAGCTCCACTGAGTATTTTGTGATTAGAAAGAAATTAACATAACATAATAGGAGTAAATAACACGAAAGGTATTGACAGGGGTAACACATTAGAATAGAATTACTTTATTGAAACTAACAACGCAGAGAAACAAAATGAAATTAATCGGAAACACATACAAGCACGCTGAAAATGGATTTCAACTTGAAGTTACTACATGTAACAAAAAGCTAGCAACAACAAAAAACCTTGAAACTGGAGAAATTGTTAAATTCAATCGAGGAAAATTTGAGTGGATGATTAATAAAGGTGTTTTTTGTGAAGTTGAATTGGTGGAATAAATGCCACGAAAAAAAATAAGCGAGCTAAGCCCAGCAGAGGCCAAAGCTCGCAGAGACAAAGACGCACTAGCTAAGGCGCTATGGCGTGTAGGTAGGGAGCCTGAAAAAGATAATCGAGGCTACCGCAAGCGTCCTGATGCTGCGGCTCGAATGCGAAAGTACAGGGCCAAGAAAAAACAAGAATCAGAAGGTGAATTATGAATAAACTAAAACTAAGAAAACTAGCCCTACCTTTAGCGCTTGTTATCTATTTCGCGCTAATGATCTGCGTGATCACTTTCGTAAGGATTTTTTTGGCTGGCGTATTTTTCACTGATTACATATTGCCGCTAATCGCTTTTGTAACTCAGTGTCTTTCTATCAAGTTCGAGAATATGCCCTCGATAGATTGGTATTTCGAGGTTTCGAAGTGAAGGTTTTAGTAGCTTGTGAGTATTCAGGCACAGTGCGCGATGAATTCATCAAGCGTGGCCATAATGCTGTCAGTTGCGATATTGAGCATGATACCGATAAGCCTGGTCCGCACGTGATTTGTGACGTGATGGATATGCTAGAACAGCACTGGGATTTAATAATAATGCACCCACCTTGTACGGCGCTGACAGTTGCGGGTAATTCTACTTATGGCGAAGGTAAGGCAAAGTATTTTGAGCGACTAAGGTCTGCAAAATGGACTCGGCAGCTATGGAATAAAGCAATTAAGGTGAGCGATGCTGTTTGCATGGAAAACCCAGTTGGAGTACTTCGCCGATTAGCCGGATTTCATAAGCCGCAAATAGTACAGCCATATAATTTTGGTCACTTAGAGCAGAAAAAAACTTGTCTCTGGCTGCATGGCTTGGAGCCTTTGATTGAAACAAATAACGTTTACACAGAAATGATGAAACTACCCAGGCGTGAACGCGAGCGAATGCATTACCTTCCGCCATCTCCTGACCGTTGGAAAATAAGATCAACAACTTACCTTGGAATAGCTCAAGCCATGGCAGATCAATGGGGCGATCAACAAGAATTTAAACTGGTAGCTAATGAAACATCACAGAGCAAAACACTGCATAACTAATCTAATGAGAAACGCGTCGCCAAAACGCAAAGGTGTTAAGCCGAAAATGACGCTAGAAGTAGTGAACAATATTATTGATGAAATGCCAAGAAAAAGAAGCGGGAGAACCGCGTACTTAAAAAAAAGGTGCGACGATGCAGGCGTTAAGCCCGTTGCATTCTATGCAGCTAGGCGAAGACTTTTAACGGGGGTAAGATAATGAGTATTGAATTACTAAACATGAATTGCATGGATTATATGCGCGATCAGCCAGATAACGCTTTCGAGCTTGCGATTGTCGATCCGCCCTATGGAATTGGCGAAGATAAAACAAGACGACCGTCAAGGGGGTCAACAAAAACAAAAGATCATGAATCAAAGTTATGGGATAGTCAGTCCCCCGGCAAGGAATACTTTAAAGAGTTAGGGCGTGTTAGTGAAAATCAGATTATATGGGGTGCGAACCATTTTTCTAATAAGTTTAACTCGTCAGGCGCTGGCTGGATCGTTTGGAATAAAATGCCGGCAGGTAACACCGCTGATTGTGAACTAGCGTTTTCTAGCTTTATGCGATCAGTAAAAAGATTTGATTTTTTATGGGAAGGATTTTGGCAGGGCGATATGAAGAATAAAGAAAAACGTATTCATCCTACGCAAAAACCAGTAAAGCTCTACGACTGGTTACTAGCCAATTACGCCAAAGAGGGCGACCGCATACTTGACACTCACCTCGGATCTGGCTCAAGCGCGATAGCAGCGCATTACGGCGGCTATGAATTTGTCGGGATTGAATTAGATCAAGACTACTACAAAGCAGCTTGCGAGCGATTTGATAAAGAAACTGCGCAGACTGATATGTTTTGCGGGGCCAACTAATGAGCTATCAAGATGAATTCAACGGCTACGACTACGCGACTTGCGGAAAACATAACGCTAAAGCTGTAAAGATCAAGAGCGGTGAAGCGTTTAAAACTTGGCTCGAGACAATCAAGCCAGAGCTTAGAGAGTCGGTCGCATCGCATCGTCGAACTTATATCAGAATTATGCAGGGTAAGAAATGAAACATCACGTAAACAGCCAAACCGTTAAAGATTTAGTTTTATCTGAGATAGTCAACATGGTTGCAAATGGTGAGTACCAGGTGACTATCAAGAAGTTACCAAAAACTCGCACAGCTTTGCAAAATAGAGCGCTTCACAAATACTGCTCATTATTAGCTGAGACGCTTAATGATGGTGGTTACACTGTGCAAATAATCCTAGCGCAGGCATTCGGCAGGGAGTGGAACACGGAGGCCGTAAAGAGCCTTCTATGGAAGCCGCTACAGAAACTAATTATTGATAAAGAATCAACCGCTGACGCTGATCGAGTTGAATATACGAAAGTTTACGAGCAAGTTAACCGGCACCTAGGCGAGATATTCGGTGTTACATCGGTGCCTTGGCCGGTTGATAAGACAAAAAAGGAGATTAATTAATGGCACAAAAACAATACGCCAACAAGCGAGACGCTAACGAGTCTCAAATAATCGAAGACTTAAACGCATTCGGCGCGAGCGTGATACAGCTAGACAAATTTGATTTAATCGTTGGGCACCAAGGTCAGACTCACTTGATGGAGATTAAAAACCCAGATCAAGATTGGAGCGTAACGCCGGCACAGCGCAAGATTTATAATACATGGCTTGGCTCGCCAATGCACTTAATAACGACTAGCGAGCAAGCTATAAACATATTGAGAAATCAATCAGAAGAGGCGACACGATGAGTAATCCAACAGCAAAACAAAAACGATGGCTTGAGTGGGTGGCGAATCAACCGTGTATAGCCACAGGCTTTAATATGATACAAGTACATCACATATGGGGTCGTGAGACAAAAGTGAAAGGTGTTGGCAACATTGGGCACTGGGCAATACTGCCTATTTGGTTTTGTTTGCACGATGTTAGTAGCAATGACCCGCACAACGTAACTCACCATAAAAACGCGTTTGAAGATAGATTTGGAAATCAGGGGTTATTATTTGATTTTCTTTGGCGTAATGCTTCGTTTGATGATTCATTTGACAATGAAGATTTGCCGCCACACGAGGTCCTTATTGCAATAACCAATTACAGGCGATAAGCGGTAAATCCCATTGACATAAGTATATATTCATTTACAATGATGTCTATCAGATAAAGGATAAACCTAAAGCGCAATAGGAGATAAATAACATGAGAGAACTAACGTTAAAGCAAGGTGAGGTTTTAAATTTCATTAAGTCATTTATTATTGAGAATCAAAATCAACCGAGGTATTTAGATATTTGCAACCATTTCGACTTCTCTAGTGTCAATGGTGCCACAAATCATATAAAGGCGCTGAGAAAAAAAGGGTATTTGTCCGAAGGTCCAGCTATTCGAGTTATCGGGTCTGATTTGAGGTGGGTAGAATGAATCACTCAATAGCAGATATTATTTTAAAAAAAACGGGCCACGAAAACCACCAGCTTGGCGCGAACTGGCAAGCAAAAAAATACGGGGTTAAAATACATTCGAACGGTCGAATACCGTTTAAAATTCCGGCTACAGACCACAAGCGCGTGATAAAAGATTACTACGCAGCATTGTCAAATAGAAAAATGGGCGTATTTTTAAATAATATCGGAGCTGAATTTGGAAAAAACAATGGCATAGCCGCGTCGAGAACTGTTAAAAAATATTTGGATAAATTGCTCGAGCAAAAGGGCGGTGATTTGTGAGTGATAAATATAACTTGACTCGCGATCATGAGGTTGATTTATATTTCAATGTTTAGTAGAATTACCGCATCGAATTAATAAACACAAAGAAAGATAATGAGACAATCAGATGAAAAACTAAAAAGATATGAGTACGTAAGAATCTACGAAGAAGAAAAGCCGGAACCTTCGCCAAAACCGATAAAGCTTAGCAAAACTTATATTAAAGCGCTCGAGAAGAAAAAAAAAGAGCGAATGGATTCGCTAATGCACTCTTGGGGCGCTTATACTGTACCATGCGTTAGTTTGAGGTCTAGTATAGAGAATATAGGAAACAACGATGTTTTAGAGCAGTCAGATGGCTACGATTGCGCTCTAATAACAGATCATGATAGCTTAATGATTCAGATAAGCATGATTGTATCTGAATTGCATCTCGTCGATAGTAAGCTATTGAGATATCACTATCAGGGCGAATACAAAGATCCACAATCTAGATGGATGAATGAGTTTAAAAGAGAATCTAAAACTTATCATAATAAACGTCCAATACTTTTATTGAAAATTGCTAATAAATTAGGATTGTAAATAACAAAGAGCTGTGTTAATCTTAATTCAGTTGAATATTCTAGCTTAATGAAAGGGGGTTGGGATTTTTTTACTTTTCATATTGTTATCTTTGTTAGTATTAGCCCGCGCAAGTTCAGATTGCGCGGGTTTTTTATTGCCTAGATTTATTTAGTAAATAAAACTAGAGGTTAAGATTGTTTTGCAGTCTCAAGCTGAAGTTAACGCTTTGCATTTAGTATGCAATCACGCTATAAATCTATGTCTTTCTTTGATTTGATGAGTATATAGACCATATTTTTAAACCTCTATTAATTTCTTTAATAGATTTTCAGGCTGAACTTTATCCCAAAATTCAAAGTCGAAATAAGCATGATAAGCAGAAGCAGCATAAGCAGCAGAAGCAGAAGCATGATAAGCATCATAAGCATCATAAGCATGATAAGCAGCAAAAGCAGCATGAGCATAAGCAGCATAAGCAGCAGAAGCAAAGCCAGCATCAGAAGCTTTTTCACAAGAAACAGCATCTTTCATATCAGTCATTTTCTTCCACTCGACGCCAAAACCTTTATCATTAGCTAAATCTTGGAGCAAGGGTAAAACATCAGAAAACAGCCAACTTTTAATTATTTCTGATCGCTCAGACTCATTATTTCGCCCAGTCCCCGCAGCAAGCGGTAAAATATCTTTCCAATCTTTGCTGTTTATTCGATCTAGCGTCATGGAGTCCTGAGTGCAAATTATAAAATGACCGATAACTTCAGACATGCAATCCGGTATATCATCGGTTAATCGACCGCTGGTTGCTAAATTAATCGCAGCCATTGAGCATGGTATTTCTTCATT
>Ga0255044_10000204_pt1 | contig 12055 bp, 11 predicted proteins | sample BC1_12_21_MG_FD_183651 | JGI IMG/M metagenome (GOLD analysis project Ga0255044, IMG submission 183651) | Seawater microbial communities from Strait of Georgia, British Columbia, Canada - BC1_12_21 | ecosystem: Environmental > Aquatic > Marine > Strait | place: Canada: British Columbia... | reverse complement strand
ACCTTTAAGAAAATGGATGTATGCAGCAAAAGGAAATGGGTTTTATGAAGTACCTAATAAATGGGCTAATGATAAAGGTACTGTAATAAATACAGGTTTATTTATTCCGGAACAATGGTCTATGCCGCCATATATAGATGACTTTGGTAATTCTAAAGTAGAAGAAGCATTAGAAGCACTGCAAGAAAAAAAAATACAATGGAAAAAGGATTTAGATCCGGAAGCTTACCAAATTAGATGTTCTCAGCATCCAACAAATTTAGAAGAAGCTTTTGCTTTTAGAGGTGAAAGTATATTTCCTTTGGAGTTGGTAAAATCACAAAAAAGAGATATTGAAGAAGGTGACTATCCTTACATGTGTTATAATTTAGAATATGATAATACAGGAGCAATAGTTGCAAGTCCAACAACTAAAAAACCAATACTGCATTTTCCAGTAGATAAAAAAGCAGAAGATAAATCAGGAGCTATTTGTGTTTGGGAAGTTCCTGATGAAAATAAAGAATTCTGTACATCTTATTTTGCTTCTTTAGATCCAGTTTCTGAAGGTAAAACCGTTACTTCAGATTCTTTATGTTCTATTCATGTATATAAAAATCCTGTTGAAGTTCAGCGGGTTATGGAAAATGGGTCTGTTGAAAATTTTATAGAAGGTGATAAAATAGTATGTTCTTGGACTGGACGTTATGATGATATAAATAAAACACACGAAAGACTTGAGTTGATTATAGAATGGTATCAAGCATGGACTGTAGTTGAAAATAACGTGCCTTTATTTATACAATACATGCAGTTTAAACGCAAACAAAAATATTTAGTTCCTAGCAATCAAATGGTATTCTCTAAAGAAATCACACCATCTAAAACACAGTTTCAACAATATGGATGGAGAAACGTATCTACTATATTTAAAACTGTTATGTTGAGTTATCTAATAGAATATCTAAAGGAAGAATTAGACGAGGAGGTAGACAACGAAGGTAAAGTGTATAAAACATATTATGGCATAAGCCGAATACCAGATATTATGTCTTTAGTTGAAATGGAACATTATCAACCTGGAGTGAACGTAGATAGATTGATCTCATTAGCAGCTCTAATTACATTTGTAAAAATACAAGAAGCCGCTAGAGGTCTAAAGAAGAGAGTTGAATATCAAGACGAAGAACATTTGGAAATGTCAGATAATTTGTATAAATTAAAGAGGAGTTTCTTTAGAAATATTGGAACTAATAAATCTTCTAGGACAAAACCTAGAAACCCATTTAAAAACATGAGATAATGCAGATACTTAATGCAATGGATATAAAAAAGGGTAAAAAAACCAAAGATAGAGATTTTGGTGTATTTACTCAGCCTATACAATTTCTTTGTGCAGCAGACAAAGATGATGAATGGTATCACCGCAATTTAGATTGGTTAGAATGGCAAGGGGCTAAACAATTAATGAATAAGGCTAAACGCTTAATGAAAAATTATAAGTTAGCAAAAGGTGTTATTGATAAAACTGATTACATTCCCCACGTTGAAAATGATTACACTGAAATGATGGATGTTCTTACTGAAGGTCCAGATGAAGCACTAGAATTAAAATTTTATCCTATTATACCAAATGTAATTAATACTTTAGTTTCAGAATTTGCAAAGCGTAATACTCAAATTGATTATAGAGCAGTTGATGAATATTCTTATAATGAGATTATGAATCAAAAGACAGAGCAGATTGAGCAAGTAATTGTTGAATACGCTCAGCAAAAATTAATAGCGCAAATGTTAGAGGCTGGAATGGACCCACAATCCGAAGAAGCTCAACAACAATTAAATCCAGAGGCTTTACAAAGATTACCAGAAATAGAAGATTTTTTCTCTAAAAAATACGAAACCCTTGCAGAAAGATGGGCTGCTAAGCAACATGCTATTGATGTAAATAGATTTAAAATGGATGAACTAGAAGAATTAGCTTTTAGAGATTCTTTAATAACTGATTCTGAGTTTTGGCATTTTAAAATGCTAGAAGACGATTATGATATAGAACTTTTAAATCCAGCTTTATCCTTTTACCATAAATCCCCGCATGTGCAATACATCTCTCAGGGTAATTGGGCAGGCTGGATGGATATGCTTACTATAGCTGATGTTATAGACAAGTATGGCTATTTAATGACTGGAGATCAATTAGAAAGATTAGAATATATACATCCTGCTACTCACTCTAGGTTTTTGGATAACGGCATTCCAAATGATGGAGCTTTATATGATACAAATCAAAGTTATGATTCAAACAGAAGGCACGGAGTAGACTTTAAAAGAGAATTAGCATTTTCAGGAGATGGTGATTCTCCAGGAGATATTGTTGATTACATAGTTGGTCAAAGTGAATATACCGGTGATATTTATTCTAATGAATTATTAAGAGTAACTACAACTTATTGGAAAACACAAAGAAAAGTAGGACATCTAACTAAGATTGATGAAAACGGAGCTGTTATAACTGAATTAGTAGATGAGCATTATACTATAGTAGAAAAACCTGTTTACAATAAAGTATTTCAGGATAAAGAAACTACTGAAAATTTAATTTTTGGTGATCACATAGAATGGATTTGGATTAATCAAATTGTAGGTGGTGTAAAAATAGGAAACAATCGATCTATATTTATGGATCAGGGTGAAGGTGACTGGGACCCAATATATATTGGTGTAGGTACAGAAAAACCAGGACCTTTAAGATTTCAATTTAAAGGCGATAATGATTTATATAATCCTAAACTACCAATTGAAGGTAGAGTATTTTCAGATAGAAATACTAAATCTGTTTCATTAGTAGATCAAATGAAACCTGCTCAAATTGGATATAATATGTGTAATAATCAAATTGCAGATATTTTAGTAGATGAATTAGGATCTGTAATTGTATTAGATCAAAATGCTATTCCAAAACATTCAATGGGAGAAGATTGGGGTAAAAATAACATGGCTAAAGCTTATGTGGCTATGAAAGATTTTAGCATGCTTCCGTTGGACCCTTCTATAGCAAATACAGAGTCCGCTACTAATTTTCAGCATTACCAAGTATTAAACTTAGAACAATCTAATAGGCTAATGTCTAGAATACAGTTAGCTAACTATTTTAAGCAACAAGCTATGGAAGTTGTTGGATTAAATCCGCAACGTATGGGTCAACAACTAGGTGAAACAAATACAGCAACTGGGGTAGAACAAGCTAGATCCGGTTCTTATGCTCAAACGGAAACGTATTTTATACAGCACTCTGATCAACTAATGCCAAGAGTTCATCAAATGCGTACAGATTTAGCACAATATTATCACTCCAATAAATCATCTGTGAGATTGCAAGGAATGATTTCTCCTGATGAAAGAACTAATTTTGAAATTAACGGCACAGATTTAATGTTAGTAGACTTAAATGTATTTGGTTTAACTAATGCTAATAATAGAGATTTGCTAGAAAAGATGAAAAGTATCTTTATGCAAAATAACACTACCGGTGCATCTGTATATGATTTAGGTGAGTTAATGCAAGCTAATTCATTAGGAACACTTAATCATGCTCTCAAAGCAATTGAACAAAAAGCAGATGAGCAAAGACAGCAACAAGCTGCTCAAGAAAAAGAAATGGCACAGGCAGAAATTGAAGCAAAAGCTCAAGAAGAACAACTTACAAGAAACCATGAGTCTATGGAAAAAGAAAAAGATCGTAGAGCTAGATTACTTGAAGCTGAAATTAAAGCAGCTGGTTATGGTGCAATGCAAGATCTTAATCAAAATAAAATTTCAGATTTCCAAGATGTTCTAAAAGATGTTAAACAAACTGAGCAATACAAACAAACAATGAAATTTAATGAGCAAAAAGAATCTAATAAAACAGACTTTAATGATGCTAAATTAAATCTTGAACAAGAGAAATTAAATACGCAAAAGCAAAACAAACAAATTGATTTAGCAATAGCTCGTGAAAATAAAACAGTTCATGATTCAAAAAAACCTAAAGGGAAAAAATAATATATATTATAACTATAGAATGCTGTTTATTTTAAATACGATTTAAAAAAGTTAAATATTTTTTATTTAGTTAGGCCAAAAAACATTATATTAAATATAGTCAGTAGAAACCAAAACAACCAAAATGAGTAATGACAACAATCCAGTAGAAGAAACTACTGATGGAAAAACAAATAATAATGCAGAATCTTCTACAACGGTAGAAGAGGTAGAGTTTGAAAATATTGATGAACTATTAGGTATACCATCTGCTTCTGTTGTTATGACACCAGACAAAGATGAAAAAAATTCAATATTAGATAATGGAAAAATTGACATAGATTTCTTAGATGAAATCCCGGAAAATGAGCCAATTGAAGATGAGGAAACTCAAACAAAGGTTGTAGAAGCGTTAGTTGACGCTCCTTTTAAAGAAGAAGAGGCAGAAGCTCCTAAGAATAAAGGAGGCAGACCTTCTTTATCAAAAGACGCAATGATTGAAGCTGCTAGTAGATTAGTTGACAAGGGTGTTATACAACCTTTTGATGATGGCAAGAAACTAGAGCAATACACAGTTGATGATTTTGAAGAATTGATTCAAGCAAATATTGAACAGAAACTAGCTGCTACAGCAGAAAGTGCTCCTGTTGAATTATTTAAACAATTACCAGAAGAAGTTCAAGCCGTTGTTCATTATGCTTTAAATGGAGGAAATGATACAAAATCTGTTTTTCAACAATTATCTAAAGCCCAAGAAACTTTTGATTTAGACATTACTAAAGAAGAAGATCAAGAAATTATTGCTAGACAATATTTAAATGTAACAAGCTTTGGTACTGCTGAAGAAATAGAAGATGAAATCAATGTAATTAAAGATAGAGGAGATTTAGAAAAATACTCTACTCGTTACAAACCAAAGTTAGATGCTAAACAAGCTCAAGTAATTGAACAAAGACTTGCACAGCAAGAGCAATTAAAAGTGAGAAAACAACAAGCACAAAAACATTATCAAAACAATGTTTATGATGCTTTGAATCAAAAAGATTTAAATGGTATTCCTTTAAATAACAAAATACAAACAATGTTATTTTATGGATTAACTGATTCATCAAAATATCAAGATTCTAAAGGTAATAATACAAATGCTTTAGGTTATCTATTAGAACAACATCAATTTGGTAAAAATGCTAATCCGTCTTTAGTTGCAGAAGCACTTTGGCTATTAGCAGATCCGGATGACTATAGAAATTCTGTTAAAAGAATTGGTCAAAATGAAGAAGTAGTAAGTACAGCTAGAAAATTAAGAACTAGCGAAGGAGGTAAAATAACATCCTCTACAGGAATAGGAGAAAAACAATCTTCTGGAAAAAGAACAAAACCAAAACCAACAATACAAAGAGGTGGTAAAGGTTTGTTCTCCAGATAAATAAGTAAATAAATAAATAAATAAATAAATAAACATCATGGGAGATCCTATAAAAAGAATCCAAAAAAGAACTGAAAAAGCAAAAGCTAAAGCAGCTCTTATTAAAGCTAGAGAAGCAAATAAAGGGACAAAGTCAAGTGGTAAAAACACAAGAAGTGTTAAAAAAGCTGCTGCTGATGCTTCTAAAGCTGCTCTATTAAAAAAGAAAAAGGATGACCGAGCAAAAAGAGCACAAAAAACTATTGGTGCAGCTAGAAGTAAAGAGAAGAATGTTAATGTAACAGGTGACAGAAGAATTGCTGGTAACAACAGTTCTACTAAAAATACTACAATTACAAGTAATAGTAATAATACTCGTAAGAATAAATCTACAAGTACATCTTCATCTTCTAATCAGAGTCAAAAGGCAAATGCAAGTAGTAACTCAAGAGCAGGTAGTAGCTCAAGAGCAGGTAGTAGCTCAAGTTCAAACTCTCGTAAACCTAGACCTACACCTAGAACTAGACCTGCACCTAGAACTAGACCTGCACCTAGAAGACGTAGACCTAACGCTTAGTTAAACGCAAATAAAATAACAATTAGTAAACAAATAAAAACAAAATAAATGAGTACACCAGTTTTAAACAATGGTATGTTCCTTCGGGACAACAGCTACACAGCGTCATCGCATGTGGATTCTTACCACTTGATGAATTTATTAAAAGATGCTAAACCAGACGATTTGGGTCCAGTAGAATTATGGGCACAAGTTAAAAAGGTTGAGATGCCTCTTTATCAAATGTCATCATTTCAAGGAAGAAATGTAATTGAAGTAGATCATCCTAGAGGTGAATACAAATGGACAACCCCTGTATCGGAAGAGCTTCCTTTCATTATGGAAGATCTTGATCCAAGCAATACTGTAAAAGGTATTGATGGTACACCTTTTCAAATTAAAATGAACAAAAGAGTTTTTGGTCATGGAGATATCATTACTTATGATAAATTCAATGGTAAAGAACTTTATGTTACTGATGAAGACATTCTTGATATGGGAGATGGATTTATCTATACTGTTCAAATGCCGAATAATGATTCGGAAGGAGTATTTGATAACAGATTCTTAACTAACAACACTTATTATTTTAGAGTAGGTTCTGCTAGAGGAGAATATGGAGAAAGATATTCTGACCTATCTATGGATCACACAAGTCGTGAGTTCTATAACTATGTTGGTAATGCAGATGCACACGTTCATTATACGGTTTCTTCAAGAGTTAAGTTGATGGAAAAAGGTGGTATGAAAGCTGACGGTTCAGTTCCAGTAACTGAGATTTGGAAAAACTTTGATACAACAATGGACCCATCTATAAATTCTTTAGAGGGAATGGTTGCTGCTAAAGGACAAGGTTATGTTAAAAAATCTTTAGATAATGGTAACTTAGTTCGTTCTTTCATTACTAAAATGGAAGCAGCTCACCTTTCTAAAATTGCTTATGATATTGAAACTTACCTTATGTGGGGTAAAGGTGGTAGAATTAAGCAAGACGGGCCAGATGATCTTCGTTTATCTGTTGGTCTTTGGAAACAACTTGACTTATCTTACAAGCATGTATACAACAAGCCTGACTTTACATTAGACATTTTCCGTTCTGAGATTTTCAACTTCTTTAATGGAAAAGTTGATTTCCAAGGTCCAGATCCACAAAGAGAACTTATCGTTCAAACTGGTATGGGTGGAATGAGAATGATTAACGAAGCTATCAAAAAAGATGCTTTTTCAGCAGGTCTTTATGTTGATGCAGCTGAATTGGATATGATTAAAGGTGGAGGAATGGATCTACATTACGGATTCTCTTTTACATCTTATACAATTCCTTTCTTAGCAAATGTTAAGTTTGTTCTTAACCCAGCATTTGATAATCTTCAAAACAATGAGATTGAAAATCCAATCATTGATGGATTTAGATTGTCTTCTTATTCTTTCATCATTTTTGATGTTACTGAAACAGGACAAGACAATATTAAATTATTGAAATGTGCTTGGAACAAAGATTTAGTTTGGAGATATGTTAATGGTTCTATGGACTATATGGGAAGAACGCAAGGATTTGCATCTTCAGGAAACTTTAACGGATACCAAATCTACATGACGCAAGCTATGCCTGCTATCAAAGTAGAAGATCCTACTAAAGTTCTTAAAATTGTAATGAGAAACCCAATTACAGGAGGATCACTATAATATTTATTTATCAGAAGAAGGGCTGGGAAACCGGCCCTTTTTTTTAAAGTTTAAATTATGGCATTAGATAAAAGAGTTCAGATTACTAATTCACCAGACCCAATTTTAGAAAGGTCGCCTTATGATGAAGCAGCTCCTGCTAAAATTGCTCATGTTAATGAAGCAATTAGATTAATTAGAGAAAGTTGTTCAGGTGTTGCTAAAATAGGAGTAACAGAAGAATTAACTGGAACAACTATTGCCACTCTTAGAAACGAAGTTGAATTAAGACTTGATGAAATTGAGTCAAAAATTGACGAGCTAATAGCAGCTTTGTCTTAAAATTTTATTAAATTATATACTAGTCAGTATTAAACCAAACAAACCACCCAAACAATGAAAAAAAGCGTGAAAACAAAAGTAAGAAAAGTTGAAGTTGAAAAAAAGCCTGTATCTGTAGGAAAGATAAGCATTAAGCCTTATACAGATCCTAATTCAGAAAACATGGGTTTAGAAAAATACAATTATGTTGTGTTCCCTAATACTTTTCAAATAGAAACTTTAGCAGCCGTAGAAGTTAACGGAAAAACAAGATACTTAAATGGATTAAATGAGTTTGCTCCAGAAATTAAGCAAATACAAGATGAAGAAAAAAGAGCATCTAAAATTAAAAGTATAAGAGAAACAATTGCTACTCTTGAAAGAGAAAGAGCATTTAATCACATTAAACCAGAAGATGAAGATTTTTGGTCTAAGGTGGAAATGTTTAATCCAGATAATAGTAAAATATGGGGAAAAGTTCTCTTAAAGCTAGGTAACGATATACAACAATTAGATCCAAAAAATAATTTAGATCATTTAATATTGCTTCATGCAATTGAGAATGGCGGATTTTCTTTAGTGGCTACTAGTTTTGAAGAAGCCAAGCGTACAAAACAAAAATGGTATTTAGATAGACAAGTTGATTCTATATCAACAAAAACAAGTGTAACTAAATTACGAAATAAGGCTCTTGCTCTTATGCAAGAATTATCTGAAGAAGAACCTAGAAAGTTATTCTATATTGCTAAAAATTTAAATGCTAAAGGAGTTCAGTACTCTAATAGAACTTTAGCAGATGTAATTTATAACGATATGGATATTTACATTAACGGGTTAGGATACGATAACAATAAAAAAAGATGTGCTAATACATTTATAGAGCATGCATCACATAGTATTGAAGATTTAAAAATTAAAGCAATAATTAAAGATGCTGCATTTTATAAATTTATAATTACTAAACCTGATGGAATGCTACATGAAGCAAGTCAAAATGTAATGCTTGGTAGAAATGTATCAGATGTTTTAGAATATCTTAAAAACCCAGCCAATGATGATATGTTAGATATATTAATGGCAAAGGTTGAACAAACATGGAGTAAATAATTTTTAAAAAAATAAAACAATGGCAAAAACTAAAGCATATATTAATCGTGATGCGCGAGGAAACTTTATTCCTGGGAGTGTTGTGTTTAGTGCAACAAAACCAAAAAATGGTAACTACGCACTTATTGTAGCTGGTGTAGAACAAAATAACTCTATTATTTCTAATCCAGAAGGATCTGTAGCAAGTGCTTACACAAAAGTTATTAGAAAAACATATCCTAGAGCACAAGTAGCTAGTAATTTTGCTAATGGTTTAGTTAATTGGATTAAAGCAGATGGGTATTTTCCAGAAAATGTTTTGCTAGGTGAAACAAAATGTTCTGATGATGTTAATGCTCCGGTATTTTCAAATCTTAAAAACATTGGACAAACACCAGAAGCAATTTCACAATTTGGAGGTTCTTTTCAAGCAGGTGGTTTAGGAGGAGTGCAGCACACAGGTATACTTGGACTACAAGCATTTATAAGTCATCAGTTTACTACTGATAAAAAGAATGCATTACTTTTAGTTCAAACTCCACATATAGGTATTTCAGAAAAAGGTTATGTTGGAAGAATAGTAAGAAAAGGTAAGGTTAATGAACGAACAGATAATACTTGCGGGGCTGTTGCAACAGCAGTAAATTGGGTGGTAAATACAAGCGTAATTGAAATGCCTCCTTCCACTAGTCCTGAGTTTAATGGTAATTATCAATACTATACTATATGCAGTATTCTTTTTGAGTACAAACCTAACTTACTAGCTTTAAGCAAAGACTTAAATGGAGAAGCACTGTATGGTGCTCGTATGAAAATGGCTTGTGATTTATTAGTTGACAATCAGAACAGATTGAATTTTGGTAAAGGGCCAGAAGGAGGGATATTAACTTCTTATGATCCTAAAGCGGGTAAACCCGGTCTTATACCATCTATGTATGCAGATGATATGGATGTTTATGTTTTAACTGGAACATTTATTAATACTGATTATACTACTCCTGGTCACATTGATGTCAATAGTTTTAAAAAAATAAACAATTCTGTTGTTTATGATGAAATTGAAAATAAAGACAGAATTGACGCAATAGATAAGGCAAAATATATAATTGCAACCGGAGAAAAAGAAGGTGATAAAGAAAAAATAGCAGAAGGTGAAAGATTATTAGCTATAGCCGAAGCAATGCCTGAAACTATTAAAAATAAAGTAGGAAATAAATTAATTATTACAGATATAACTAAAGCATTTATTAAATCTTTATAATGACTAATGAAGCAATCTTAATAAAAGTTAAGCAACGTATTAATAAACTTGCAAGCAACGACTATGATAATATTGAATCATGGCAAATTATTGAGGCTTTTAATAAAGGTCAGGTAGATTGGTGTAGACGTAATTTAGCAGGTACTAATAACAAACAAACTGGAGATGAAGCTAGTAAAAGGCGTATAGATGATTTACAGATTCTATTAGTAGATGGTAAATTAAATATGGTTAAAAAAGATTTATATTATCAATCTCCAACTTTGCCAGATAATTATTTTGAATGGAAAAGACTTTCTGCTAAAGCAACAAACGGATGTTGTGAAAAAAGACCTTTAGTTATTTATTTGGCTCAAGAAGCTAATGTAGATGAACTGCTTAGGGATTATGCTAAACAACCTAATTTTTCGTGGGGTGAAACATTTGCTACTATTAATGGTAATAAAGCAAAAATTTATACCAACGGTGAATTTGATATTGTAGACGCAGAACTTACATATTACAAACAACCTACTAGAATTCAAATTAAAGGAGTTTCTGATCCTTACACAGGATTAATATCTACAGAAGATGTTATTTCCGAATTTAAAGATGACCTTGTTGAATTATTTATAGATGAATGTGTTAAAATATTAGCGGGTGATCTTGAAGATATGACCGCTGTTCAGCTTGCAGATAAATCCGTAGAAACAAATAATTAATTATGGCAACCAAGAAAGTTAAATCAAAATGTGCAGCTAAGATGAAAAAATCTTTTTCCGCTGGAATGAATATAGGTCGTAATATGAAAAAACCTAAGACTCCTAAGAAAAAGAAATAATGTCTAAAAAAGTAAGTTGGAAGTGGGGAGGTAAAACTTATAGCGGTAAATTAATACCAAGTAAAGAAACTAAAACTCATAGATACGCAAGAACTGATAACGGTAAAATTAAATCATTACCTAAAAAGAAAACGTAATGGCAACACCCAGAAAAGGAAAAGCTAAAGTTAAAATAACTAAGTCCGGAAAAAAGGTTAGTTATGGTCAAGCAGGTAAAGCCAAAGGTGGTGGGCCAAGAGTAAAACCTGGAACTTCTAAAGGAGATAGTTATTGTGCAAGGAGTTTAGGTATTAAGAAAAGAGTATCTAAGAAAAAAAGAAATGACCCTAATACCCCTAACAATTTATCCCGTAAGCGATGGAAATGTTCAGGAGCTAAATCTAAAAAGAAATAACATGGCAACAAAAAAATTTAAAGTTCATCCTATGTACAAAGGAAGTAAGAAAGTAATGGCTAAAACTTTAAAGGAGCATTTATCTTTAAAAGCAAAAGGTTATAATCATATTAAGCCTAAGAAATAATAATCTTTATAATTTGTAATTCTAATTAATAATTACTATATTATATATATTGTTTATAAATTAAAAAGACCTCTGAGTAAAGTAGGAGGCACTAAAAAAAATGAGTTATTTTTCACACAGTTTCCGCAAATCATTTGTTGGGACTAAAGCTACTCAAGGTGGTACTGGTGCTCAAAAAGCTGTTAATAACGGTCTATTGATTGCAAATGGCTTGGGTACAGAAGTATTAGGTGATGCAGCTGCCCCTAACGGGTTGGGTGTAGGAACCTATGGATTTTTTGATCCAAAAACTTACAAATCAGTTGTTGTAGCTGATGCACAAGTTCAAGATGGTAGACCTCTTATTTTGGCTGCATCTGCACTTATGCAAAATGACAAAATTGGACCTTTCCATGGTGGATACAAAGAGTCTAACAAG
>Ga0255044_10000199_pt1 | contig 12201 bp, 10 predicted proteins | sample BC1_12_21_MG_FD_183651 | JGI IMG/M metagenome (GOLD analysis project Ga0255044, IMG submission 183651) | Seawater microbial communities from Strait of Georgia, British Columbia, Canada - BC1_12_21 | ecosystem: Environmental > Aquatic > Marine > Strait | place: Canada: British Columbia... | reverse complement strand
GTCTTTCAGGCCTTTAACTGGTCCCATGGAGTTTATCTTGCCGCCACCATGGGATCTGAGGCAACGGCAGCCGCTGAAGATGCTCTGCCCCCAATGAGGAGAGATCCCATGGCGATGTTGCCGTTTTGTGGCTACAACATGGCGGAATACTGGAATCACTGGCTAAACATGGGTCGACACCTGCCCAATCCTCCTCAGATTTTTCGAGTAAACTGGTTTCGGAAGGATGAAAAGGGCAAATTTCTCTGGCCCGGGTTTGGCGAGAACATGCGGGTCCTCAAGTGGATTGTCGACAGGGTTAGTGGTCGCGGCCATGGGGTAGAGAGCCCCCTGGGCTATATGCCACGTCATAAAGATATCCATTGGGAAGGGTTGGATTACAATCCAGAGATATTCTATGAAATCATGGCTGTTGATCGTGATGCATCTGTGATTGAGGCCAGATCTCATGAAGAGCTTTTCGACAAGTTCTTCGATCGGCTGCCCAAGGAATTTGTTCATCACCGGGAACTTTTCAAATCCAGATTATGGCGGTCACCCGAAGTGTGGGAGTTGGCAAGGCCAGTCTTCTAAAACAGGCTGCGACACTCTGGCAGAGCCAGAATTTTTCCTTGACGTACGCAGGTAAAAAAGGTATCGTTAATTTGTGGACCCGAGAAGCTCGCAAGCTGCTGTGATAATCACAATACGGTAGTGGAGGGTTACTCGGGTCCGCTGCTTTTTGGTATCTAGCAAGACATCCTGTTCATTCATAGTTACACTCCCACCAACGGAATTCATCCCACTACCTCTCACGGAGATCACAGAGTTCTCAGAGAGCCCGCAGGGCTCGGGCGAGAGATTAAAAAAGGCCCGCCAAGGCGGGCCTTTGAACTTTTCAACATGCATGTCCTCAAAGTGGCCTGTAGATAGGACTCCCTTCTTCATCTTTGGGATAATCATCCCTTTCGGCAAAGCTGTCGCAACCGCAACAGCAGTCACATTCTTCCTGATGGGCCAATGGTGTATAACCCGGCTCATGTTCCATGCGCTTCACCTCCTCAAACTGTAATGATAATTAACTTAACCACTAGTCCCTCATGAGTCAAATCGAGAGAATTAAAATTTAAAATTGCAGATTGAGACTGCAAGAAGTGATTGTTAGAGAACTGGGCTCTTAAATCCTAAATCTTCAATCTAAAATCTGAGATCTGAAATCCACCTTGCCTTGACCGCCCTAAAGCCCCTTTGTTATGTTGCAATATGTAAGTAAAAAATCACCGTTTAAAAACAAACACCGGTACTTTGCTACTATGAAGCCGAATCTTCGCATCCATCCTACAGCAGCCGCCGGAATAGTTGCGAGCTTGCTCTTGCTGCTTTGCTCCCCGCTGCCCAATACATTTAGTCAGCCGGAGGAGAAAGCGCAAATTTCAGACCCCACCGAGAAAAATTGGACACCCCCTCGCGTTGCAGAATTTCAGGAAGAACGGGCTCACATGGTTCAAACCCAGATGGTTCAGCGGCGACCAGCAATCCGTGACACTTCGGTTCTGGAGGCCATGCGCCAGGTACCCCGCCACCTCTTCGTCCCCCGATCTCTGAAACGTCAGGCCTATGCGGATCATCCACTACCCATTGGACATGGTCAGACGATTTCACAGCCCTATATTGTTGCTCTTATGACCGAGGCCCTGGAGATGAAACCGGGTGCAAAAGTACTGGAAATAGGGACCGGTAGCGGCTACCAAGCGGCAGTACTATTTGAACAGACACCCAGTGTATTTACCATGGAAATCATCGGTGCCCTTGGCAACAAAGCTCAAGAGCGATTGCAAAAGCTCGGCTACAGCACCGTGAAGGTGAGAGTAGGTGACGGCTATTTTGGCTGGCCTGAGGAGGCTCCATTTGATGGGATCATCGTTACCTGCGCTGCGGGACACATCCCTCCCCCGTTGATCGCACAGCTCCGTGAAGGTGGGCGTATGGTAATTCCAGTTGGAGGAGTCTACCAGGTCCAGCGGTTAATGGTAGTAACAAAGGACAACGAGGGAAAAGTGCGGACCAGAGAACTCCTCCCGGTGCGATTTGTACCAATGACCGGAGCCGTGCAAAAAACGCAGTAAGCCAGGGGCCATTGCAAGAGTCATAACCGCAGAGCACCTTTAACAGCATACAGAGCTACTAGGCACTAAACACCTAGTCATTTAGCATTTATCATTGCCAATCGAAAATCAGGGCCACTGAGGATTTGAAATCAGGAAATGATATAGCTCAATCCAACAAGCCTGCCCTGCGGGAGTTGGCAGCTGTGGCGATTATTTCCGCCTCAGTGCTTGGCCTCGAAGTGGCCCTAATGCGCACCCTTTCCATCTCCCGCTGGCATCATTTTGCCTATCTCGTGGTGGCATTGGCTCTGTTGGGCTTCGGAGCGAGCGGTACCTGGCTGGGGTTGTTCAGTTCTCGGCTGCTTCCACGTTTCCTCACTTGGAGTCGCGGCCTCACTCTTGCCCTGGCCGTCACCATAACCCTCTGTTACCGCCTCGCAGAAACCCTGCCGCTCAACATAAGATACATTCTTTTCAGCGGCGAGCAGATATTCTATCTCATCTGTTATCAGGCTCTGATTTTCCTCCCTTTTCTTCTGGCCGGGGTCCTTATCGGTCTCACCCTCATACGTTTTTCTTCATCGGTGCATCTGGTCTACGGGGCCAATCTCATTGGCAGTGGCGCTGGCCCTATCATTGCGGTCGCTCTGATGCTGTGGCTGCCGCCGGCACGACTGATTCAGGCCTCTGCTCTGGCGGTCTGGGCCGCGGCTTTCCTCTGGAGACCTGAGTCAGAAGCGAAGGATTTTTGGTGGAGGGCAGGTATCCCCTTGTTTGCTGGTCTCCTTTTGGCTTTGGAGTTGACGACTTTACCTGTGCCAATGAGACTAGACCCGCACAAGATGCTGGCTGAACTCCAGCGCTGGCAGAAGCAGGGAGATGCGCACCACGTGGTTACTCGTCATGGGCCGCGTGGCAGGCTGGACGTGTTCAAATCGTCTCGCCTCCACTACACCCTTTTTGCCGGACTCACAGCTACAACCCCTCCCCCGGCTCAATCTCTTTTGCTAGCGGACGGCGACACTGCTGGCCCCATTTTTCACATCAAAGATCAAGACGAGGCCGCCATCCTGGACCACACCCCCATGTCAGTGGCCTACCGTTTAATTCCAGGGGCCAGGGTCTTGCTTTTGGGCGAGACCAGCGGCGTCAATGTCTGGCTTGCCAGGCGCTTCGGCGCATCTCACATTACCATAGTAGTGGAAAATCCCCAGATACTGGAGCTTTTCCGCGGTCCTCTTGCAGGTGTCGCTGGTCACAGCTTTAACGGTGACGACCTGGAGATCCATGTGGCCTCGCCCCGGCACTATCTGGAATACTCAAAAGAACATTTCGATCTTATCCAGGTTGTGGGCGCCGAGTCCATGGCGGCTGGAGTAAGCGGACTCCTCTCGTTGCATGAAAACTATCTATTCACTGTGGAGGGGATGACAGGCTGTTTGGAACATTTGACTCCCACGGGTCTCATATCCATCACCAGGGGCCTTCAGTCGCCACCCAGGGATAATATCAAAATTCTCGCCACCCTGGCAGATTCTATGGAGAAAATTGGACTCCAAGAATCGATGGCCCGTCTGGCCCAATTGAGAAACCACCTGGCCGTCTGCACCCTCGCTGCCCGCCAGCCTTTCCGTCCGGCACAGGTTCAAAAGATCATCCAAATCAGCGATAGACTCTGGCTGGACATTGACACTCTTCCCGGATTTGACCCCAGCAGTAGAAAACCCTTCAATCAGCTCACCGGACCTGAAGGGTTCAAAGGGTCTTTCTATCAGTTTGCAGCCAGCAAGATCTTCTCGTCTGAGCGAGATGAGTTTTTTAGGAATTGGGCCTTTGACGTACGCCCTGCTACCGATGATCGACCCTATTTTTTCGACTTTTTTCGCTGGCGCTCCTTACCGCGCTTCATCCGTAGTCACGGTCACCACTGGTTCCAACGTCTCGAGTTAGGCTACGTTGTTTTGGTCATTTCCCTTGGGCAAATTGTAGGAGCGGCCGCACTCCTGCTCCTCATTCCTCTCTTTTTTTGGGCTCGACAGAGGAGCACGCCCCCTGGTGGCGGGCTGGCTTTTTGCTATTTCCTCTTGCTCGGCTTGGGTTTTCTGGCCCTGGAAATGAGCTTGATGCAGCGCTTTACTTTGCTCATGGGCGATCCCTTACTTGCGGTGGCGGTAGTGTTGAGCGGCTTTCTCTTTTTTTCAGGCTGCGGCAGCCTTTGCAGCCGGCAATGGACCCGTTCACCTTTACAGGCGATCGTCGTTGCAGGAGTCGGTATTGCCCTGGTCGCTCCCCTGGTCCTTTGGCTGAGCCACGCTCTCCTTGGTATTGTCGCCACCTGGAACACCACCGGCCGCTTCCTGCTCGTTCTGACTCTCCTGGCACCGTTGGCTTTTCTCATGGGCTGGCCGTTTCCGGCCGGCATGCTGCTTCTGGAGAAGTGGTCACCAGGACTGCTTCCCTGGGCCTGGGGTATAAACGGCTTTGCCTCTGTAGCAGCCGCCCCGCTCACTGTACTGCTGGCAATGTCTTTGGGCTTCCGGCTGGTCCTGGCTCTGGCGGTTATGGCATACTTGTTGGCAGTGGTCTTGGCTCTGAGAGTGGGCTGGAGAGAAGGTTAGTGGGGGCAAAAAGCCATTGGCGATTTTAGATTTCAGAATGCAGATTGTAGATTTAGCAGGCTAAACCTCTATTTCCGTTACCCCAATGATGTCCTCGTATTCCTTCAAGGCCTGGAGCGCGGCCGAGGTTACGGGATGATCAATAGTGACCAGACAGATGGCCGTTCCTTTGCTGCGAATGCGGCTCAAATGCATGTCGGCAATGTTGACCTGATAGTCACCCAGAGTCGTACCAATAAAGCCAATGACACCAGGACGGTCGTAATTGGAGATGAGTAGCATGCGTCCCTCCAAGGAAGCTTCCACGCGATAGTCATCTATGCCGACAATCCGACATTCAGGTGTCGGGAAAACCGTGCCGGCAACTTGAGATTGACCTTTGTCAGTGACCACTGCTAAGGTAACCAGCCCTGCATACCCTCGCGCTTCGGAAGTGGTGGCCACTTCCACTTGGATTCCCCGATTCCGCATGATAACAGGCGCATTCACCAGGTTAACCTCATCAGCAAGAGCCCGCTCCAGAAAACCCTTCTGGGCCGCATTGGTTACCGGTGCCAACTCCAATTCTCGCAAATCACCCCCATAGCTGATCTTCAGGTGACGCACGTTTCCCTGAAAATACATGGAGAGGAAGCGACCCAGTCGTTCGGCCAGTCGCATGTAAGGTTGTATCTGCTCAATCATCTTGCGGCTCATGGAGGGCATATTCACCGCGTTCCTGATCAACCCATTTTGCAGGTAATCCAACATCTGTTCAGCAATGGCAACGGCCACATTCTTCTGGGCCTGTTCGCTGGAAGCGCCCAGGTGGGGCGTAGCTATGACCTGAGGTAAGGCAAGAAGTGGGTTGTTCACCGGCGGCTCCTGCGAGAAAACATCCAGGGCTGCCCCTGCTACTTTCTTTTTCTTTATGGCCTCGTAAAGGGCCGACTCATCGATAATTCCCCCTCTGGCGCAGTTGATGATGCGCACCCCCCGCTTCATCATTTTAAAAGCAGCTTCGTCCAGCAGTCCCTCGGTCTCTTTGGTGAATGGGGTGTGAATGGTGATAAATTGAGATTCCCGAAAGAGCTTCCGTGGAGGGACCAATTCCACTCCGAGTTTGGCGGCCACATCCTCTGAGACATAAGGATCAAACACCAGCACCCTCATTCTCATACCGAGGGCTCGATTCGCCACAATGGAACCAATGCGGCCCAAACCGATTATGCCCAGGGTTTGATTGTAGAGCTCGGTGCCTACGAACTTCTTCTTTTCCCACTTCCCGGCCCGCACGGACTCGTCCGCCCGGGGAATGTGCCTGGCGAGTGCCAACATGAGGGCCATTGCATGTTCAGCAGCGGCCACAGCATTGGCTCCAGGGGTGTTCATCACCAGCACGCCGCGCTGGGTTGCCTCCTCGATGTCTATGTTGTCTACACCAATGCCTGCCCGACCGATCACGCGTAGACGGGATGCTCGTTCTAGAACTTTCCGCCCGATCTTCGTACGACTACGTATCACAACTCCGTCGCAGCCAGGGATCAAATCCAGCAATTCCTCGGGCTCAATCTTCTCACGAACCTCCACCTCAAGATTCTTGACCTTTTGAAAAATCTTCACTCCCTGCTGACGCAGTCCGTCGCAAATGAGAACCCGCATAGAAGTCTCCTCCTCAGCCTGGTATCGTGCACATGTTAGGGAGATCATTGGCAGAAGGCAAGCGAATAATGAAGTGCACCTTCACTGGATCAAAATCCTTATAAAATCTACTCGACTATGCTAAAATCGCAGTGTTTGTTCACGCAACGGTGTCACCAGACCGTAAAGGAGGTTAAGAATGGCACCATTATTCGAGACGGGAAAGACCTACACTTTCTATTTTGGTCAAGAGCATGGCGACAGCAACATCACCGGCCAGGTCATCTCCTATGAGTCTCCCCTGGTAAAAATTGAAACAGAGGGTTTGACTCGCATCATCAATTGCTCATCAGCTTCTTTCGTAGAGGCCGTGGCCCGCCTGGAAGGCGAGAAAACCGGCGATGAACCTAAGCCGAGTGAAGAAGTCTGAACCCGGATATTGAAACTGGGGCCCCGCCTGGAGGGTGGGGACTCCGAAGGAAAAATCGTAAACCAATTCAAGCTAGATGTGAGATCTGATGGATTTAGGTTTCATTTTTCCGGCCTGAAATCCTGGCCCAGAGCCGCCGGAGCTGTCACCTGCCACCGAGACAACCACCTTTTCATACCAGGATATCGAAAGGCTAGGTCCTGAAACCAAGTGGTACTACCCACGTTAACCAGTAGCAAGGTCAGGATCATCACAGGAAAGGGTGCTACCTGAAACAGTGGCGCCGGCAAACCAGGAAACTGCTCTTGCAAATAAATACCAAGCACCTGCAAGGTCGCAAACAGATAAGCGCCCAGAGCGGCACGCAGTGGATGCCAGCCCCCAAATATAACTATCGCCAACGCAATCCAGCCAGCTCCTTCTGCACCTTGCGGACGTCCCCACCCAGGCTTCACCGCCAATGAAAAAGCTCCCCCGGCCAGTCCCACCAAAGCACCACCTAACAAGGTATACATGATCCTCAGTCGCTGTACCTTGATACCCCTGGCAAAAGCCGCCCAGGGCTCCTCACCGACAGCCCGTAGCTCAAGGCCGGCTCGCGTTGAAAAAAGCCACCACCAGAAAAATACAGTCAGGGCCAAGCTAAGGTAGACCACCGGACTCTGGTAGCCCAGAATTGGCCCAATGAATGGCAGATCACGGACACCCGGAATGGACCAGACGGGTAGCTCAGGTCCAAATTGTCTGGCGTACGGGTTGCCAAGAAAATAGGCAAGATCTCTGCACAGGAGGGTTAAAATGAAGCCCACTGCCAGCTGTGACCGGCCCAATATCGGCCCCATAAAGACCACAATAGAGGCAGTGGCAATCCCCACCGCAATGCTGCCCAGAAGACCCAACCAGGGATTCCCACTGACAAACGCCAGGGCAAAGGCGGTCATGGCCGCCAGTAAAATGGTGCCATCCAACGACAGGTTGATTACGCCCGCTCGTTCGGTCAAGGTTTCACCCAGGGTTGCTAGAACGAGAGGCGCACCCGCCGAAAGAATGCCAGCCAAAGTGAGTGCCAGGAAATCCATTATTTCTTCCTCCGGAAAAGTTGCCAGCGCTCTTCGAGTCCATGCACGAGAAATACCGATAGAACAAGGACTCCCTGGATGACACCGCTAAGAGATGAGTCCAACTTGAGCTGGAGAGGAAGTTGAATCGAACCCACATTCAGAACAGCGAAAAAAAAACATATGGGCGGAATCAGCTTGGGCCGAAATGAAGCCAACATGGTGACCAGAAGGGCTGTGTAGCCGTAATTGCTGGAGATTGCCGGCAGTAACCGATGGTAGACACCCACCACTTGTAAGGCTCCAGTCAGTCCAGCTAGGGCCCCACAGAGAGCCATAGCTTCTACAATCCGCTTGTTTGGTTTGAGACCAAAGAGCAGAGCCGCCTCTGGATTCTGACCAACTGCTTTTAAACTGAGTCCCCAGCGAGTCGAACGAAGGAGATAGATCACCAGAAAAATGGCCAGCAGTGCCAGCACCAGACTCACCGGACTCAAGGAAAAGCCTTTAAACCCTTTGAGCCAGAGTGAGGGATGGAGTGGTTCGGTGCCGCTCATAGAAGCAACACCCGGCCTTCTCCATGGCCCGAATATAAGCCAGAGAGTGAGGCCCAGAGCCACGAAGTTCAATCCCAATCCCCCAAAAATTTCGTGCACCCTCCCCCAGGTTCTCAGCACACCTGCGATATATGCCCAGAGAGCGCCGCCGATCATGCCGGCTATGAGCGCTCCCGCCAACACCAAGGGGGAAGCCCCTGCAGGAAAGGGTCGCAGAAAACCTGTGGCAAAAATAGCACCCAGAATGATCTGCCCCTCGATACCGATATTCCAGAGGCCCGGGGCAAAAGTCAGAAGTAATGCTGAAGAACAGAGGACCAGGGGGATCCAGACAGCAATTGTCTGGGCAAGCTTTGCAGCCGAACCAATACCTCCCGCAACAAGGATTACAAAGGTGTGCAGTGGGGGTGCTCCCGAGACCAGGAGAATGAGTGTCGTAAAAACGAGTGAAAGAAAAACCGCAGCCGCCAACCGACCAAAGGATAGACTAAATTTTGCGGCGTAAGACATCTCTTACACCGCCCTTCCCTGGCCGGCCATGAGGCGACCCATTTCCTCCACACTTATGGCATGACTTGGGCGGTCGGCAACCAGTTGCCGGTTATAAAATATCAACACCCGGTGGCTGTGAGCTTTTATTTCATCCAGATCCGCAGAAGAAAAAAGGAGGGCTGTGTTCTGACGACATCTCCTCAACAAATGGCTCCAAACCTGCTGACCCGCCCCATGGTCGAGTCCTCGGGTTGGATGTTCCAGAAGAAGTAGCCTGGTTTGCGCTGGGATGAGGGCCAGCAATAGACGTTGTTGGTTACCACCGGAAAGGGCCCTGGCAGTGGTGGATAGCTGTCCTTGAATATTGAACTTCTTTATGCCTTCCTCGGGCAACAGGTTGTCTCGACCACCGTTTTGAGGAGGGAAAGCCAGGTGGAAATGCTCATTCAAGCTGAGATCAGGGAAAAGGCCATGCTCTAGTCGCGCCGCCGGCAGGAAATGAATACCCGCCTGCCGGAATTTCAAATATGGCCGGTCCTGAAGTTCCTCGCCGTCGAAGACCAGGCGTCCTTTCAGCACACGAGCCAATCCAGCCAAACCGCGCAGAAGTAGCTCCTGGCCGCTTCCTTCCAGGCCAGCCAAACCCACGATTTCTCCAGGTCGGATCTGCAAAGAAATATCAGGGAGACTGTATTTATCGCCTGAAAGTTGGACATCCTCCAGTTGTATAAACTCCCCCCTTCCTGGCTGCGATCTCTCCGGGGATTCTGCAGTCCCAGCATGCTCGGCTCCGAACATAAACTGGAGCAAGTCCTCTGATTGAAATGGGGACTGCAATTGCGCCACCAATCTACCCTGCCGCAGCACGATAACCTCCTGGCAGAGCTCCTCAATTTCTGTCAGTTTGTGGGAAACGAAGATTATGGTTCGTCCCCTGTCCCTGGCGAGTTGACTCATGGTGGTAAAGAGCATCTCTTTTTGGGTCACGGAAATGCCGGTTGTGGGCTCATCCAAAATGAGCACTTTCACTCCCAAGTCCAGGAGACGGAGCAACTCCAACTGCTGCCGTTCACCTACCGTAAGCTCGCTCACCTTTTCCTCGGGCGATAGTCCGAAATGAAAACGCTCTGCCAGCTCCTGTAGGCGACTCAAAACCCGTTTCTTGTCTCGCTGCCTGCCGCCTAAGCGGAAATTCTCCCAGACGTCTAAAGCAGGAAAATCCAGTGGATCTTGATAGAGCATGCCCACGCCCATGGCAAGGGCACGGGATGGATTGAGACCTCCTGTATCCTTTCCATTGAAGATAACACGGCCGCGGCTGGGTTGCGTATGGCCAGCGAGCATTTTCATCAGAGTACTCTTGCCAGCGCCGTTTTCTCCGAGCAGTCCATAAATTCGGCCGGGTTCGAGCACCAGATTAATCCCAACGTTGGCCCGCACCCGGCCGTAGTACTTGTGAATATCTTGAAATTCTACCCGCATATACGTACCGTTTTCTGCAATCCGAAACCGGGAACCCGCCCGAAGGGTGGGAGTCCGAAGGACAAATCCGAAATCTCCTTTCGTTCACTTCGGACTGCTTGCCCCCTCCATTCCCTTCAGCAGCTGCGACATGTACCAGACTTTTTGATCCGATGCCGTTTCACCAGCAACGAGAAACGGTGTGCCGTCTTGATAAAAGATAGGGCCCTGGAAAACGTTGATCTTTCCGGTAGCCAATCCTTGGACAAAGCTATCCAACTTTGCCGCCACTTCGGTCGAGAGAGCAGGACCATTCAGAAAGCCCACTCCACTGGTGTCGGCATTGTTGATATCATTCCAGTCCGGTCCGTTCCATTCCCACGTCTGCTTCCACGTTCCGTCTCGTACTGCCTTGACACTTGCCAGATATGCCGGACCCCAGTTGAAGTAGGGGACACCGAGACATACTTCATCTGCGCCCTGGCACGCACCTTTGTAGTCGTAGGGGATGGCCCAGACCTCACGGCCCGCCTTACGCTTTTGCGTGGCAACCACAAGCGCCTCAGTGGTATCGATACCGGAGATAACCACATCATAACCACCGTCAAAGAACCGATTTGCCACTTGGGTGGGATCGGCTGTTACCCCAGGAATATTGAACCAGAAGCCGATCCAACTCACCTTGAACTTCAACTCGTCCAGGGGCCGTTTGCGGACTTGTTGCCAAGCATAGGCTGCACCCAGGAAAGAGGAGGAAGCAAGTCTTCTCGTCTCCTCATTGATAAGTGGGCCCAGATAGCCGATCTTTCCAGTCTCGGTGGTTAGAGCGGCCACAAATCCTGCCATCATCTTGCCATATTCCATGCGCCCCATCACATTGCCCAGATTAGGCGGTGCTTTTTTGGTAAGCACATCATCACCTGAGACGTGAATGAAAGTAACGTCGGGATGTTGTTTGGCCGCCTCCCGTATGCCGTCCTTCATGTCATCCGAATTGGCTATAATGAGACGGGCTCCTTTTTCAACCAGATCATCCACCAGTTGGGGCATCGTCAATCCGGGTCGGTCGGCGGGGTTCACTTTATCAAGGTAGAGCATCTTAACCTCTGGCAACTTACTCTCAACATAAAGCCCGGCATCATAGTGAGCCTGACTCCACCCCCGGTCATTGAAGGGACCAACCAGGAGCATGGCGAAAGTGAAAGGCTTCTCCTCTGCTTTCTTGGCGCAGCCAACAGCCAGCACTAATAAAAAGAGGATGCCGAGTCGCAGGATTCTTTGGAACATGGTTTTCCTCCTCTGCAGACGGTTAAATGAACTATATTCTTGACTAATTCGTGACGATATCGTTGTTGGCCGAAAAATGAAAAGGGAACTGCAGGTGAAAGAAATATAAGGCAATAACGCTTGATGATCAAGCCTCCAGAGAAATAGTTGATTGGAGTATTGGAGATTGTAGATTTGAGATTGAGGAATTGGGGGATTGAGGGATTTCGGATTATACTACACTCTCGCATCGCAAGCAGAGCTTGCTCCTACAGAAATTATATTTATTGACCCGTGTCATGTAGGAGCAACCTCTGGTTGCGATAATGAAAAACGCCACGGCCGTAAAGGCAGTGGCGTCTGTGGTTTTCTGGTTTATAAATTACCTAAATTTGAAGCTCATCAACACTCATGAGGCTCCAAATTCTTGCGTACTTCCTCACAGCATTTTTCATCCTTTACACAAAGCATACGGTCATCCTCAGTAACAACCATACAGCGACAGATCTCTTCCATTAGACTCTCCCCCTTTCTCAGGTGTCTAGCCCGAATATAATATTGAATATAAGGCCGAATTTGTCGAGCGCAAGGGGTTGGAGGGAAAAAGCATAG
>Ga0255044_10000198_pt1 | contig 12219 bp, 13 predicted proteins | sample BC1_12_21_MG_FD_183651 | JGI IMG/M metagenome (GOLD analysis project Ga0255044, IMG submission 183651) | Seawater microbial communities from Strait of Georgia, British Columbia, Canada - BC1_12_21 | ecosystem: Environmental > Aquatic > Marine > Strait | place: Canada: British Columbia... | reverse complement strand
CGCTGTCCCTGGCGTAATTTGCCAAGACCTTTGGCAACACTTCGTATTTTTCCGGGTGCACAATTAATGGTTTCCTCGTCCCAGCAACTGTCAAAATGCTTTTCAAGCATGGACATTACTTCTTTTTCCTGGTCTGCAGGAAACTCTGAAAGAACCGCCTGAAAACGATCATCCCAGTTCCAGGTTACAAGAGAATCGCACTCAGCGATATATTCTGTTGCAGATTTTTTCGATATCATATGAATTTGGTGCTGTCATACCTTCATCCTTCTTTCAAATTCCTGAAAATCAGAAAGACGGGAAATTAAACACTCGTTGCCGTTATATTTATTTTCTCAACTCCGTAGGTTGGGTTAGCGAAGCGTAACCCAACAGTTTCTCATTATCATCCTTCAGCCTCACCTACGCTGCTACACAAAAAGGTATCATTATCTACCTCACCTTTTACTGAACAACTTTGTGCTTTCGGCTAGCTTTTCCGGTGCACCCATTACATAAAGAATATCGTCAGCAAAAAAAGGCATTTCCACTTCAGGGTTATGAAATGTTTGTGAATCGCGGCGCACTGCAAGCACTGTTACACCATGCTTTTTCCTCAGTTCAAGCTCAACCAGCGACTTACCAACCATCGATGACCCATCCTCAATACGCATGGAACTGACTTCAACGTCCGGAAGGTGAAAGTCTAAACTTGAGAACCCGGGAGATTTTCTGGAAAGGTTACGGAACATTTCATACCCGTCAGACCGGAGTTGGATGACAAGTTTGTCTATTTCATCCCTTGGGATAAGGTACTTTGCCAGGACACGGGAAAATATTTCCACCGATGTTTCAAACTCTTCCGGAATAACTTCATTGGCTCCCAAATCATAAAGTGCCTGCATTTCCATAAGATATCTGGTTCGAACGATCACATGTGCCTTTCTGGTCAACCTTCGGACGGTTTCGGTGATTCCTCGCGTGGCGGTCGGGTCGTTGATAGCAATGACAACCACGGTTGCATTCTCAATATCAGCATGACGCAACACCTCTTCGTGAATGGCATCACCATAAAAAATCGGCTCGCCTTTCTCCCGTTCTGCCTTTACTGTATCGGGCGACATTTCAATAATCATGTAGGGGATACCGGTCATTTTGGCGGCGCGGGCAACGTTTCGGCCGTTTAAGCCAAAACCGATAATAACCAGGTGCTGTTTTAGCTTTTTGTGGCTTTTTATCTCCGGCCCAGGCCAGAGTCCGGTTTTCAGCTTAACCGGGACCGGGATTTGTAGAATGAAATCGGCAAAACGCGGGGCCAGGGAAATAATAAAAGGTGTTGCCGCCATGGTCAGGATAGCCACAGCCAGAAACAGCTGGTAATGATCGGCGAGAAGACCATATTCTAATCCGGTTCTGGAGAGGATGAAAGAAAACTCCCCGACCTGACAAATTGATAGTCCTGCCAAAATTCCACTGCGCAGGGAAAAACCAAGTAGTATTGACGCACTACTGACGATAAGTGCTTTGACGATAAGAACTCCGACTGAAACGATCAGGATGATAACAATATTGTTGATAAGAAAGCCGGTATCCAGCAGCATGCCAATTGAGACAAAAAAGAAGCTGGTAAATACATCGCGAAAGGGCAGGATATTGCCAAGGGCCTGATGGCTGTACTCGGATTCAGAAATGATCAACCCCGCGATAAAAGCTCCCAGGGCAAGTGACAGTCCGGCATATGAGGTAAGCCAGGCGATAGCGAGACAGATGGCAACAACACTCAACAGAAAAAGCTCTTTGCTGTGTGTGCGGGCAACCTGGTGTAAAAGCCAGGGTATCAGCCATTTAGCTGCAATGAGAACCAGGCTGATGATAGCGAGACCTTTGGCCGCAATGACGAAAATGTTACTGTCAATTCCGCCGGGCAGACTCCCGGCCAGCATGGGAGTGATGAGAATCATCGGTACTATGATGACATCCTGGAACAGCAGGATTCCCAACCCGGTCCGACCATGGGGTGTGTCTACCTCGGCTCTTTCCTGAATCATTCTGAGAACAATTGCGGTGCTCGATAGCGATATCAGAAAACCATAAAAAATTGCCTCTGGGGAAGAGAGTCCAATCTGGCGGGCAACGACGAATACGGCAAGGATTGTCAGGCCAACCTGGAGAGTTCCGCCGACAACAACCTGTTTTCTGATTTCAATGAGTTTTTTTAAGGAAAACTCGATACCGATGGTAAAAAGTAATAGAATCACTCCTATTTCTGCAAGTACCTCTACTTCATGAATAGCTCCAACCAGACCGAAACCATACGGTCCTGTCAATATACCGGTTATAAGAAGCCCGACAACCGAAGGAAGGCGGAGAAGGTGAAATAAGAGCAAGACGGCAACGGCAAGCCCGAAAATAATAACAATGTCTGTGAGTAATGGGATTTCCATATGTCTTACTTAACTCCACGGCTTTACCTTGCTATATGTGCAATATTTTAGGGGAATTTCCATAAAAAGCCCTTAATGCCTAATTTTTTCATCGCACCTGATTTTAATACACTTATCATCACTCGTTAATGTATTTCGTTATCATATCAACAACCTCAGGGGAGTCCCATTCAGCTGGGCCAATAAATTTTTCCCGAATTATTCCCTGTTTATCAATAATAAAGGTTTCTGGCAGTCCGGTGAGTCCGTATTTGGTGCCAGCGAAATTATATTCGTCGCTGAGGATCGGTATGGTGATGCCCAGTTGTGAAACAAAGTTTGTTACAGCTGGTTTTTTATCATTGTTGAATAATGCGATCATAGTAAATTTATCTTTTGGCAACTTTGTATAAAGCCTTTGCATGGAGGGCATCTCTTCGCGGCATGGGGCACACCAGGTTGCCCAGAAATTAAGAAATACAACTTTTCCCTTCAGTTTGGAAAGGGACCATACATCCCCCTTCAGGTCGACTGTGTCAAAGTCCGGGGCTGGTTTACCTACGGTGGCAACTGGTGACTCACCACAGGCAGTAATGAACAAAGCGAGACAAACTGCCAAAATTAAGAACGTAATTTTTTTCATAATGACCTCTAACCTCTTAGAAAGGACCCATGTGGGCATAATAAATTAATTTGGATAATTTGCATCGATTTCAGATTGAATCAATTGCTGTAATTGCTGGTAGCCAAAGTTTTGCAGAGGTTTCCCATTGGCAAAAAATCCCGGCGTCTTCCTGACACCAAGTATTTTGGCATCGGCAAGATCCTGATCAATCAATTTTGCTATTGCAGGGTCATTCATATCTTTCCTGATTTGCTCAACATTGACTCCTGCCTGAGGAAGGAATTGCCATATTCTTTGCGGCTGGGGGTTACTGTGACTGGCCCAGTATCCTTGCGATCCATACATGACAGCCAGGGTCTCCCAATATTTCCCCTGTTTTTTTGCGGCCTCGAGAATTTTGACGAAATAATCCGCACCATCATGGAATGGCGCATAGCGAAGAACAAGTTTGATTTTGCCGGGATTAGCTTCCATCATCTGTTTAACGAAAGAAGAAAAAGCAGCACAGGTTTCACATGCAGGATCCATAAACTCAACAAGATAGACTTTCGCATCATCACTGCCGAGTGTCTGCGAATGATCTCTTACAAAAAGTTCAGAATTTTCCTGGGCCATAAAGTCAAACTTCTCAGACTGTTTTCCTTTGTAATACGAACTGCCGAACACAAAGACAATAATCAGAGCAACCACTGTAAGTCCAAAAATTATATGTGTTTTCAATTTGTTATCCTCCTCTTTAAGATAATTAATAGAGCTATTATTGTTGAAAATGAAAGCAAAGAAAGCATTGGTATTGACAGAAAGCCAAAAAGTTTGATGTACTCTTCAGTACATGAAACCCCCTGACTGCACGGCTGTATGCTCTCCGGAATGATCCCGGCATACAGTAGATTGTGATATGCCGCCGTCAGCCAGCCTACTATAGCTAAAGGCAGAGCATATTTCACAACACTTTTGTCAAAAGGAAAAAGCCCTACTGCCAGAATTATGACTAAAGGGAATAAAAACATTCTCTGATACCAACACAATACACAGGGAGCAAACTCCATCACATAGCTGAAAAACAAACTTCCCATGGCTGACACACTGACTATGAGCCAGCAGAGAAAAAGAATATTCCAGCTCGAAGACTTTTTATTTAAATGGGTCATATCTGTTATTCACCAATAATTGAGAGCAAGAATTATATTAATTACTACCTGCTAAAACAGGCCGTCAACCTATTTCAGTATCTATGTAAAAAAGTGTGGATTAAGGTGCTGAAAAAAAGCAGCGCTATCAAATCAGGAGAACGATTGTCCGGAGTGGATTAGCTTGAGTTAAGGTGAACAGATGTTGAAAAAGTGCGGAGGAGTTTTTCCCCGCTACTTGTTGCTGGAACCCTATTAGTCTGCTTGGTAGCGTATAAAAAACAATAGTCTTGGCAATGCCCGGCAGCATTACTCTTGAAGGTCGGCTTAATGTATTAGCGTTTGTTAAGGTAACATCAACACAGTCATTGTTTTCTTTTTCTGCAAGAGCAGAACAGTATTCATCAGAGAGAAGCAGACCTGCGTCAACAGAAGAATGGCAATCGGCAAGATAGAAATTTGGGGCAACTATATGATTTTCATCCTCATCCAGACATACTACCACAGCTGTCGCACCTGCTGGGAACGAAAACAAAAAAACCGCTGTCAAAAACAAACAGATCACACGGTTGAACAATTTTTTAGATAACATTTTAGTCATTAATCAATTTAAGCCTTGCATACTATTATTAATCAATCCTCAATTCTAAGCAATTTTAATGGAAAAGCAAAGCGACGGATAATAATAATTTGTAAGCCTTTTAAATATTACAGATGATTGGGAGGAAATTAAATGTGGCAGTTTAGCTAAAACCTGAAAGTCAAGATGCTTGCCAGAATGTTGACTTCAGTCTAACTACTTTTCTCCAAGGCTTCGAAAAAGGCTTTTCTGATCAAATCTTTTGAGGGCATCGACGATGTCCCATAGCGCCTTCATGTAACCCCAAATTGATTTATCTCTCTTGCCCCTCGATCTATATCAAGGCCATTGACCTGGACAGTCGGGCTCCCTATATGCCGGCGCGCAATTGCATCTTCACGGGTTTTGACAATTATATGCTCAAAATCAATTTCCACGCCCGTTTCCCTGACCACTTCATTAATCAACGCAATTGTCAGGTCAGTTGCACTGCATTTTTCCAAAGAAACAACCTTAACCTGCATAATGCCATTACCTTTATTTTGTGATGAATCATTTGAATTGCAGGCCAGCATTGAGCTTACAAGAATAAATAAACACAACAGCAGTATATTACTTTTTATCTTCAATGTACTTGTCTTCCTGCCACTCACCTTCATATTTTTCGCCAGCAACAGTTTTCAGGACCCCGACCCCATGTTTCATGTCATCCTTCCAGTCTCCCTCATATACCTCTCCATCGGCAAAGGTAATTTTACCCTTGCCGTCTCTTTTACCATTCTTGAATTCCCCAACATATTCTCCATTAGAAAAAATTATCCTTCCATTTCCGTGGTACTTAAAATCTTTCCACTCTCCATCATATATTATTCCATTGGGGAAGGTGTACTTACCTTTGCCGTTCCCCATGCCGTCAGCAAACTCGCCGACATATTTTTCTCCGTTGGCAAGAATTAAGATGCCCACACCTTCGGCCTTACCATTGCTGAATTCCCCCACATATTTTCTACCGTCGGGAAATGTCTGGGTCCCCTTTCCGTGGTACAGGCTGTCCCTAAACTCCCCATCATATTTTTCTCCGGTGGGATAGGTATGCACACCACGGCCATTCGGCTTACCCTTATTAAACTCTCCTGTATATATCTCACCATTGGGGAATATATGTGTTCCTTTCCCCTGCATTATTCCTTCTTGAAACTCTCCGGAATATTGTTCCCCGTTCGGGTATTCCTTCACTCCCTTCCCGGTATCGCAGTCTCCCTTAGTGCACTTTCCTTCAGCACCAAGAGACAAACCAGGCAGGAGGCAAGTCAGGAAAACTAGCATACAGGTTATTTTTCTTTTCATGGCTTTTCCCTCTCAGCAGATGTTGTGCAATAATTAAATTTTGACTCTCAAAATTGAGCATTTTAAAGTATCACTCAACAAATTGAGTGTTTTGCTGAATTGTAATGATTCCAGCTTGTTTTAAATTATCAGGATTTAAAACGAGCCGCCAGTAAAAAAACTTCCTTGTGTTCATCGCTGGCCAGAAGTAAAAAAAAGATTATAGTATATTTACGGGATGAAAAATTTTTTTTAAATAACCAATTAAGCCTAATGGAGGAGCGTGTATGGCGTGAAAACCCCAGGATATCTTTGTTAATAAATAGGCAATGGTCCAAAAACAGATAATCAGGCTATAAGGAGTACTGCTATGGCAAGACAACTTTCTTTTTCCAAGTACGAGCAAGAGCTGCGTCCGGAGTTGCGACAGAATCTGAACATTGCAGAATCCACAGAGGATGTAAAAAAATTCTTTGTTTATACGATTCAGAAACTTTTTGGCAGAGTATTGGAGGGGAAAGGCCCTTTTCACTATGAAGACATACAGCTTATGCCTTTGGAGCAAAGTGGTTTCATTATAAGTGACAACGTCCTGGGGGATCCTGAATTTGCAGCTGTTTGGCAAAATTCCGATCTTTCTAATATTGTAAAAAGAATTGCTGATGCTGCCTCCAATCGTCACAAGCACCTGCAGAAAAACCCGGCAAAAACAGAGTCAAAGATTTGCCAGGCCCCATAGAATAATTAATTGAACAGACGAAAAGGATGTGCCACAGGCTGGCGCATCCTTTTTTTATAACCCTTCACGGATTCAGTATTTTTAAACTCATCAGAACAAGATAAAGGTGGTAAATAATTTTTTTTTATGGAAACTATCCCCTACTTTAAAAACTCCACCAGGTAAACTAATGACTTCAAGCCAGCCCCGGTCCATGCTCTGCCCAAAATGCCGCAGGCTCATCAGTGGGGACGAATCTGTCTGCCCCTATTGCGACCTCAAGAACCCAACCTCATCCTGGCAACGTTTGTTAGGCAGGGGCTTAAACGATGGCGACCAGCTGCTGAAAATTCTTATCGGCGTCAATATTGCAATGTATGTCCTTTCTCTGCTGATCAGTGCCGGCTCCACCGGCTTTTCCCTTAATCCACTGTTTTTTCTTTCACCAGACAGTCGCAGCCTCCTTTTGCTGGGCGCTTCAGGACACATCCCCATAGATCGTTTGCATCGCTGGTGGTCACTGATCTCAGCAAATTATCTCCATGGCTCCATCCTGCATATTTTTTTCAATATGATTGCCCTTAAACAGCTGGGGCCGCTGGTGCTCCAGGAATATGGCAATTACCGAATGTTTATTATTTATACTCTCAGCGGCGTGTTTGGGTTTTTTGTGTCTTACCTGGCAGGCATCCCATTTACCATTGGCGCTTCTGCTGCTGTCTGCGGCCTTATCGGGTCAGCTTTATATTTTGGCAAGAGCAGGGGGGGCATCTACGGGCAGACCATTTTCCGCCAGATAGGAGGATGGGCCATCAGTATCTTCCTGTTCGGTTTCTTTGTTCCCGCTATCAACAACTGGGCCCACGGCGGCGGCATGCTTGCCGGAGTGGCATTGGGTTTTTTACTGGGCTACAAGGAACGAAGTCGGGAAAGGCAAAGCCATAAAATTGCAGCACTCTGCTGCGTTCTCATTACAGCCCTTGTTCTTCTCTGGGCAATACTGAGCAGTCTCTACCTGTTAATAATGTAAGTAATATATCAAAACCCCAGACTACAGATCTTCTGGAACAAACGTTACAACCTGATCGATTGTTTCTGCGTTCAATAAAACCATGGCCAACCGGTCCAAGCCAAGGGCTATTCCCGCTGCTTCGGGCATATCCTGAAGAGCTTGCAGAAATTTTTCCGGCATACTTCCAACGGGCCGTCCCTGTTTTTTGATAAGTATAAGGTCCTGCTCAAATCTCTGCCGCTGCTCATCTGCATCTGTTAATTCGGAAAAGCCGTTGGCAAGTTCCAAGCCTCCTATATAGATCTCAAATCGCTCAGCCACAGCAGGATTCTCTTTCTTCTTACGGGCCAGAGAGCCTAATTCGACAGGATAATCATAGAGAAAAACCGGTTTTTTTATGCCGAGCTGCGGTTCAATATACCGGCAAAGCACTTCATCAAATATATTTTGCTCAAGGGCCTGCTCTACCGAAATCGGCCCATATTGATTGAAAGCATCAGCAACACTGAGCCGCTCCCAGCCCTTTTCCAGACTGATCTTTGTGCCTTTAAAAGTGATCGAACCACTATGTCCCAATGCCTGGGCCACTTCAAAAATCAGATCCTCGCATTCATCCATAAGGGAATGATAATCGCTCCCGGTGCGGTACCACTCAAGCATGGTAAACTCTGGAAGGTGGTTATCCCCCCGTTCGTCTTTACGATAACACTTACAAATCTGGAATATTTTCTGGCACCCTGCTTCCGCCAGCAATCTCTTCATGCAGATCTCGGGAGACGTCTGCAGAAAATATCCACTGGACGCCACTGGTTCGTTATAGGCTTCAGGTATAAGGACCGGCAGCCTGGCAGGGGTATCTACTTCAAGATAGCCCCTGTTGATAAAAAACCGGCGAATAGCTTGGATAAGTGCGGCCCGTTTCCGCAGGCCGGATTGATTAAGCACTACTAATAGCAACCTTCTATGAAATTAATAATCACTTCTTAAAAAAGAGAATTATACACTTAATGAAAATGAAACGATTAACCTTGATTAAGTCACAAAAAGTCACGGGATGGCTAAGCGAAAATTTTGAGATACAGGTAAGCACCCTTTCAGGGCATAAACTTCGACACCGAGGAGCAGTGTTTTTTCGAAGTCTCGCTAACACTCGCTTATCTACGAGCGAGGCCATACATTTGTATGCCGAGTGAGCAGGTAGCACCCTTTCAGGGCATGAACTTCGACTCCGAAAATGCGCTGCGACGCGGTAGATCGAATTTTTCGCAGTCTTCGCTTAGCTGCGCCGCCATCAAACCTTATTCTTTGACCCTGGTCATGTAGGTGCCGGTACGGGTGTCTATCTGGATCCTGTCCCCCTCTTCAACAAAAGGAGGAACCTGCAACTCAAACCCTGTTTCCACCGTAACCGGCTTAGAATCACTGCCAGAGGTGTCCCCTTTTGCCCATGGGTTTGCCCTTGTTACTGTCAGATTCACAGAGTTGGGCAGGGTAACCCCGATGGGATTATTATTAAAAAGCAGGATCTGGACCTCCATGTTATCAATGAGAAAATTAATATCGTCTCCCATTTGCTCCCGCGCGATAATAATCTGCTCATAGTTTTTTGAGTCCATGAAGTGAAACTCGTCACCCTGGGAATAGAGAAACTCCATGGTTCTTTCTTCAAGCGGAGCCTTTTCAAACTTGTCGGCAGACCTGAATGTACGATCAAACTGGTTGCCATTCACCATATTTTTAAGCTTGGTCCGGTAAAGGGATTGGCCTTTGCCCGGCTTGGAGAACTGAAAATCAACTACCACATAGGGCTCACCATCTATTTGTATTTTCAGCCCTTTCCGTAAATCTGACGCAGAGTACATTCTTATTGCTCCTGAAAAATTTATATCGCAGTTCAAAAATTGAATTTACATCCATAAATAGGCGGCCTACTATACGTATTTACGTACTTTTATGCAACGATAAGATTATGGTTCTGTATCGAGGATGTGCTAAAGATTACACAACAGGCCAAATGACCTTTTGATTTTTTTGTGCAACTGGAATAAATCATCTGTGTGCCTCAGGAAAAGAAATAACGCTGAGGAAAATTGTACCAGAAGATTTAACGAGACAACCTGAATGCTAACCTGAACGACTGGAGGGAATATGTATAATAGGTTCTTTACAGGCTTGGCCCTGCTACCACTTCTATTATTTGCAACCCATGCAATAGCCGATTCCGCTGAAAAGATCAGCACTCTGGCAGACCAGAAAGAGGTTGCGGTAACAATATACAACGAAAACCTTGCTCTGGTGAAAGACAAAAGAACACTTACCCTGCCAAAGGGAGAAAACACTCTTGCCTTCCGGGAGGTCAGCGGCAGGATGCGGCCGGAAACAGCCCTGCTGCAAAGCAATTCCCAACAGGAAGACATCGTGGTTATCGAGCAGAACTTTGATTTTGATCTGCTGACCCCGCAGAAACTTCTTGAAAAGTATGTGGGCAGAACCATCGGTATTGTTAAAACCCATCCGACAACAGGCGAGGAAACAGTGGAAGAGGCTGCGGTGCTGAGCTCCAATAACGGCGTTGTGCTTCGGGTTGGCGACAGAATTGAGACAGGGGTTTCAGGGGGGCGGCTTATTTTTCCAGATGTCCCAGACAACCTGCGGGACAAACCAACGCTCGTCATGCAGCTGGTAAGCAAAACAGACAGACCACAGGATCTTGAACTGAGTTATCTTACCGGTGGGCTTGGCTGGCAGGCTGATTACGTTGCCGAGCTGAACAGCGATGAAAGCAAGCTCAATCTCCTTGGCTGGGTAACCCTTACCAATACCAGCGGCACATCCTATAATAATGCCCGGTTACAGCTTGTTGCCGGCGATGTACACCAGGTGCAGCCAATATTTGAAAAAAGAACACGGGGAGAAATGGTCGACGTAATGTATGAAGCCCAGGCGTCCAAAATGGCCCAGGAGTCTCTCTTTGAATATCACCTCTATACCCTTGACAGGCCGACCAATATCCTGGAGAACCAAACAAAGCAGGTTGCCCTTCTGCAGGCAGAAAACATTTCAAGCAGCAAAGAGTACCTTCTCAAGGGCCAGGATTATTACTACCGGAGCAAGGCAGGCAGCCTTGGCTCCAAAATCAAGGTGGCAGTCTATCTGTCCTATGAGAACTCAAAAGCAGAAAACCTTGGCATGCCGCTGCCAAAGGGTATTGTCCGGGTTTACAAGCAGGACAATTCCGGGTCTGTTCAATTTGTCGGTGAGGACCGCATAGACCATACCCCTGAAAATGAGACTATCAGGCTTAAGCTCGGAAATGCCTTTGATATTACAGCAGACAAGAAACAGACTGATTTCAAAAAGCTTGCCGGCTCCAGTGCCTATAATTATGTCTATGAAAGCAGCTATCGCATTGAACTGAAAAATGGCAAAGACGAAGATATAGCAGTCAGGGTTGTAGAGCCAATGCCAGGCGATTGGGACATTTTATCAGAAAGCCTGCCCCACAAAAAGATAAGCTCTTCTGAAGCAGAATGGCTGGTCAGGGTTCCAGCCAAGGGATCATCAGAACTTCTCTACAGGGTCAAAGTAAAATTTTAGCATTTTATTGAGTTGCAAATCCATGATCACCATTGGCGTTCTTTCTGATACGCATCTCCTGGAGCCTGACAAGAGGTTCCAGAAAAAAGCGAACCGCTGTTTTGCTGATGCTGACATAATTTTGCATGCAGGAGACCTGACAAGTCTCTCGGTGCTTGATGTTTTTACCGGAAAAACCGTTCATGCGGTACACGGCAACATGTGTGGCTCCCAAACCCTGGCAACGCTTCCGACCAGCAAGATAATTGAGGTCGGTAATTTTCAAATAGCACTTATCCATGGTGCCGGTATCCGGCATAATACAGAAGAGAGGCTGTTTGATGCATTTGGGCCGATTGACTGCATAGTCTATGGCCATACACACAAACCTGTCTGTCATCGCTATGGCCCAACCCTTATGGTGAACCCTGGCAGCTTCACCGCAACAGGCACATACGGTTCATCGGGAACCTATGCCATTATTACGGTCACAGATACCAGCATGGAAGGCAAAATTTACAATGTGGGGAACGAACCATGAAAAACCTCTGGACCCCTTGGCGCATGACCTATATCCAGGAAAAAGTCTCCCGGGGAAAAGGGTGCATTTTTGAAGCTGGCAGCGGGAAAAGTTTTGAGAAAGAAAGCTTGCTGCTGTACCGTGATGCTTTGATCGTGGTTCTCCTGAACCGGTTTCCCTATGCGAATGGTCACCTGTTGATAGCGCCAAACCGCCACGTCAGTGATATTATTAATTTACACAAGGAAGAAAACACTGCTTTGTTTGATATGATCCGTGAATCCGTAGCAATTTTAAGAAAACATAAAAATCCTGATGGATTTAATATTG
>Ga0255044_10000192_pt1 | contig 12353 bp, 12 predicted proteins | sample BC1_12_21_MG_FD_183651 | JGI IMG/M metagenome (GOLD analysis project Ga0255044, IMG submission 183651) | Seawater microbial communities from Strait of Georgia, British Columbia, Canada - BC1_12_21 | ecosystem: Environmental > Aquatic > Marine > Strait | place: Canada: British Columbia... | reverse complement strand
TGTCAGCCACAGTACCCGACTCGTCCGTGACGGTCAGTGGATTACCACCAACATCCACGTCTGCCCAAGCCGCGCCCGTCCAGTATTTCAGTGTTGCCATTGACTCTTATCCTCTTTAGGTAGCAATCTTACGGTAGGTCAGGCTCGCAACGGTACGCATCGACCCAGCGGAGCCGGTCTTGGCGACAGTGATGTCGAGCATCGAGTTGGTAGAACAGTCCAACACTTCGTCTAGGGCTGTGTTCGTTCGCGTCGGCGTCGAGGCGGAATGGCCTGCCGCATAACTATTCCACGTTACCACAGTCGAATATCCGTCCACTTGGTCGCGGAGCGTGTACGTCCAGTAGTTGCTCGCGTCGAGTGGCGCTGACGCATAGGAGTAGGTCGTAAGGGTCTTGAGCCACACGTTCCCTTCGTATGGGATGACGCAACGACTCGGGGTGTCGTTCGCTGACATGGGTTGGTCAGCGACGTCTCCCTGTAGGAAGGACGCCGTATAGATTGTCTCGCTCACCCACCGCGTCCCGTCGTAGAAGTAAGTCTCGTAGTCCAAGTCTGACCGGCGATACATGTCCCCGGTCGAGGGAGCGCCGGGGAAGGTAGTACCAGTGACAAGCGTGATACCAGTTGCCGACCCATCGCTGTCCACCCACAGGGCATCCTGACCGGGGTCGGACGGCTCCGCATCCTGAACGAACACCTCGGGGTCGCCACCACCAGCAGCGGCAGCCCACTTCAGGCCCGTAACCTCGGCAGAGTCAGCGGTCAACACATGGTCGTTCGTACCGACCGCGAGACGCGCAGCAGTGTTGTCACCCGTGCCACCGATGATGTCGCCCTTGGCATCGAACTCCGGGTCCACGGTGATGTCTCCACCACCAGCAGCAGCAGCCCACTTCAGGCCAGTGGCTTCACCGGAGTCAGCCGTGAGCACGTAGTCATTGGTGCCAGCAGCCAACTTGATAGCAGCATCAGCGCCGGTGGCGACAGCAAGGTCGCCCTTCGTGTCCCAGATGACATCTTCAGCGACGGGGATATCCTGCTCACCCTGTGTCGAGAGTAGAATCATCGACAGACCTGTAAATCCTACGGCTCCACGAACATCGACCGAAGAAGCGTTACCGGGGTTAGCCCACAACTCGATATAATCTCCAGCCTCCAACTCAAACGCCTGAGCAAAGGACACATACAAGTCCGCCTCATCCAAGTCGCCACGGAAGACGTATTGGTCGATAGAATCGTTCTTATAGATACCCGCGAGGGCCCCCGCCGAAGACCCACCTTCCAACGCGAGAACACCAGCCACGAGCCACTTGCCGCCCAGCCCAGCCGGGACCGTCAGACGGTCATTGCCATCATCGAAGATAGAATCAGTATCAAACTCGGTGGCGTCGAACCCAACCTTAACCCAAGTCGAAGCGGTCAGGTTGCTCTGGTAGGATGTCATATACGCCTTCGCCCCGATAGCCTCACCGACCGTACCGGAGCCGACCTTGGTCATTCCAAAAGCATTCTGCACAGAATACACAGAAGCATGTCCTGAGTTGACCGCACCAGCGTCTGTGTGGGTCATATGCAACTCGATGTAGTCACCGGCAGCAAGTTCAACATCAATGCTGCCAACACAGTAGTAACCGGCAGCAGAGTCAGCGTGGCCCCAACGCCCGCTCACCCCTGTCGAGCCATTCTTGACGACTTCGATGAACGCCTGCCCGGTAACTGCTGTAAGTTGCGCAAAGCCCCACACATGCCACGTACCGCCCAGCCCTGCCGGGACCGTCAGACGTGACGTGTTACTAGCCACCGAATGGATGGAGTCAGTATCGAACTTCTCAGCATCCATGAGAAGCGCAGTCGGGGTAGAGGCTGGGATGCTCTGGACCGCATCATGGTACGCACTCGCCCCGATGACTCCAGTAGGAACCGTCCGCAGGCTCACGTCGCCCGCTCCGTTGTCCACCAGCGTCCCGTCAGGCACGCGAATGGTGTCCACGGCAGCGTCGGAGACAGTCCCGCTCTCATCCTGCACCAGCAGGGCAGAGCCACCAGCAGCAGCAGCCCACTTCATCCCGGTAGCCTCGGCTGAGTCAGCCGTCAGGACTTGGTCGTTGGTCCCCACTGCCAACTTGACCGCAGTGTCAGCGCCGGTACCGCCAGCGAGGTCGCCCTTGGCATCCCAGATGACGTCAGTAGCCACGTCACCGCCAGCAGCGGCGGCAGCCCACTTCATGCCGGTGGCCTCGCCAGAATCAGCCGTCAGTACATGGTCGTTGGTCCCCACTGCCAACCGTGCTGCCGTGTCGGCACCAGTACCACCAGCGAGGTCGCCCTTGGCGTCCCAGATTTCATCAGTAGCCACGTCACCGCCAGCAGGTGCCTCAATCCATCCGGGCTCCACGCCGTCATGGCTCAGCACGGGTACAGAGAGTCCACCTGAGGGGTCAGCCACACGACCCGGCATGCGCTTGTGCCGACCGACCAACGGCAACTGCTGAATCATCGGGGCAGAGATGGTCGGCTCCGGCATCGTGACTTCGATGACCGCACTGGCCGGGGTCATAATGATATCAGTGGGCGCCACCACGGTCGGCAGGGGCATCGTGACTTCGATGACCGCAGACGGAGGGAGCGCATGAGGAGTATTCGGGACGCTCAGGGAGATGCCACCATAGGCGTGCGCGTTAGAGGAGTATCCAACATCCTTAGCAGCACCCTCAGAAGTCGTGTAGCAGATGTCGTGGTAGAAACTAAGGAGAACCTTCGTGTCGGTGATGCCGGTCATGCCAGCAAGGCGCACCGGGTTGGCGCCTCTGGAGACGGCGGCGGCGAAGCAAATCATGTTCTCATCGTCCGCAGAGTACTCGTCGTAGTTCTGCGCGCCACCCTTCGTCTCGTAAGAAAGGGTAGTAGTGGCGTCTAGGGTCGCAGCATAACCCCTTGTCTCGTGACTGCCACCTGCGTTCCATGAGAAGGTCGTGACATCACCGACACACGAGGACAGGTCATCGAGGAAGTGAGTCGAGACTTGCTTCGTGCCAGTGTTATAGAGGCCCACACGAGGAACCGCAACGCCACCATAGGTGATATCCCATGTGATGGTGCTGCTATCGGTCGCCATGATAGCCATCATGCCCTGAGTGCCGCCATCACGGGTCAGGGACCCGTTGCTAGGTTGTGCTGACCTAGCGTATACCGTATGACCTTGGTGGATTGTTGGCGCAGGCATTAGGCGCTACCGAGATAGCCAATCCCTAGACTGTTCCACGTCACGTCGAAAGGCCCACCAGAAGTAGTGAACGGTCCGACATCCAGCGAGAACCACGGGACATCATTCGAGTCAGTTCCATCCACGTAGCGCTCGACAAGCACGCGAGTCACATCGCGACTCGATGCACCGACAATGTCACCACCGCCATCAAAGTCACCGTCATCACCATCGATGACGACCGTGTCGGTCGCTGCATCATACGCGACGGTCGAGTTAGCGATGTCCAGTTCCGCATAGCCGACACCATCGCACTCATCGAGGTCAGTGAAGTCAGAGATGTTCTGTGCGTCCTCATCGACGTCGATGGTCGTATCAGACATGACGAGACGAGCCCGAATGTCTACTGTCGAAGCGACAGTGCCAGCCAACAGGTCATCATAGAAGCCTTGGTAAACGACTTGAGCCATGGTGTTATTTTAATCCCCATCTGTATTTTCGTCAACACGGTAGAGTGCTGTCATGTTTGCGTGCTGCGCAGCGGGCTGAGAGTGTGGCGAGCGGAACTGGGATTTGTTCACGTCGATGACCGCAGGCGTCACCTTCATACCGTCCACGAACCACTGAAGACTGCCTTCCTTATACTGCTGGGACACCTCGAACTTGTATTTCGCACCGTCACCCTGTCCCATGTACTCCGTCACCCAGTCGCAGTCATCACCAGAGCCACAGAACTGAATCTGATTGATTTGTACCGTCTGAGCGGCGCCAGTCGCATTGCCTGCGCTGATGGTAATCTCGAAGTAGTCTCGCCGGGACGGGTTTGCCGTGTCGTCAGCACGCGCCACGATGAGGTCTGCCCCAGCAGGCTCACCATACTCACGCATCGAACCCTCCAGCCACATCTTCATGCGTAGGTAATCAGGGTTACGAGAGTCGAGAGACACCCACATGTAAGACCCCTCGGACACAGCCTTGGCGACAAAATTGTCCGCCGATACGCTGATACCAGAGCCGTCCCATGCGCGTAGCCCCTCGGCATAGAGCAAGTCGCCTAGCCGCACCTCTCCTTGGATGAGGTCTTTACCATCATGCCAAGCAAACTTGATGAACCGTTCACCCGCTTCAGCCGTGTCGCCCTGTGTCGTCACCTTGAAGCGCGCCTTCATGTTGACACCTGTGCGCAGGTCCCACGGCTGGCCGATGGGGTCATCGTTGTCATCGTTCAGCCACGTCTCACTCGTGCCAAGCATCGTAGCCACCAATTGCTCAGACGTAGTGGCCGTCAGGTAGAGGTTGTCGCCATCCAAGCCGTAGGTGCCACCAGACGACACGAGGTCCCAAGGTAGGTTGCCCTCCCACGGAGCACCAGTCTTATCATCCGACACTCCGCTGCCCCACACATCGTCTTCGACCACGTAGGTCTGCCATGTGATGGTCCTGTTAGCATTGACGTTGCCCTTCGCGGAGTTCGCCGCGTTGTTCATCCAAGGCCACGTCCAGCCACAAACGACATCCCCATAGAAGGCCTTCCATGCCGGTCGGAAGCCGACCCACATGTATTCGCCCTCGGCTGGCACGAGTGAGATAGGGATGACACCTTCAACCGTATCGCCATGCCCGCCACCACCGTAAGGCAGCAGAGCGAACTGCACGCCCTCACCGGAACCACCCGGCTCAGTGGCTGACACGACAGCATGCGCTCCACTGGGGAGCCCAGCATACAGATGCATACCAGTGACCTTGACTCCCGCTGCGTTCGCCGGATGCTCAGGAACCACATAACGATTCCAAGCCTCGCGCTCGAACCAGCCCTCGATGTGGAAGGCCAGCCCAGTACAAGGTGAGTCAGCGGGTCGCCCGGTCCACGCGGGACCTCTCGTACCAACCGAAGAGGCAATCCTGAAGGCAAGAACCTGTCCCTCTCTGGAACTCGGGCCGAAGTCCCATGAGGTGTAGTCCTTGATTTCCCCGAAGTAAGGAGTCGGCAGGTCCCACGGGTCACCGTCTGTCATTGAGCCACCCGTCACAGGTGGGCGGTGGAAGTCATCAAGCAGGTAGCACTTCGTGTCAGCGAAGGGCTCACAGGGGATGTCGAGGTTGAGGACTCCATCCTCACCCGTAGACCCGCCAAGCAGGTTGATGAGTTCTACCTGTGGCGCCTTCTTCTCGGGGAACTCGGGGTGCCGGATGCGAACGGCATCGTCATGCGGCCCTTCACCGATGTGGTGTGAGCCGTGGTTGTGCTTGGACTCGGAGTGGGACCGCCACTCTGGTTTCTCTTTAATGCCCACGGTATCTCTTCGCAATCTTCGCCCGTCGAGTCTTCTCGCGACGATACTGAGCCTTGTAGACCGGAGCATGAGCCCGGTTCCTGTTGGCCGTACGCAAACCCTTCAAGTGGTCGATGCCGGTACCGCCCTCCCAGAAGGGGAGTTTGTGCTTCTCTGTGACGCGCCCGAACGAGCGAGGACGGTTATGATGACTATTCCAGTAACTTTGGGGCTGAGCGTTGCCCCAGCGGTGTCCTGTGCCATGCCACGGCTGGTGTCCCTTGCCGGTTTTGCTGCCTTTCGTCCAATCCTTGGTGACAGTGTTCCTCGCAGCGAAGGTATCCGGGTCCTTGGCAGAGCCCGGAGGGTTGTAGAACTCCGGAACCTCATCCATCAATTCGACCAATCGGGCCTCGATATCGTAGTCCCACCAGTAGATAGGACGCCAGCCAGCGGCTTCGATGAGTGCGAAGCGCAGGGCTTCCTTCTCTGGCACACCGGGCATGGTGTGGAAGTAGGCGCCCTGCACCTCAAGCCAAATCTTATGCTGGGGGAAGAGGAAGTCGGCTTCCCACTTGGTCGGGTCGGATGAGGCGATAGACTTGAGCATGCCCCACTCGACCGGGTTGGTCTGCGGGGTGTGCTCGAAGTAGATGCCACGGCGGACCAACTCCTTCATCACCATCTTCTCTGGCACGGAGCCTTGGATGAAGAAGTAGGGGTCGTAGAACTGTGGCTTGTAAAACCGGATGCGCCGGTCTTCGTCCTGCGGTACGCGTTGACCCGGACCACGGAAATACGTGCGAGGCATTAGGAGTCATTGACCTCCAGCACGCTCAGCCGCAGGTAGCCCTCCTTCGGCTCGGAAGCCTTGCCGGGTACGTGATAGTCTTCCACGAAGTCCCAGAGCAGCGCATCCCAAGTATTACCTTCCCTATCGATGAACTCGATAATCTTCTGGCTCCGTCCATACTGGCGGATAGTCTCCAACGCAGTCTCGATGTCCTGCGTGTCGTCCACGCCGTCCAACTTCTCTACCCGCTCCGCGATGACCACGGTCAGGTCCCAAACCCAGTTGGGCTCAGGCTCAGGCAGATACCAGAAGGAGACAGACCGGATAGTGGGCGTCTGTGCCGAGTTGCTACTGTTGAGCACGATGCGATACTGCATCCGTACGGCCACTACCTCGGAGTCAGTGCCAGACATGTAGAACTTGCGCCGCACGTCAGGCCGTGAGCCAGTAGCGGTGCCAGTGTAAGTGCCAGAAACCTTGCGGCCCACGCTCAACGACGTGTCACTATCGATTCGGAAGACCGTGTGGACGACGGAGTTCAAGGTGAACTGGTCACCCACTGCTAGTTCAGTAGTGAACTGCGTGCCAGCGGTGCCAACCACCATCCCGCTTCCACTCGTGACCCCGAACGTGCCAGTCAGGACTCGGGAGATGGTTCCAAGGCTGGTCCAACTATCTCCCTTGTCGGTGCTGTACTGAAGTTCAGCGGACACGTTTGTGGTTGGCAGGTACGCTTCGACTTGTCCAAATCGCCACAACTTAAGAAGACCGGGAGTCCCACCGTCATAGACAGAGGACACCAAGAATCCATTGTTAGCGGAGCCTGTGGCTGCCGTGGTAGTAGTGTCATAGTCTACGGTCCCCTGCACATAGTCGCGATAGGTCTTTTCAATCCAGAACACACCGTACCCACGCACGAAGGCGAACATCCTACCACGGTAATAGATGATGTCGTCCACGATATGGTCCGCACCAGTGCCACTGGTGTCGGGGTAGGTAACGATGTCCTTATTCGAGGCCCAGACCGAGTGTGCATCCTCGATGGGGTCGTAGGTAGCCACGCCGAACCCGCCAAGGTCCGTGCCCGCAGCGTTCTTGTTCATAGACCAGAGCCCAGAGGCTCCGTAGTACAGTCGCCGGTCGTACTCACCCATCTTGCCCATGATGGTCGAGCGATTCAGTTCGCCCCACCTCTTCAGGCGGGTCACAGCAGAGCCGGTCATGTGGTACAGACCGCCGATACCTAGCGTCTTGTCATCGTTGAACTCGTACGTTCCGATGAAGAGCCTGCCGTCGAATGACCGCAGAGACACGACCTCTGTCCCTCCATCCCAAGACCACAGGTCGAACGATTGGTTGCCATCTGTACGATGGATATGCCCACCTCGGCTGCCCATGTAGAGGAAGCCCAGATGCTGCTCCATGCTCGTGATGTCGCCGCCGCCTTGCGGGTCGTAGAATTCTGTCTTGCCGTCAATCTTCCAGTTCCACTTACGTCGGTAGACCGTCCTACCATACGCGACGTAGAGGCGCTGACGGTAGCGCATCATAGCAGTGACGCCCGCCGTCTCGCCCTTGGGCGGGTTGCGGTTCCTCCAAGTGTTCGTGTCTGGGTTCGCGGCCGCTTTGATTTTGCCGCTCTTCAGGCCCACTGCCAACTCACCGGAGTGTGACACCATGCAGGTAGCGGGACCACCGAAGGACTTCACCTTCTGCCAGTCGTTCTCATTCTGCCGGTACTTCCACAGGCCAGACGAGATGTCAGCATCTGGAGTGGTGAGGAAGTAGAGGCGCTTGTTGCCGTTGGGCTTCTTGTAGACCCGGAACTCACCGGCTTCACCGATGGCGCCCACGTCCAAGCCGCCAGTGACCGTCAGGGTCAGGTCGCGGGAGAGGCTCATCTGCTCGTGCTGCGTGGTGTCTACCCCGACAGCCTCTGAGAACATAGAGTCGTCTTCCCAGAGGTCAGCACCCAGCCCGCCCGCCCAACAGTGTTGATTCCATACCTGCCACACAGACAGGTCGTTATACGAGGGGTCGCCAGAGGACACGCGTGCGCCACGCAGGGGAGCGAAGCGACGTCGGTACCCACCGGGTACCAACGTACAGAAGATGTCGCCAATCTTGACGTGGTGGGTAGTGCCTACTGCGTCAACCATTAGTACCTCGCGACAGGCAGTGCCATCTTCCACTCATCAACGCGACGCTCGAACTCATCGAGCCAATACGCAGAGACTGCAAGGTGCTCTTGTGGGGTGGCCGACCGATTCTGCGCCTGCACGCTGAGCCTGCCGTAGTCCATGCGGTCGTCAAGGGGGATGGCCCCGATACGACTCATCGCATAGAGGACCGGACCTTCGACAGTATAATCCGGTCCTGTATAGACTTCGGATTGAGCGGCGGTATAGTTTGCCGACGCGTACGCCGTAAGTGGCAGCGCGGCCGTATACCGTAGGTACCCGTCTTCCCATGTGCTACCGGGGTCAAACTTGAGGACCAAGACGTCCGCACCGCCTGCGCCATGCTTTACCTCGTATTCGTCGTAATCGAATGGGTAGAAGAAATCATCATCGGTCGCGTTGGACTTCTCGATGAGCACCATGCGACCACCCCGGACCGTGGCCGGTATGGTGTACTCGTAGGTGTCGTCAATGAACTGGTCGGTCGAGTCCGTAACGATTTGATGGATGCGCGGCCACATGGCCCGCATCCCTGCGTTCAGATACCATTGCTTACGAAGAAAGGTAATCTGAGAGTCGGCTGCATCTTCCAGCAAGTCTCGCAACTGGTCGATTTGGTCGCTGTTATAGGTCGTCATCGCCCCACTGTCTCCATGTCCTAAGTATACCCACTACGACCGCCGCTGCCAAGATGAAAGTCAGGCTGCGAACAGTGATGCGGGAAGCAGAACCGAGTACGTCCTCCGCGCCTCGCAGATACTCACCGATGACCTGTGGAGCAAAGAAGAAGATGGCAACCATCCCCAACATCCAGACCACCGCCTTCGGGCGGAGTCTGGAGTGATAGAGCAATGCGACCCACCCAAAGAGCGCTCCTCCCAGAAGGGCGAAGTAGATACTGCTAGGCTCGGGTAGCACCATTAGCCTCTTCTAGTTTGTCAACTCGACGCATGAGTTGTGTATTCTCGGCCTCCAACCACCTGATGCGGTCGTCCTTGCGTGCCGCATCTTCCTCAAGATGGTCGATGCGCTTCTCGTAGAGCGCAAGAAGTTTCTCTCTCTCGGCTGATGTTTGCAATTGGATTTCCGTCGCTCCGAATTTAAAGCGCCAGAGATAGGCACCAAAGGCAAGAAGGACCATCAGGCCGGTTGTCAGGACCCAATCAGGGATACCGCCAAGCGACCAGTCCATCCGACTAGAGGACCCCGGCTTCTCTGAGGGTATCGGCCACATCCTTAGGAACCTTGACTTCCTGTCCAGCCTGAATACGGAAGGCATAGGAGTTGATTTGGACCCACTGCTCGCCATCGTCAGGGCGAATGCGAATCTTTTCCTTGGGCTGATTCTTGAAGTACTCCTTCATGCGCGCCATGCGTGACTCCTGTAGCATAAGAGTCTCGCCCTTGGCGGGTGCAGTAGGAGCCGAAACCTGTTCAGCCTGTAGCGCTGGTGCCTGTGGCATATCTACCTCTACTTACCTGTGTTTGGATTAGACCCACGAGCCTTGCGTTGCTTGCGTACCTTCTTGCCGACTGCGGTCTTGTCCTTAAAGGTCATGGCCTTGCCTGTGACCTTCTTATGATTACGCTTGATAGCCTGCCTAGTTGTCTTAGGCATCGATTTGAACGCTCGTTTATTAGCGTTCTTGATGGGCCTCGCTGATTGCTTAGTAGTCCTGTTAGGCTGCGTCCTAGCCATGATACCCCTGTAAGTGGGCCGGAGGGACAACCGGCATCCCAGTCGTCCCCCCGCCATCACATTAGCACTTACGAAGTGCTGACCGCACACTCATAACGGAGCATGAACGCCTGCTGGAGAATCTTCGTCCCGAAGGTAACCTTCCAGCCCATCGTTTGCTGCTGATTCAGCGGGTCGCTAGTACCTGCGGAGCCGAGCGGCTTATAGATGGTCTGTAGGTTGTGGCCGGAGAGTTCGACAGAGCCGAACGCATCCTGACCGAAGACCAACAGCGAGTAAACATCGATACCAGCCGCGCCACCGGCCGTGAAGACCTTGGCTACGTCTGAAACCCAGAACTTGAAGCCGTACATCTCGCCAACAGAACCGTCGAAGATTCGGTTGGTCTGGTTGTACAACTGAGCCTCACGCCACTCGGTGGTGCTCTGGATATCGAACATCACGCGGGGATGCGTGATGACCTGCCAGTAGCCGCCAATCTTGCGGGCGCGGTTCAGTTCAAGAGTCAAGGAGATAAGGCGTAGGTCGGCAAGGGAGCCACCCGACTGCGTAGAACCAGCACCGTCCATCTGGGCGAAGTCATCACCCGCAGCGACGGCAGCACGGTTGGCAGCCTGATTAGCGAATTCCTTGGTCGTACCAACTGCAAGGACATCACGCACGAGTTCATCGATGGTCTGAGCAGCCTGCTCAGCCAGAATCTTCGTGGTTTCTGCGAGGATGGGGTCGATGGCGACCACGGACACGAGGTCCGAGAAGCCAACCGCATCACCGTACTGAGCGACAGTGCCAGTGATGGCAGTGACGGTCAGGTCCTTGAGGTCGCTGTAAAGCGAACCTTCCACAAGCGGCGTGGTAGCCGTCGAGAGGGCAGCAAACTTGCGCCACTCGATGATTCGACCTCCATTGGCCGGAATCCGCTTGGTCTGGCCCCAGCGCCCGTGAAGGAGCAGGGGGACAGTGCGCTCAAGCAGCATCCGGTCATAGAAGGTCTTCATTTCGTCTGATAGTCCTGCACTACCAGTTGTCTGAAGAGCCATTAAATAGGCACCTTTCTGCTAAGGTTAACCCCGAAGGGCTTGTGCAACGATAGCGTCGAATTCCTTCTTGTCCATCTCGTTGTACGCCTTGTTGCCAGCGCGAGTAGAAGCGCGGGGCTCCGGGTCGAAGCCATGCTCTTCCAGAACATTGTCTCGCACCTTGCCTTCAAGGGTATCAACGAACTCAGACAAAGACTTGGCCGAAGCCGTCATCTCATCCGGAGATTCTCCACCAATGAGGTCGGGACTGATGCCGTAAGCCTCGAACTTAGGATTAGCGCTGAACAACGCATCCCGTGTCCGACCCTTAGCCGCGACAATCCACTCTTGCACCTCGGCCGGAACCTCAGTGCCCTCACCCTTCGCAGTGACGCCCTTCATTTCCTTCAGAGCCTTCGTGGCCTTGTTGCGTTCTGCGACCGCCTTATCGCGCTCGCTCTGCAACTTCCTCAAAGTCTCCTCTCCAGCCTTCTCATCCTTGTCGTCGCCACCCGCTGCGCCGGATGACTCCTCCTCGGAGTCCTTGCCGCCCTGTTCAGGAGCGCCACTTTCGTTGTCTGGATTCTCGAAGTCATCCGAGTCCTTGGTATCATCTACCACGTTCTCTCCCTCTGGTGCTGCCAGCGGGGACTTCCCTGCCGGTTCGATTGGTCGGGGCTGGTACGCAGTCAGCGCGAAGATTCTCCGGTGCTGTACTAGCAGGCCAGACCCTCGCGAGTTTCCTCGGGGTATCTGGTCACCTTTCGTCCCGTATGAAGGCTTACGCCTGTTTCAACAACTATATAACCATAGTCTTAAACTTTTGTCCAGAGGCAGGACGCAAAAAAGCCCCCACGGTCCTCGGGAGAAGGAACCGTAGGGGCGGTATAGGGGTTATGCTATGTCAGAGCGTTCGAGTCCACGATGCTGATGACCGTAGTCGAAACATCCGAAGTGATTTCCCCTTCGACGGCCATCTGGAGCGAGTCCAGAGCATCAAGGTCGTCCAGAGAATACACCACGAGCATGTCCCCGTCAGCACCATTAAGGATGACCGGAGGGCCATACTTGATGAAGGTCCAGCGGAAACCGGACTCTATCTTCGTGTTCGTGATATCGATAATCGGAGCATCAGCCCCGCCCGTCGCCAGCGACCAGTCGTTCCAGCCCTTGATGGGGGTAGG
>Ga0255044_10000190_pt1 | contig 12370 bp, 8 predicted proteins | sample BC1_12_21_MG_FD_183651 | JGI IMG/M metagenome (GOLD analysis project Ga0255044, IMG submission 183651) | Seawater microbial communities from Strait of Georgia, British Columbia, Canada - BC1_12_21 | ecosystem: Environmental > Aquatic > Marine > Strait | place: Canada: British Columbia... | reverse complement strand
TTATAATTCTCCGACAGGCTCCTAGGAAAATATGAAAAACTTTTTGAAAAATTATTTGCAGAAGTTATCAAAAGCAGGCTTGGGCCTGGATTTTGTCTCCGCTGCATACAGTTATGGAAAATTTACCATTTACTGCCTCGTTGGTCCCGAAGAAAATATTATTCATTTGACTTTTGCTTCAAACGGACATGAGATGGCTCAAAAACGATTAATTGGTTTGGATAACAATGTAGTTTTCAGGGCTCTTAAACAGGAAGATTTTCGCTACAATACCGTTTTTAACGACTATTTCACAGGAGACCTGTCCAAATTGCCAATCAAGATAGATTCACCTTTTATTGGTGCCGGCACATCGTTTCAACAAAGGGTTTGGCGCCATATCTCTGCTATAGCTTATGGAAGCTGCATTACCTATCGGGAACTGGCCGAATCGGCTGGCTCCCATAAGGGTGCCAGGGCAGCCGGGACGGCCTGCGGAGCTAATCCCCTGGCTTTGATAATCCCATGTCATAGGGTGGTAGCTCAGAATGGTCTGGGAGGTTTTGCAGGAGGCCTGGACATAAAAAAGTCACTGTTGACCCTTGAGCACGCCGAGAACAACTGCATTGAATAAACCGTCTATTGGATCACCTGTCCTGAGAAGGGGCCGGGTGATTCCTCAGGCATTAGTGAAGGGTTCCTCTCCTGCAGTTCTTCGAGTAGAGCAGGGTCAATTTTTCTGATCTGCTCTTCAAGTATGGCAATATTTTGATGTACCTTGTCCAGCAGGTCCGTTTGCGGAAATTTGAATACTATTTCATTCAACATTTTATAGGAATCAAGAAGAAGCACCTTTTTTTCCTCAAAGTCAGGGGTTTTGCCTGCCCGTATAAAGAGAGATGCCGCCTCTTTCCGCATCTGACCGGCACCCAGGTTGGCTGCTTCAACTATCTTTATGGTTGCCTTTTCCTCGTACTCGGTACCCATGAGGGCTTCAAAGGCGAATATTGCTTCATCAAAGCGTTGAGAATCCATGAGAAGGACTGCTGCGTCCCACTGTTCTGTCAATTTCATTTCCTGAATGAGTTGTTGATTCTCAGTTTCCTGCAGTTCAGCCTGGGCGACCTCATAATATGTTTTCTGTACTATTGCCTGCAAATCTGCAGGAAGATAGTAGCGTGTCATGTTTTTAAGAATATCAATTGCCTCAGTGTAATTTTTCCCTGCGACAAGAAAGTCGATTTTTACCAGTTGCCTGCCAAACCAGGAATTCAACTGTTCGATTGTAAAAGTTTTGAGCCGCAGGGCGTTGTCTGCAACGGGTTTGCCGGCATGTTCTGATGTGAAAGTATTTATTCTTTCATTTAATGCGACACTGTGGATCCTGTAATCATATATCTGAAATTCACGCAGGAGATTTGTATATGCAAGCATATCATCCGATTCAGGACTAGCAGAACGCAAGAATGCCAGTTGTTCCATTGCCCACGACTTTTCTGCCTCAATTGACTTATGCGCCAGAATGAAGCTTTCGTAGTGCGATTCTGCAGCGGCAATATTGCCGCTTGCCAGGAGGAGGTCAGCGATTTCCAGTTGTAGACTGAGGGGCTCTACGGAAAGGTCGCCCGAAACAAGCATTTTACTAAAATGTCTTGCTGCTGTCTCAACTTGACCTGAGTATTGCAGCGCAAAGCCATAGCTCAGCTGGGTAAAGATGGTCGGTTTCTGCTCAGGATAATTTTGTAAGAGGTTGGAATACTCCAGGATGGCCTCCTGGTAATCTCCACTGTCCACATGTGAAATAATGATTCTCTGGTCTTCATTAAAGGAAGGTTGCAGTTCTTCTCCTGCTGTTAACTCATGCTCTGCCGGAGTATCCATGGTGAGAATTTCACTACAGCGACTTTCAAGGAAAGATATATCAAGCTGCTGCATTCTTCTTGGGTCAACAGTAGCGGGTTTGTCCACAGGAACGGTCTCATTCTGCTGCATTCTGTCAAGCAGTAAACTGTAACCTGTCAGAATGCGCTCCAGTAATTGTACGCATTCAATACCTTGCCTGGAAAGTTTCCCTGCAAGCTTTCCCGCTTCGTCAATTTCAGAAATGTTCAGCCATTGGTCAAGCTTGATTTGGTATTGATTGAACCGCTGTTGAACAAATTCCATATCAGCATAACTCACAGGAACCATCTTGATTTGAGTGGACTCCTTAGGTTCGAAAACAGACTGCCTGGAAGAAACTTGCGCAGGGTAGGTGTTTTGTGCAGTTTGCCTGGAGGGTACAGTTCCTGGTTGCTGTTCATACTCAAGCTCCTGACTTTTGGGAGCAGGAGTGGGTGCAGCCATATCAGAGTTGGTTCCCGGAGGGTTAGTAACACATCCGCCTAAAAGGGATACGAGAGCAGTTGAGACAATAATAGATTTGAATAGTTTAAATGGTATCATTGATAGTATCAGCAGGTTCTTATTAAAGGGGACAGATTTCGAAATCTGACCCAGGTGAAGTAAAAATTTATAAATTGATATTGTTTCTAAAGTATCATTTTAAGACAAGAGGTTCAACCAGTTTTACCTAAGCACCTTTTCAGGGCACTCTTTATTAGTACCCCCTCGGAGTCGAAGTTTATGCCCTGTTTTTCAGGGTACTTTCCTGAGGGGTATAAACGGCCAACGGGAGACACCGGGCAATTTTTCGTCACTGACGCAGGAATTTAATGATACCAGCAGGATTCATGGAACGAAACCCTCAATATAAAAAGGCAGGTATGAGAAGAATCAGTTACTCCAGAATGGCTGAAAAATCCTGTCCGGGTCCAATTCTCCGCTGGGAAGAAGTGTGCCGAAGGTGAGTGAAGTCGCATCTGATTGTCTGGGAGAATTATCGTTGTATTGAGTACTTAGTGGTAATCCATTGGAGGAGTTAACAGGGATAATTTTTTGATCCAGATCTGGTTGAATAAGGCGCAAGCCTGTTTCCCCGGTAATTGGATCAACGGAAAAAGCCAGGTCCACAAGATCCAGTTGAGCCCCATGGTTTTTTTCAAGCAGGATGCCATTCGCCATTCTGGTCCACACGGGCAGGGCGCCGCTTGAACCTGTTATGTGAGTTGAATTTCTGACCATGGGATCGTTGTTGTCAAAACCGACATATGCTGCAACGGTGTAACCGTTTGCTGTGGTAAAACCGTTCTGTTCTTCATGGGGGCCCGGGACTACTCCTACAAAGGCTGAGTTCGTGAAACGGTTTGAAGTGCCTGTTTTGCCCATCACCGGGACAGGCAGATCAAATTGCTGGAGTTGCTGTTCTATTTCAGGATCAAAACTGTGGAGTCTGATATTTGTATCTGCATACCGGCCGGTGCCGAATTTAACTATGTTCCGTAGAATATCGCTAACCATAAGGCTTGTTTTGACATCAACCACTCTGATATTTTTTCTTTCCGGGGTAAAGATGGTTTCGCCTTCTGAATTTTCGATCCGGTCAATTATTGCCAATTCATCAATGGGCTCGTCCAGGCCGCTCACCGTTACATAACCGGTGGTCATTGCCTGGTAGGTCATGGCTGCTTCGAGGAGAGAAATAACATTTGAACCCAGAGGAAATGACAGGACGGGTTCCAGCTGACTTTTTATATTAAGGGCTTTCCCCAGCTCCGTTACATAACGCAGACCGGCTAAAACGCGGAAGTCGGGAACCAGCGATAAAACCTCGAAACTGTAAGGAGGGCGGGAGGATAATTGCTCGTACTCCACCTGTATTGAGGTTTTTAACATCTGAAGGGTGGAACTGCTGATTTCTCCTTCAATGAGGATGTTGTCCCAGAAGTCATTCTGGAAATTTTTCCTGAATCTATCGAATGACAGTGGGTGCAGGCGTTTGTTTATGTCTGCCGGACCGAGTATCTGCCAGAAATCATTTTCAGCGGGTTCGCTTGCATAGATAATAGTGTCGTTTTGCTTATCCAGATAGAAAGAACCGAAAAATGTCTCTGGCTCTTGAATATTTGTTAACTGCAGATAGCCTGAGAGGCTGGCACGCAGGTATTCAATTTCCTGCAAAAGTGTTATATGCTGAAGGTAGTTGTTTCTGAGAATTTGCTGCCGGATCTTTTTTTCTTCCTCAATCTTTTGTTCGCGTCTGGCCTTGGATTCATATCCGGGACCTTCAAGATTTTCGACTTCCTCCAGAAAAATTTCAAAATCAGCACCATATTGCATTTTCTTTAAATATTGATATTCATCAAGCTTGTCGTTGAAAATCAGGTCAGGTTCTAAATTTATGACTGCCTGCCTGAAAGCAGCACGCTGCAGTTGTTCCTCGTCCACCAGGATGCCAAGACTGTCTCGAAGTCGTTGCCTGTAGCTTGCATGTGATTCATAATCCCGGCTGTCCAGATCAAGATGAGATATCAACTCTTTGAATTGGGCTGGTGTGAGGTGGTCACAAAGGCGGTAAAGAAGCCAGACAGTCGCCACATTTTCAGAATTAACCCCGGCCCAGTTCATTGAAATCTGCTTGTGAGGGCTGACATGGTCAGGCCTGGGGAAGTATGCCTGTTTCTGATAGACAAAAAGGTTTCTTTCGTTATCAATGGCATCGATACTGTTCCAGCCAAGCTGAAGAGCTGCAGTATATACCAAAGGCTTGATAACAGAACCCATGGGGCGCTTTGCCGCGACAGCGCGATTGAAGAAGTGGTTTTCCTTTCCCCCGACCATGGCCCGTATGGTTCCATCCTCCAGAGCAATCAAGCCTCCCTGGATTTCAGGATATTTTTCCATGTCAAGCAGAAGAGTATTGTTGATCCTGTCAATCTCCCGGACACTAACGAAAATCTGATCTCCTACCTTCATCCCTTTAAGAAACCGTTTAAGGTCATCTGCCTGGGGTTCTGTCCAGCGCTGTTTTTCCCATTTGACCAGAGAATCAACAACTGGAAGTATGCCTGAATAGTCAATAATGCCTGTCAGGTTCTGTTTTCCGTCAAGCTTGCCGAGTGATACAGTTATTGAAGGTTTGTCGGAAATATCTATCGATGAGATGCTTCCAAAGAGAAAACCATTTACATGCAGGTCCCTGTCCCCGGCCCGGGTGAGACCATTGTAGTATTTTTGTACCTCTTCATGGGCATACCCTTTCAATCGAATGGAGAGCCTTGATAACTCTTTGCGCAGTGCATAAAAACCTTGATCCTGCAGGCCTTTTTCAACTGTGGTGAAGATTTTTATACCAGAGGTTGCAATATTGTCGATTCCATTCGCAGCCAAAGCCTCTTCCACTTCAGGAGCAGATAAACCTAATTTGACAAAATCCATTAGAGTGTTGAGCGGGAAAAACATTTTTCCCTGCTCAAAAGCGATATCCTGCTGCAAATACTCTTCATACCGGGCTGAAGATATCATCCCCAGTTTATGCATTTGACCCAGGACATAACCGGCCCGTTGTTTGGCCCGTTTCATGGCCAGGGCAGACATTTCTTCGTTGTCTTTGATGAATGGATTGTAATAATTGGGCCTTTTGACACTACCGGCGATAAATGCGATTTCCAGGGTATCCAGTTCTGAAGCAGGCTTGTTGAAATAATATTGAGCCGCAACCCCAAGACCGTGTCCATTGCCGCTGACATAGAACTGGTTGGCATAAAACTCCATTATTTTTTCTTTTGGATAATGGTACTCCAGCTTTAAGGCATAGAGCAGCTCTATAAGTTTGGATTTCAGGGAGCGGTCTTTTCTTTTGAACAGATTTTTGGCAGTTTGTTGCGTAATGGTACTGCCGCCCTGGATAATTTTTCCGGCCCTGATATTGGCAACCAGGGCCCTCAGGACACCTGGGATATCGACACCGAAGTGTTCAAAAAAATTATTGTCCTCAGCGGCGACAATGGCGTTAACAAAATCCCCGGGGATTTCATCATATTGAATATACTGCCGATGAGCATCCTGGAAAAAGACCCCTATTTTGTTCTGGCCGTCACGATAATAAACCGGGCTTTCCATGGACAGGAGTCTTTCAATGTTGGTCTGGTTGATTTCATCACCTGGATTAAAGACAATGAACCAGAAAAAAGCAGCCAGGCTCGCAATAATTGTCAGCCCCAATAAAACTGTTATGAAATAAAGTAATTTCTTAAGCATAAACTGAAATCAAATGTTTGGATTTCAACCAGTAGTTGTAATATGTAAAAATTTGTAATTAAAAAGAAAATAAGTATAAAAGTGAGCGGTGAATATTGAAAGCAAAAAGAAGCTTTTTAGTATTAGTTTGTTGTAACGTTCAAATTTATTTTTAAAAAATGAACAGGTATTGTTCACCAAATTTTCGCTAAATTCAAGTCCTGACTTAATTTTTTATTGCACCAGCAAGGCATTTTGTGGTATTTATTAAAAAATTTGTCGGGCTGATTTTCAGCAAAACTTATGCAATTAATTATGAAACATATCAAACCGACGTCATCTTTCCAAGAAATCATAATTTTATCCTGTAAAAGCTTTTATTTTTTCTGTTACGGCATGCTTTTTGCTTCTGGAAAACTGCGGCTTGAATACTCTCCTGTAAATCTTCCTTAAGCTTACGAATGAATATATATGCAAATCATTTATAAAATTCTCACCACGCTCTGCTGTTTTGTTGTTCTGGCTGCCTGTTCGTCTTTGAAAACAGGAGATCTTGACCGTGGTCACAATACTCAGGGAACGGTTTCAGTTGTATATGATGGGGAGCAGGAAGGACGATTGGTAGGAGATGTTGAGCCTGAACCCGAGAAGACAAAAGCCCAGGAGTTAAAGGACCTTCAGCTCCTCGGCAAATGGGAACAGGGTGTACCGGCAGTCGAATATTCTGATCAAGAGGTCGAATATGATTTTCCGGTAACAGTGAATCGACAGGTTCAGTATTATCTTGATTTTTTCTCAGGAAAACACCGTAAAAGTTTTGGCCTTTGGCTTTCCAGGTCCGGCCGTTATCTTCCCATGATTCAAGAACATCTCCGTGGAGCCGGATTGCCGGAAGACCTGATTTATCTGGCCATGATAGAAAGCGGGTTTAATGAAAGGGCTTATTCGAAAGCCAGTGCAGTAGGAGTTTGGCAGTTCATTAAGTCAACAGGCCGCAATTATGGGTTGGTTATCAATAATTATGTTGATGAACGGCGCGATCCGATCAAGTCGACCCAGGCGGCTGTTTCATATCTCAGCGATCTCCACAATGAGTTTGACTCCTGGTATTTGGCAGTGGCTGCTTATAATGCAGGGGAAGGCAAGATGAGAAGAGCTATCAAAAAATATAATACTACTGATTTCTGGGAAATTGCTGAAGGCAGGTATCTGAAGCTGGAGACCAAGCGTTATGTTCCAAAGCTGATAGCAGCTATCATCATTGCCAGGGACCCGGCAAAATATGGTTTTTACAATATAGACTATGCACCTCCCCTTGCTTATGAAACAGTGGAGGTGCCGCGCTGGACTTCTGTCAAAGCTGTCGCACTGGCCTGTAACCTGGATTCGAAGGATCTGAAGAACTATAACAATGAATTACGGAAGGAGTTTACTCCTCCTGACAATGCATCATATCTTTTTAAAGTGCCGGCAGGCAAGAAGGGTGAAGTTGAGAAAAACCTGCCCCGGGTACAGGCTGTCGTTTCAACCGGGTTCAAGACCCATACAGTCAAGAAGGGAGAGTCATTAAACGCTATATGCAAAAGATATGGGCTTACCAAAACAGTTGTTCTGAAATCCAACAATCTGCGATCTGCCGGCTTACAGGCTGGACAGCGGTTGCGCATTCCATATCAGACCACATCATATGAAATGCTGCCAGAGGGCAGTGTGGCTAAAGGGTACCTGGCAGCAGGCGCTGATGGGGGCAATTTTGTTTTGCATAAAGTGCGCCCGGGTGAAACAGTTTCTGAACTGTCCAGGCTGTACAGCGCCCCGGTCCATCTCATTGCAGCCTGGAATGATATAAATGATATCAGCAGGATACGTGCAGGACAGCAACTGGTTTTTTATGTGAAAGACAATGGGACTGAAGTTGCCAGTGTTTCTTCGGGAAGTGGCTCCTCTGTGCCCCAGTTTATTCCAGCACGCAATAAAGAGGGAGTCAGGGATGAGGCGAAGCCACAACCGGCGCAAGTCAAGCTTGCTGCAGTGCGGGAGGATTTGCACAATACAGGTTCTGGAAATTACTATGTGGTAAAAGGTGGGGATTCTCTCTGGGGAATTGCCCGGCAATTTGATTTGGACTCTAAAGAATTAAGGCAGCTTAACGGACTTGCGACCAATGTTATTTATCCTGGTGACAGACTTCTGGTAACAGGCGATTCGAAACCGGCAGGTGATCAATTCTTCTATCAGGTTCGCAGTGGTGATTCGTTATGGTCCATTGCCAGGAAACATAAAATTTCACCTGAAGAGATCAAGAAATGGAATAACCTGAAAAATAATACTATCCATCCCGGCAACTCTCTGTTGCTCAAGTTGGCAGATACGGGTCAAGCAATGGCTGACACCTACTATCAGGTTCGCAGCGGCGATTCGTTATGGTCCATTGCCAGGAGTCATAAAATTTCACCTGAAGAGATCAAGCAATGGAATAATTTACCAAACAATACAATCCATCCTGGCAACCGTCTGCTGTTGAAACTTGCCAGTGGTGGTTGATTATGCCAGTATTTTCTGTCCAAAGTTATAGTCCCTCCTGAAGCTTTTCAAGGCTCCCATAAAACCAGGAACACCGTGCAAGATTGCACACAGCAGGGAAGATCATTTGCCTCCTTGCACAGATTGAATCAATGCTTATGGTTCCTCTGCTTGTTTTTTTTATAAAATGGGTATAGAGAATCAGAGTTTATGGCGAAAAAAATAAATAAATTGAATAAATAATTTATGACAGGAAACAATCATTACATAAGTGAAGAGGACAAGGGTAACCATGTTTACCCTGAAGATGTCCAGGTACTCACTGTTGACGGGCGGGAGATATTTCTGGTTGGCACAGCACATGTTTCCCAGGGATCGGTTGACCTGGTTCGACAGGTGATTGAAAATGAGAAACCGGACTGCGTATGTGTGGAACTTGATGACAAGAGATACCAGGCGCTGTCAGGCAGAAAGCGATGGGAATCCCTTGACCTGAAAGAGATAATCAAGAAAAAGCAATTATCCACATTACTTGTTAATCTGATCCTTTCATCTTATCAGAAGAAACTCGGTATGCAGTTGGGCGTCATGCCTGGCGCAGAGCTGTTGCAAGCCACCCGTGAAGCGGAGAAACATTCTATACCTGTATCTCTGTGCGATCGGGATGTCAGGGTAACCCTCCGGAGGGCCTGGCATGGAACTTCTTTTTTAAAAAAGGGGTATCTGCTGGCGACCCTTCTGCTAAGTCTTTTTGATACGACTGAGCTTACAGAGGAGAAGCTTGAAGAACTCAAAAAAAAGGATGTACTCTCAGAACTGATGTCAGAGCTTGGTGAAGCAATGCCGGTATTGAAAAGGGTATTGATTGATGAACGTGACATATACCTGGCGGAAAAAATCAAGATGTCAGCCGGCAGGAAACTGGTGGCAGTTGTCGGAGCCGGGCATGTGGAGGGGATTAAAAAGAGGATTGATGAAGATCATAGTAAGGCTATGTCTGAAATCAGTAAATTCCCGCCGGTTTCTTCCTGGGTTAAAGCCCTGGGCTGGGCAATACCTTTGCTTATAATAGGATCTCTCGCAGCTATTGGAATCCAAAAGGGAAGTAGTGCGGCAGGGGCCAATTTGCTTTACTGGATACTGGCAAACGGTATTCCTTCTGCCATCGGAGCTTTCCTGGCCTGGGCCCATCCGCTTACCATCGCCAGTGCCTTTGCTGCAGCTCCGGTAACCAGCCTGACCCCGGTTATTGGAGCAGGATATGTCACAGCCTTTGTACAGGTGATGGTCCGTCCGCCTGTTGTCAAAGAGTTTGAGACTGTAGGTGAGGATATGTCGACAATAACCGGCTGGTGGCGAAATAAGCTCCTGCGCGTTTTTCTGGCGTTTCTGCTGCCAGGATTCGGAAGTTTGATCGGCACCTGGATCGGTGGGGTTGAAATTATATCGAACCTTTTTTGAAGATTGTCGCTCTCTATTGAGCTGAAAGCAGTAGGTAGGAACAATATTTTCAATAGATTTTTCTTAGAAAGTATACATACAAAAGGATTATGAAAACAAAACAGGAATTTAATAAACTTACAAGTAAACAGATGCGCTATCTAAAAGGCTTGGGGCATCACCTGAAGCCGCTTGTCATGCTTGGTCGTGAAGGTCTTAATGAGAATGTCATTATTGCCGCTAATGCTGTACTGACTGCCCATGAACTGCTGAAGGTTAAGGTCGGCAATGGCTGCCCTATGGACCGGCGTGAAGCAGCGGATATCACTGCCGAAAAAACCGGCTCTGAAATTGTCCAGATCCTGGGCAAAACATTTCTGCTCTTTCGTGCAAATCCTGACCGGAATGATGAACTGAAGATTAAGTTGCCCAAGAACTGAATTCCCCTCACGTATTCAGGATGAAGAGAACCAGCTGGTTCTTCCAAATAGCTTCATGTACTTGCTCAGGAATTAAGATATATGGCTCGGGACACTCTTTTTGAAAATAAAGCACCTGCAGAGACGTTTGAATTCAATGAGCGGGTGGCGGATGTTTTTGACGACATGCTTGACCGTTCAGTGCCCTTTTATAAGCAGGTAATAGAAATGGTTGCCGAGATTCTGGGTCGGTCATTGCAAGCAGATGATACGGTTTATGACCTTGGTTGTTCAACCGGAACAACGCTCATGGCCCTGGCCAAAAAGCTGGAGTCAAAAAATCTTAAGTTTATAGGAATTGATAGTTCAAAGGCCATGCTTGATAAGGCATTACGCAAAGCAGAGATGTTTTCCATGGCAGACAGGATTGATTTTATTGAAATGGATATCACCCAGGCGGAGCTTTCCAGGGCCGGGGGGATAATATTGAATTACACCCTGCAATTTATCAAGCCGTCAATCAGGCCTGAATTTCTTAAGAATATTCATAATGGGCTGCGTAATAACGGTATTTTGATTCTCAGTGAAAAGGTCATCTGCCAGGACAAAGAGCTCGATCAGCAGTTTTTGGATTCTTATCACCGGTATAAAAAGAGACGGGGCTACTCCGAGTTGGAAATTGCCAACAAGCGCGAGGCCCTTGAAAATGTGCTGGTCCCTCTTACCATCCAGGAAAATTACGACCTGCTTGTGCAGGCAGGTTTCACCAGGGTAGAGACTTTTTTCCAATGGTTCAATTTTGTCTCTTTTGTTGCTTGCAAATAATATTTATTCATAGCTTTTATGCAATATCTCGATCTTTTACCCAATGCTGACCGCCAGGCAATACTTGCTTTACTGCAGGAGAAAGAGCGCTGGTTGGGTCTGGGCAAAAAAGGGGTGGAACGTTTTCGCCTGCCCTATGAGAGTGTGAAGCATATCAGGGCCAGGCATTGTGACTTTTCAGGAGACGTGGTGACAATTGGTCGAGCTGATGAGCTTGGGGAATCTGACGCTTCAAAGGTTTATAAAACCATGCGGGATTTTATGCCCTGGCGCAAGGGACCTTTTGAGGTTTTTGGTAACAGTATTGATGCAGAGTGGCGCAGTGATCGTAAATGGAACAGGGTGCTGCCGGAACTGCCAGACCTGCGGGACAAGGTTGTGGCTGATATCGGGTGCAATAACGGCTACTACATGTTCAGGATGGCTCAGCATAATCCTAAACTTGTGGTAGGATTTGAACCATACCTGCAGCATTATTTTGCCTTTAAGACCCTGAATGCTTTTGCCGGAGTCGAGAGTTTGGCCGTTGAGTTGCTTGGAGTTGAGCATATGGCTCTCTTCAGAAACTGTTTTGATGTGGTCTTTCTCATGGGAATTCTTTATCACCGTTCTTCGCCTGTTGATGTGCTGAGGGATGTCAGATCCGCTATGAGTCCGGAAGGGGTTTTGATTGTTGAATCCCAGGGAATTCCAGGAAATGAGCCGCTGGCGCTTTTTCCAGAACATCGCTATGCCAAGGTTCCGGGCACCTATTTTGTGCCAACCGGTGCCTGCCTAGCCAACTGGTTGACCCGGGCCGGTTTTGCTGATGTGGAAATATTCTATTCGCACCCCATGTCCAGCCAGGAACAGCGGCGTACGGAATGGATGGTTTTTGAATCCTATGAGGATTTTATTGATACATCTGATCCTGCCTTGACAGTGGAAGGGTACCCTGCTCCAGTCAGGATTTTTGTCAAGGCAAGGAACATTGAATAACCTATTGATTTGAAAATAAAAAAATGGTATTAAATGATGCAAAATGATAGTTTTTGATTGACTATTGTTAGGATTAGTTATTCATAAAC
>Ga0255044_10000188_pt1 | contig 12410 bp, 19 predicted proteins | sample BC1_12_21_MG_FD_183651 | JGI IMG/M metagenome (GOLD analysis project Ga0255044, IMG submission 183651) | Seawater microbial communities from Strait of Georgia, British Columbia, Canada - BC1_12_21 | ecosystem: Environmental > Aquatic > Marine > Strait | place: Canada: British Columbia... | reverse complement strand
TTTAGTATAACCTGACATATCAGCACCTGATGATTCCCATGTATTATATAATGTCTCTGTGCATTCCATTACTCGCAGTACGTGGTCGATATACCCTCCTGCGAATGCGTTGTGGAAATGAGCCATTGAAGATGCCGGCATCATCGCGATTCGATCTTCGAAGTCATCATACATTTTATTTAATTGATCTTTTCTTGTAGGGAACAAGTCATTGACTTTAGATCGATACATTTCCCAATTCTGATTTATCTTTTCTGCTTCTAACATAATATTATTATATTAAATTATTTTCATAAATCCAATAATCTTCCATTAACAGAATCACTAGTGCATTTCCAACATGTAACTTTAACTGCATCTTGATTGACCCGTTCGACAATACGATCACAATATTTACATTGTAGTTTTTTGTATCCTGAATTCTTTTTTGTAACTTTTAATTTTTTCATTTTATTTCTGATCTTATTATAACTCGTTTTGGTTTTTCTTTTGAAACTGGAGGTTCTTCATTGTAGATATCAGATTCTGGTGTTGGCTCATGTCTATCAACATATGCATCATACGTATCAGCATCCGCAAATATATCATCTTGTACATCATCTGTAAAATTATCATCCATATCATTTAAAGCCATGCCATGTGCATGATCTTCATCCCACTCTTCTTCAATAATAGGCTTACGTTTAGATTGAATTAAACGATTTGCTGATATCAATAACATTACAGCTAACGGATCAAATACAAATATAAAAAGAAGTATAAACCAATTAACAACAGTGTCAACAGATTGGTTTACTTGTTGTGCTACATATTTAATAGGCCCAACTTCCGCAGAAACTTTGGATTCTGTTTGTATTCTTAATATTTGCTGATCTAGGTTACCAACGGAGTCCGAATATATAATTTCTTGACTATATAAAGTATCTCGCCTGGATATTGTTCTATCTAATTCTGATTGCAGTGCTTTACGGGTAGCTGAAGAGGTTGTTGTGATAACTTGGCCGTCTGCATTAGTATATTGTATAACATTGTTTGAAAGTCCCGATGTCAAATCTGTAATATTTTTGTTTAAAGATTCCTTCTCGGTTCTAATGTCATTACTAAGTGTCTGGTAACGTTCTTTCTTTAATTGTAAAACTGCAATTTCAGATTCTTGATTCTGAAGTTCATATGCTGTTTCTTGATATGCAGAAACTAAGAATCCATATATACCTAATGATGTTATACACATTAATATAAAGACTGCAGTTACTAGATATGTTTTTAATAGAAACGTGGTTGCTTTCCATTGTCGATGCAAATATGATGCAGTTATTAATTTAGAAGCTTCTAATATTGAAGCCATAACAATAACTGCAGTTGCCTGAGATGAAAACAATTTACTTAGTCCAAATACACTATAATAAGCAGCAGTCCCGGCTAACCCTAACGAAGCTAACAATACAGTATATGGAAATATCCATTTCATTTATTCTCGATCGATATAATATTTTGCAGATTCTAGTTTCCGGAAAGCTTTTGATAAATTATCAATTGCTGATCTTTTATCAATTTTACCTTACATTAACATTTTACCTGTTGTTCTAACTATCTCTTTTGCATCTTCGATGTCATCAGTTAGTTTTGCTTTGTAACGAAATTGTGGCATTTGTGACCTTTTAATTAATTAATACTATTTAATATAAATATGTTAGTCTAAGATTAGTGGTGTTTGACAACACTGCACATTGATATTTTGTAGAGCTAATTCTTTTGCCTTAGCTTCAACAACAATGTCTACGGCATCTACACCATAAGTATTGGGAGTAGTCAAAATATAATCTGCATGCGCCTGCTCGCGAATCTTACTGAACTCTTTGTATGCCTTGGCAAATGTCGGCCATTTAGGCAAATCATCCCAAGCAATATTATGCTTTTCACAAATACCTTCAATAAGGCGTTGCTGCTCACGTCTACGAGACTCGGAGTAATGAGTGCATTGAGTAACACCATGCTTCTGCCAAGTGTCTCGAGCCATAAAGAATGCTTCTTCTTCGGTTAAGTCACCAGTATTGAAAGTATGATGCCAATAGTCAAAAGTAATAGGAATATCGGTAACACTATGCACCATCTGATATAGTTCGCGAACAGAATACATAGAAGCCTTGTCGTCATTCTCAATAACCAATCGAGCTCGGCACGATTCGGATAGGCGATAGTAGTTCTTGATCCAACGTGCAATAGTAGCCGGCTTATCATTGTATGTAGCACCTATATGAATATTGATCTTGTTGTCATAACTAGGAGCATAACCAAGCATATCAAACATCTCAGAATGTCGTTCTAAGCCAACAATACTATTTTCTACAACTACAGTATCTGGACTACCGAGTATATGAAATGGACCTGGATGCGTAGTTAATCGAATATTATTAGCTCGAGCATAATCACCAGCTTCTTGCAATACTTGACAAATTTCATCATAATCAGGTAAATCTTTGATCTCGTAATGATTCCATCGAGGAAACATTTCACTACCAATACGAAACAGGTGAATACCATTTGCTACGTTCCATTTGAGAATAGGAAGCAGATCTTTTGCGTTAAGCAAACTACGGTCAGATGCTAACTGCATACCACCTTCGATAAATTTACGTTGAATCATTGTTCGACCCGTACGAATATTTTCTTTGCCTAGGGTCATATTGTTACAGGCGTAACCAAATCTAATCATAACTTTAATTGTTTAATTCGTTAATTATATTAATAATATAAGAAATATTTTGCATATATCCTAATATTGTTGGTTTTTAATTGATTGGATATTTATAATAAATATAGGTGTAACATGATACGATTAAAAACCATATTATTAGAAAAAATTACCAAAACTTTACGAATTGGATCACGTGGCGATCAAGTTAAAGAATTGCAGCAATTATTGATAGCAGCTGGATATCTAGATGCGAAACAACAAAGCGGCCGCCCAGCAGATGATGGAATATTTGGATCAGCAACCGCCGCTGCAGTGAAACAATGGCAACGCAAAGTGAATCTTGATGATGATGGTGTCGTTGGTCCAGCCACTAGAAACAAGTTATTCACGATCGAAAAGTCAACCGGCGCTAACACAACAACTACCCAGCCACCAGTTGGCAACACCGGCGCCGGGCCACGCGCTCGTAAAAGCGATGGAATGACTAAGAAGCTCCAATCGGTCGGTTATTCTGGTGGAAAAATTACAAAAAGTCCGTTTAGTAATCGAGAACAAGGAAATCATTTTCGAATATTTGTTAACAATGAGTATCCAGCTATTGCAGCTAAACTAGATCTAGATCTCACCGGTAAACATGATAATACAACTATATTAAACGCACTTAACACGATTGTTGGTGATAAAACATTGTTAACAAAATACATCGAATATAAATCGGTACCTAAAAATTGGAATTCTTTGGTAGCAGCGTATAGGCGGTTATATAGAACAGGAGCAAAAACAATGGGTGCAAATACATGGACTGCAGATAAATTATCTGATGACGAAGCGAAAAAAGCAATTGAGCGATTCAATATACCAAAAAATTTGGGGTCAAAACGAATTGCAGATGAATTGCTATATATACAACTAAGAAACGCTAATCAAGGGTTAGGATTTTTTCTTGTAGATCCCAGGCTAAATCTAGTATTTGTATTTGATAAAGATTATCAGCTAGTTAATTATTCGGCCTCTGTTGCATCCGCAGACCCACAGAAACCAGTAATTTTTACTAGAGATGATTGGATGAGATTAAGTGGATTTCAAGTAAATCCAGAAATCAAAGACACCACTGGTGGCCGGTATACTAAAAAAATAGACGGCCAAAAGTATATTTACCGAGGCCCAACAACCGGTGCGGCTGATGTGGCTGGAAATACAGTAGATTCAGAGTTTATTAAAAGCAGAATGAAGCCCATATATGGTTACATTGGAGCAGCCAAAAATCGATATCAAGCTGCTGGCATATATACGATTGGAAACATATTTTACGAGAAAGGATATACTCAACAAAAAGATGCCGATGGTAAAAATATCGACAGCCCTAATGTATACAGTCTTAAAACATTAGACGATCAAGATTTAGGAACCGCAATACATTCTTTAGCCTATGGGCGGGAACGAATGCTAGCAGATAAAGAACTGCGGAGATTTCTAAATAAAGAAATAGAAGCTGGAAGAATACCTGATGAATATATAAATGCAGTAGAATGGGCAATGGGGTCTAACAAATATGATAAGAGTTCTGGTTGTTTTAATGTAAGCCCTGAATTTATACAAGATCCGAAAGTTGAAAATGCAATTGTAGAAGGAGAATCTAGAGTATTTATTATGTCTGAAAACCCTGAAGATTATCTAGTTCGAGTCGATAAAGGAAAAGAAGGCGAATATTTTGACAAATTAAATGGTGAAGATGGCCAATGCATTGATCCTAGTAGTTTAACAGATACATATGGTTCAGCTATAACTTAATGTTATTTTAATATTGTCTTATACGCAATATCCAAACATTCTTGATGAATGTGATTAGATTCGCGTAACGGCTTCGCAGAACCATTACCATCTTGCATTATGCATTTTTCATGCTCGCAATGAGGAACGCCTAGTGTATGCATGAATTCATGAGTGGTAACTTTTGCAAAAGAATAAATATCATTTCCAAGTCTATATTTAGAAACTACACAAACACGTCCAGGTCTTCGACCTAAACCTATAATACCGCGATCGGGATAAACTACTTCTTTACCATTTTCAATTAAAGTTCTAGTATTAGAAATATCATCATTAGTTAAACCAATAACACGATAATATTCTGATGTATATAATTTGTCTAGAAATTTAAGTATAGAATCTGCTCTGTATCGGCGACCGTTATGACAATTATTAGGAATATCAATAACGTCAGCTAATTCTACTTGCACTAGTGGAAAATAGTGTTGGAGATATGAACAGGCAGAGTCGACATATGATTGTTCGATGTTGTCGTTTAGAGGAACAATTAACACTTTTTTATTTTTCTGTTTCTCCGACGTCGGTACTATATTTTCTAATTCATATGGAAAATGATATAATACGGTTGTTGTTAATGATACTAACACAACAATTGCTGTTGTTATAAAGATTGATTTTTTCATTGTTTAATTCTTTAATTATATTAATAATATAAGAAAAAAAATGCATATATCCAAATATCCAGTTTTTTATAGATCGGAATATTTATATATAAAATAAAAAGAATAATAATATTATGAAAAATATTTTAGCAGAAAACATGCTTAGATTTCGATCGAAAAATATTGCAGCTCAAGAAGCAGCTGCTATCCGTAAATTGATCGAACAGGAAACTCCGGACACTGACATTCGCCTCTATTCTAATTTAGGTGAGCGATTAAACACACTCAATCTTAAAGATGGTGTTCATGAACTAGAGGATGAATTAGCAAATGTTAATATTTTTACTGCCCCTGGGAGCAATCAAGATGAAAAAACTATTAGTAGTAAGATGGTAGCATTCTCCGGAGCATATGCGCGTCCGTTATATGTATCAAAAAATAAAACTATGTTTTTTATAGGAAAACCGATGACCGGAGGTCCGTTAGACAAAAACCAACGTTGGGTTGTCGGACCGAGCTATGAAATTGCAGAACCGATTATAAATCCAGAGTCTGGAAGTGTACGCCCGGGCTACCGAAAAGAATTATTAAAAACTAATTCAGCTGCAGCCGCATATATGCAAATATATAACTTTAATACTCAAGGATATCGGAATAATGCACAGATAACTAAATTAGTTCAGATTTTAGACTCTAAAGGAATAATTCCTAAGTTAAAAAATGAAATTGATGAGCAGGCGTATAATTTATTTACTCAAAATCGTCATGACGCGGCAATTCGTATAATTAAGAACGCATAATTAATTATTATATAATAAAAAAATGGGGCATAACGCCCCATTTATACTGTATATAAAAATAATTACAAAGAAAATTTATCAGTAAAACTTACTATATTTTTAAGTTCAGTAACTTCTACCCAATTTCCATTTTCATCATATTCCATAGGCGAATACGTAACTGATATTGTTCTAATAAATTTATTTTCTCGAGTGTCATATATACTTAATGTTTCACTATTTTGTCCATATTGCATATTAACCGGGCGATATTTAATAATGTATCGATCTGATGGATAATCTGACAGATTCAATTCGGTTTCAATCCATTCTGTAAATGGTATCGGATCTTTTTTAACTATACCAAAATCACGATTAACAAGTAAATTATTTATTTTAGGATTAGTAGCTCCATAAATATAGCGTACTGATGTATCTGTAAAAATGTGTTCTAATAAACCATGAGACCACTGAAAATCATTATCTCCACTTTTAGATCGTGTATATTCGAGCGTATCATCAACATGTAATGCGTCATATAATTCTAACTCAGATAATATCGGATCGTTTTGACTGAAAGATGCATTGCTAATTGTTGCTAATGCTAATACTAAAAATAACTTTTTCATAATTTAATTTTTTAACTTTTAACTCTTTAATTATATTAATATAATAAGAAAAAAAAGTTAAACAACCAAATTATTTCTTTACAAATCCTTTAAGAAAGTCTTTTTGGCGATCTATTGCTTGATCCAAGCTTCGTGTTTTTGAATTGTTATCAGGCACTCTTTTAGAGCTAGACTTAGCACTAGTCTTTGTGGTAGCAGTGTTTCTGGATCCTGAAGTTTTTCTGTTATTGCTATTATCATTGTTTCTGCCGCTTCCACTGTTAGTTTTGCTTTTAGTTGCTGAGCTTCCGGGGACTTCATGAACTCCTCTAGATTTAATTCGCGCTTGGGTTTGTTCATGTAAGATGAGTCCAACTTTGTAATCTGTGGTATATTCTTTAATTTGGATTCCACAAGGGTATCTTGTTGATCGTAATTGTCTGTTAAGATTTTTTTCCGTGACCTCCACCGTGTAAGAAACTCCAAAATTGCTTTTTTTATATTTCGTAACATAACCTGTTTTTATTTGTCCTAGCCAACGAATCATAACCTCATCTCCGACCTTATACATAACCTTATCGAACTGTTTAAGCACGTATGCCGGTATTTTAACTTTTTTCTTTGCCATTTGATTAGTATGTTAATTGGTTGTGTTATATGGTGTCTTAAAGGATTGATTAACTCAAACAAATACCAGTTAACTGATCTATAATTTGATATACTCTTAGATATCTGGTACGTTTATCTGGTTTAAACATTTTTTCTGATTCTAGGTCTCGGGACAACATGTATCCCGATTCCATGAACCTTGTAATAACTATGCGAATTGACTTTAAACTATTTGATTCAATCATGATAAATTCATTATCAATCATAATATCAACTAGACTCTCAGAATCTGAAATATCTTCATCGTCATATGTATATGAGTCAGTAGTATCATTTAGATTAGTATCATCAGCATCTAACTGATTAAAAAATTCTTTCAAATCCAATCCAGGCTTAACTGTTTCGCCTTCGAACAACTGGAAGAAATAATTTAAACGATCATTCTTAGATAATCTGCTAAAATAAGCAAATTCTGAATAATTAACGTTTATATCTTCTACCTTGTTTTTCATGATTAGTAATTTCCGTTATTTTAAATAGCTGAACAACTGAATCGATATCCAATTGTTTAATTATAGTTAATTTTTGTTGAGCTTCTAGAAGAGATGTAGCCATAATGTGACCTAATATCTCATTGGATGTGTCAAGCTTATGTGAATACCCGTATTCTTTCATCCTATTTATTATAAATATAAGCCTAACTCATAAGATCGATCAACTGTGATCAATGCATCATTCAAAGTTTCTGATAATCTGTTTATCTCTTGGCGATTCAATTGAATCGACTTAGATTTAATAGTTACTTCGAATTTCTTAGACAAATCTTCACGGTGAGTCTCAGCTCCCATCCTTGTTATTGTTCTAGAATTTTGCATTAGGTCTTTATATGTGAACGGAATCTTTAATCCAGCTACTTCTAAAGTACCAACTTTAGTATGTAATGGATCTTCTTTGAAACTTTTAGCATAAACTTTGTCTTTAAATATAAAGTCCATATCTGCCCATGTGGATCCATAACGAGCTCTAAATTTGGGACTAATGCCCCATGATTGATTAACGCTTTTTAACATTATTGTTTTATTTTTTATAAATTGTTACTGTGTATATGTCTTTTGAGTAATTGTTTCTCAAAACGACGTTTTCATATTTTTCTATTAACATATCTAACACTAATCCAGGATGAACATAAAAGAATCCTTCATGATGTGTGTTATTAATAGGATTGAGCAAGTTAAATGTAACTGCTAATGATGCTTGATTATATAATAGATCAATATCACTGAATAATTTCTTAAGATCTTCATCTTCACTCTCACATCGCCTAGGAGTAAATATCCCATTTGCAACTATCCAATCAGATTTCGGCATTTCTGCAGTTTCAAATGCTCCAGTCTGACATTCTATACCGTATTTTTCTTTTGCTATAGCAGTCATTATTGGATTATGATCAATTCCATGGTATGGAATATCTAAATCAGGATAAAAATCACGAAGTAACGGAAATAAATCAGCACGACCACAACCAATATCTAGAATAGATCCACCATAGAATCCAGTTAATAGATTTTGCATTAGATATCTTTGCTCTGATGTGGTATTATACCCAACTGGTTGAGGACTATACATCATATAATCCTCATTTTCGGGTGTTAATGCATCCCATTTATCGAATTGAGTCGTACTATTTAAATTTTCAGAAATTTTTTCTTTTAAATTTTCCTGATTCATGATCTAGTAATTGGTAATGATTCTGTTTCTACTAAATGCTTATAAGGAATTGTGTGTTCAACGGCAAATCCACCTTCTTCTCCGCACAATTTGCTAGTAAGTGCACGATTAATTCTAGTATCATGAGCATTCGCTGTCGTAATCATACAAACGGCACTTCGATTTTCTAATAATACATCATATACTGTCTTTTTATTTACTGTATATTGATCTAATACTACACCAACTCTATTGATTTCGTCTTGAGTGACGATAACTGTTTCACCTGCATTATACATTACTCAATAATTTTAATGATTCTACTATTTGTTACGGCTTTTACTTCGAAGTCTAATGTAACTCCCTGAAAATCTTTTACAACTTTTGCTTCTGCCTCTGTTACAGACATAGCTTCTACGAGATACATCTCTGTTGCTTTCTTTTCCTTAGTTCCGTTTGGGGTATCGACTAATGTAGTCAATTGTACTTTTGCTGTGTAATACGACATTTTTTGTTTTTTAAAAATTTATAACTTAATTATCTAATTATATTATAAGAAAAAATATTTAACAATCAAAATTATTTTTTATTTAAAAATTTTTGTAATCGTTTTTGATTTCTATGATATTCAAAAGATAAACGCATTTGTTTATCTGATAAATCAAAATTCACTTGTAGGTTATCTAATATATCAGCAATTAATCGTTCCTGATCATTAGCACTATATGTTTTTCTTCGAAGCATTTTAATAACACGTTTTAAGTGATATATAAAATCGTTGGGTACTCTTGAAAGTATTCTAGATTTATTTAAATGAATTTCTATTTCATTCTCTTTTGAACTTTTTTTTTTATTTTTTGACGATTCACTAATTAATTGTTTTGCTATCTTTGTTGATTCTTTTAATAAATCATCATATTTAATTACGTGTGCTAAATCTAATCCACTAGGTAACGGTTCGGCACCTTCCATATCAGTGTTTGACGCATCTGCACTAGGCTTTTTATCAGAAAATTTATCTTTATATTTTTCTACAGCATCTAATGGTAGTCTAAGTTCCAATGTATAATCAGTGTTTCTACCATACCCAGTATATGGAACAATTTTAATATGTTTACCTCTAACCAATGAAAGTAATACAGATGGGGTACAATTATATTGAGCTCCCGATCTAGCAATAAACTCACGTATACCAATATCAGATACAGAATAAATAATGCCTAAGTGTTGTGATCCAGCTTTAGAAAATGATGATAAAAATCTTTGTTGTGGTTCTGTAAATACATCAACGGCAGTATCTGGTTCAGCCTGTTGTTGTTCCATTAACATAGTTGTTAATGTGGTTTGAATGATATTTGTTAAATTAATACTCATATGTTCTTCGATTCGGTTAATTGTGTTGATCTATATTTGCTAGCTAATTTACGAATTTCATTAATTGACTTTCTCGCTCTTACACCTGCAGCTTTAACTTTCTTATCAGAAAATCTATTATGATTATCTTCAAATGATTTCCACAACTGTTCCAACTCTTCAAATATTTCTTTAGATGTCATCATAAACCTTATTTAATATAAATATGTTATCGTTTAAAACGATCCATAAATACTTGTAAATTTGTATCCGGAACAGTATATTTTGTATGATCTGTCATTTTTACTATTACATTAGAGTCCGATTGATATATACTATGTATCAAGTTAATGTTAATAAATATAGTTTTAATATCACTATTAACAGTTATAATTGTTATAGGAACAAATTGTTGCATAATTAATCACCAGTCCAATTACTTCCTGGTTTACGTATGAAGTCTAATGGATTAAAATTAGGATCTGTTTCTGTATTAGGCGTATATCCAGTGTCATGTCCTTTAGACATTTTCTGTACATCTACATTGAACTGCATCATTTTGCCTGGATTTGCTTTTGAGTAATTTACCAATGCTGTCTGCAATGCTGATAAATTAGAAGCAGATGTTCCGATTACCTTTGCAACATATTCTTGCATTTCTTTTGTATTACTAAATCTGTCCGTATCTGTAATAATACTATAAATTCCTCGTTGATATGTGTTTGCATTTCGTTTAACTGCTCCTACATAATCATTTTGTTTATATCTTCGAAGATCAATTCGATTAGTAACAGCATCAGGGATTTCAAGCCATTCTGCTTCAGAATATTCATCTGCAAAGTCCGGTCCCATATCTCCATCGACTGCTAATAGTGCATCTTCACGTTGAGTCATTGTCAAAGTATTCCATATCTCCTTTTCATTATACTCAAACATTAATTGTTTAGCTCTAGAAATTTCTTCTTGGAGTATTTTTTTATATAACGGATGTTGTTCGAATTGTTTCATAATTTACTTGATATTTTTTTAAGATTACGATCATATTTACGAATCCATGTATTTATAAACTTGCAAGGACTGTTTGGTCCGTTTGCTTTCATATTACGATAAACACGTTTACCAAATGATTCTGATCTATTTAAACTTACCGCAGCTTTTATTAGTGATTCTTCACTATCTAAATCAGAATACAGTTTACAAGCAACATATACTATTTCAAATCCAGCTAAGCCTTGTTGATGTGCCATATAAATATAAGCACCAATATTCAATCGATCATTACTATCAATAATTTTATTAATTTTAGACATACGATTTACCATTTTCTTGGCTGCGGCTTCTGCATTTATAAATGGATTAAACACCGTGTCTTGTCTAACACCATAATCGTCAAAATATCTAGGCATTATCTGAAATAACCCAGAAGCGCCACTACTTTTGTTTTTAGCATCAGGATTCCCACCAGACTCTATATTTGCTATAGTATATAATATTTCTTTAGGTATATTATAATCTAGAGCAGCAATGTCCAATGCGTCAATAACATTGTTATCCCATTTTTTAACATTAGTGCTATCATATGGTATATTGCTAGTTATCGTATCAGTTTTTTTAGACTTTGATTTTTTTAAACTATCTATTTTATCTTGAATCTGATCGTCTGGAATTTGTTTTGTTAGATCATCTAATTTATCTTTAGTATCCGAATCAAATACACCATTAATGGACAACCCATGTTCCCGTTGAAATGATTCGACTCCTTTTTTAGTATATGGACCAAAAATACCATCATCCATTCTAGGACCTACACTGAAATCTAAATACATTAAGAGTCGCTGCATATCAGTAACCGCGGTGCCTTGATCGCCATATTGTAATCCCGGAATATCAAGAGATTCATCATTCATGTCGACTTCTCGATTTTGTATGTCAGATCCTACCTTTTCTGGTCGATATGTGAAATGCCATGGTTCATTGATGGATTCGCCTTCTCCTCCATCTTTTTTATACCACGTCCATCCATATTTAACACCATTATCTCGAATCCATTTCTGTGCCGATGGAGCGCTCATTACATCAATTGCTTTACCCCAACCATGATTTGACTGTCCTGGAGGCGCTGCCGGCACGGAATTATCCCATGTTGTTCTATATTTTCCTGTGGATTCTAAATAGTCCCAATCGATTAGGTTATATTGGCTTTCATATGATCTAAATCCGCCGACTT
>Ga0255044_10000186_pt1 | contig 12419 bp, 9 predicted proteins | sample BC1_12_21_MG_FD_183651 | JGI IMG/M metagenome (GOLD analysis project Ga0255044, IMG submission 183651) | Seawater microbial communities from Strait of Georgia, British Columbia, Canada - BC1_12_21 | ecosystem: Environmental > Aquatic > Marine > Strait | place: Canada: British Columbia... | reverse complement strand
GGGTATTATCGACAAGGTAGGCCTCAGCGATCGCTGGAAACATTATCCGGCGCAGCTGTCCGGCGGCGAGAAGCAACGAGTAGCCATCGCGCGCGCATTCGCTACCGAGCCGGCGGTACTGTTCGCCGACGAACCGACAGGCAACCTGGACAGCCGCACGGGCAACAACATCATGGATCTCATGTTTGAGCTGAATCGCAGTTCGTCGACGACGCTGATTCTTGTAACCCATGATCACTCACTGGCTGAGCGCTGCGACCGGGTTTTGAGTCTCGACGCCGGGCGGCTGGTCAGCGACAGCAAGGCGTTGGCGTGAAGGCAATCGCGTTCGCGCTTCGCAGTTTTGGTCGCGAGCTTCGGTCAGGTGAAGTTCTGGTATTGCTTGCTGCCGTTGCGTTAGCTGTTGCGGCACTGACGGCGGTCGGATTCCTGACCGACCGAATTGGCAAAGCCGTTGCCCGTCAGGCCAACGAGGTCCTGGCAGCCGATCTGAGGCTGCGATCACAGGAACCAATACCGGCTTCCTGGCGCGCACGAGCCGAGGAGTTTGATCTAAGAACAGCAGAAACGCGTACTTTTCCAAGCGTTGTTTTTGCTGGTGACTTGAGCGCGCTGGCAACGATCAAAGCTGTTAGCGAGACTTACCCGTTGCGCGGCAATGTTCGCGTGTCTGACACGCTGTTCGGAGAGCAACGTGTTGTAGACGACATTCCGGCTCGTGGCGAGGTCTGGGCTGACGGAGCGCTGCTAGCCCGCGTCGATGCAGACGTCGGTGACAGATTGACGGTTGGCGAGTCGGCACTGCTGGTCACGGCGGTTCTGACCTATCGACCCGACCAATCGATCGGGTTCGCGTCGCTGGCGCCGTCCTTACTGCTTAACATTGACGACATTCCCGCGTCCGGCCTGATCGGCGAGGGCAGCCGGGTTGGCTATGCATTGCTCGTGGCGGGTGATGAAACAGCCGTTACTGAGTTCAATGATGCAATTCAGGACGAGCTGCCCGACTCTGTACGCGCTTCGAATCGTGAGGAAAGCAGCGAGCGTGCATACAATGCTGCCGACCGCGCACAGCGATTTCTATCGTTGACAGCGGTAATCAGTTTGTTACTGAGCGCCGTTGCCGTGGCGATGTCGGCGCGCCGTTTCGCGCATCGGCGCATGGATACGGTCGCGCTGATGAAAAGCCTGGGTGCTACACAGCGCTTCGTCATTTCCGTTGCGGTGACTCAACTGTTGTTGCTCGGCTTGCTCGGCATTATTGCCGGAAGTGTGGTTGGATACGTGGCCGAAGAAATACTGTCATGGATTCTTGCGGACCTGATTGCCAATGACTTGCCCATCGTTGGGCCGATGCCGGTGGTACTGGCGAGCGGGAGTGCGATTGTTCTGCTCATTGGCTTTGCGCTTCCGTCGCTGATCCAGCTACGCAATACACCGCCGCTTCGGGTGCTGCGGCACGACGCCATGCCTCCGGCGCCATCACGAGTGTTTGTCGCCGGGATATCTCTTGCCGCGGTCGCGGCTCTATTGTATCGCTCGGTCGGAGACGCCTTGATGCTCGTCATTTTGCTCGGCGGTATCGTGGTCATTGCGGCTGCCTTGTACATTGTCGGGCGTGGTCTCGTGGCGACGATGGGTCGTTTCCGCTCCGGTGTGGGCGTCGCGTGGCGCTATGGGCTGGCAAATGTCGCGCGCCGCGGGCGCGACAGCGCAATTCAGGTCGTAGCATTCGGGCTGGGACTGACTGTGTTGCTGCTGTTAACGATTGTTCGGACCGATCTTCTGCAGGGTTGGCGGCAGACGCTGGATCAAAATGCGCCCAATCATTTCATGATCAACATCCAGCCCCACGAACTGGAGTCCGTCGCAAGCATCTACCAATCCGCCGGAATAGAAGTGCCCACGTTCAGGCCGCTGATTCGTGCGAGGATGGTGACGATTAATGATGAATCGGTCAAAGAGCGTGAATACCCGACGCGTGACGGGAACTGGATGGCAAACCGGGAGGCGAACCTTTCGTTCGCAGCAGCCTTGTCGCCAAGCAATACAATCGTGGACGGTGAATGGTGGCCGGAGGACTATGACGGGCCGCCACTGGTGTCGGTTGAGGAGGAGGCTGCTATCGAGACCGGACTTGTCATCGGTGATCGAATGATGTTCCTGATAGCAGGCCGCGAACTGGAGGCCACGATCGCGAGCACCCGAAAGGTCAATTGGGACTCATTCCAGCCGAACTTTTTTATGGTCTTCTCTCCGGGCGCTCTGGAGGATATGCCAGTAACGTATATTGCGAGTTTGCGAATCGAAAAAGAGCAGCAATCAGTGCTCGTGAAACTTGTGCGAACTCATCCAAGCATTTCGGTCATCGATCTCGACTCGATTCTTCAGCAGGTGCGCGGCATCATCGAAAAGGCCAGCCTTGCGGTGCAGGCGGTGTTCATTTTTACTCTTGCGGCTGGAATTGCGGTGCTATTTGCGGCGGTACAGTCAACGATTGATGAGCGACGATTTGAAAGTGCGATACTGCGCGCCCTGGGCGCACGAAAGCGCACCGTTTTTTCGGGTGTTATGGCAGAATTCGCAGCCCTCGGTGCGGCGGCCGGTATTCTCGCGTCGGCGGGCGCATCGATTCTCGCCGCGATTGTGGCGGTACAATTGTTCGAGTTACCGTATGAATTCAACCCACTGCTGTGGGCGGTTGGTGTAGCAGCCGGGGTGCTGATCGTTTGCGCCAGCGGTTATATCGCTGCCCGCGGGGCAGTCACAGCTCCACCTGTCGACGTGTTGCGGGCGGCATAATGGATGAGTCGTATGTTTCCTGTGGTGTTGTGCTGGCACGGAGTACCGAGCAAGGTTGGGTAACGCTTATGCTCCGAGCGTATCAACACTGGGATTTTCCCAAGGGGTTGCGGGAAGAAGGTGAAGAGTCGCTTGAGGCGGCCCTTCGCGAAGTGAAAGAGGAAACCAGCATCGACGGTCTGGATTTCGACTGGGGGGACCGATACACGGAGACTGGTCCATACAGTCGCGGCAAAACAGCACGGTACTACCTGGCACAAACGGCGCAGCACGAGGTTGTCATGGGCTTGTCAGCTGAGACAGGTGAGCCAGAGCATCAGGAATGGCGTTGGGTCAGCTTCGATGAGGCATACGATCTCGCTTCGCCACGCGTACGCACTGTTGTGCAGTGGGCCAGGCAAATCGTCGGCACTTAATCTGCGTCACAAAGAACATGACGATGAACGATCAATACTGGAACCGCAAATCGCTGGCGGAGATGACGGCCGACGAGTGGGAAGGCCTGTGCGACGGCTGTGCGCTTTGTTGTTTGCATAAGGTTGAAGACGAAGATACGGGCGATATGTATTACACCGATGTTGCCTGCAAATTGCTCGATCTTGAAAAGTGCCGGTGCGGCGATTATGCGAACAGGGCGCAAAAGGTTGCAGACTGTGTCTTGCTGTCGGTAAACAAGCCCGAGGAATTCAACCGGTTGCCCGCGAGTTGCGCTTATCGCCGGCTCGCGAAGGGACAGGCCCTGCCTCAATGGCATCCGCTGATCACCGGTAGCGCAATGTCGGTGCATGAAGCCGGCGTATCGATGCTTGGCAAGGCGGTATCTGAGAACGATGTCGACGACTACACTGTGCTTCGGCGACTTGCCGACCACACTACCGGAGCTGGCCTTGACTGACTGTCCGACAACGCCGCTGCAAGATTATCGCGAGTATCCGATAGACGAAATGCGTCAGCGCCTCGGCGAGTTCTATGAGAATGTCAATCGGCGTCGCACGGTGCGAGAGTTTTCTGAGCGGCCGGTCCCGCGAGACATCATCGAAACCGCACTCAAGGCTGCAGGCACGGCACCAAGCGGCGCGAATCTTCAGCCCTGGCACTTTGTTGTCGTAAGCGGGCCGGAGACGAAGAAGAAAATTCGCGAAGCGGCGGAAGTCGAAGAACGTGAGTTCTATGAGCATCGCGCGTCGCCCGAATGGCTTGCCGCACTCGAGCCGCTTGGCACGGATTCGAGCAAACCATTTCTCGAAACAGCCCCATACCTGATCGCGGTCTTCCTGCAGAAATTTGGTGAGCTGCCCGATGGCCGCAAGGTCAAGCACTACTATCCGGTTGAATCGACCGGTCTTGCTACGGGCATTCTGATTACGGCATTGCATCACGCCGGCCTCGCCACGTTGACGCACACGCCAAGCCCGATGAAGTTTCTGAACGAAATCCTGGGCCGGCCAAATGGTGAGCGGCCGTTCCTGCTATTGGTGGCAGGCTACCCGGCCGATGATGTAGAGGTGCCGGATATCAGCAGAAAACCACTCGAGGCGTTTACGAGTTTTATTGACTCGTAGCGCCAAGCTGCCACGCATCAACCCAGGTGGTCTTGTCATACCTGAGCCCCAACTGATCCAACAGTCGCTCCTCGAGGTCAGGCATGTGCGCGACACCGTAGAAAATGCCGATTCTCCTGGCGCCAGAATTGATTTCGTTCTGCAGCACATCCACGGCACGCTGATTGCGTGCGCCAATAACAGCCGAACCAGAGTCCTCGCCGAGAATGTCCTGAATTTGCTCGAGGTTCGTCATCTCGTAAGCAATCATTGTCTTCAGGGAAGCATCCTGGCCGGACGAAAGCATTGCGGACACCATCTCCATATCCCGCAGCCCGAGCGGGTCTCTAGCATATTCGTCGAGTGAGGCGAAGAAGATTCGCCAGAAATAGACATACAGAGATTCGCCGCGTTCATCCATGCTCTGCCTGAGTTCGGATGGCGACAGGTCTGCATGCACAAAGTTGGTCTGATCGTAATTGATCTCATCGAGCTGAAAAGACAGGCCCAGCAGTTTTGTCATTCCAAGCTGCGCACTGGAGAGAATTCCTTTGCCTTGTGCGACTCCGTCCGAGGCCATCATGCCCTGCGGTGCAACCAGTTCGTAAAGCACAGCGTCGTAGTCACGAAACCGCGTATTGAGCTCGGCGTAGTACGAAGCGTCACCAATGTGAATAGCGCCAACCAGATCAACGCTAAAAACGCTATCTCCATCGTTGGGCACATACGTGACGATGGACATCTGCAACGCCATTGCTCGGTCATGCTCGTCCGTCGAGATTCGCGCGAACAAAGTGGATGTCTCGGCGCAAGCTATCGCCGCCGGCGCAAGGGCCAGCAGGATTACCGCAAGACCATGGTTCTGCCCGACATTCTTCATGCGGGGCATTCTACCCTGTATTTTGCAGGCCCTGAGCGATGCCGTTCACGCTGGCGAGTAAAGCGTCGAACAGCTCCGCGTCCTCCCAATTCGAGTCCCGCCACCGATCCAGCAAATCAACCTGCATCAGACTCATAGGATCGACGTACGGATTGCGCAACATGATTGTGCGCTGCAGGGTTACGTCTCCTGCAAGCAAGGTATCGTGATCGGAATACTCGAGAACAAGGTTGCGCGTGAGGTCGTACTCCTTTTCGATGATCGGGAAGAACTCATCGTGGAGTTTGCCGGCGAGTTCTGAATAAAGCTTCGCAACTCCGAGGTCTGCCTTCGCAAGCACCATTTCTGCGTCGGCTGTCAACGCCCGCATGAAATACCACTCTGCAAACATTTCACGAAACGCCTCATCCTCAAATTGCTCCGCGGCTTTCGAAATCCCGGTGCCGATTCCATACCAGCCCGGCAGCATGCACCTCGATTGCGTCCACGAAAACACCCAGGGGATCGCTCTGAGGCCTTCGATGCCGGTTTTCGCATAGCGCGAAGTCGGACGTGAGCCAAGGCGCATGTGCTCGATCAGGTCGATCGGTGTCGCTTTGCGAAAATAGTCGTAAAACTCCGGCGAGTCATAGACTAGCTTGCGGTAGGCGCGACGGCTTTCGTCAGCGATGACGTCCATCATGTCGTGCCATTCAGGCATGTCGTTGCCGCGATGTCGCGGCATGGCGGTTGCGAGGGCAACGGAACCAGTAACTTGCTCGAGCGTGCGCAAAGCGATACCGCGCAACCCGTACTTCTCATTGATGATTTCGCCTTGCTCTGTAACTCGAAGGCGGCCGTTGACAGTTCCGGGAGGTGCGCCGAGCACGGCAACGTGCGTTTTGGAGCCGCCGCGGCTAATCGTCCCGCCCCGACCGTGGAACAAGGTTAATTCCACGCCTTCAGACTCAACTGCCTTGACCAGCGTAACTTGCGCGCTTTGCAGGGCCCACCGCGCTGAGGCCAGCCCACTGTCCTTGTTGCTGTCCGAATAGCCGATCATGATCGTCTGGCGATTCTTGCGTCGTTCAAGATGATCGCGATACATGCTGGTCGACAACAAGGACTTGAGAGTCTCTCGACCTTTATCCAGGTCGTCAACGGTCTCGAACAAGGGTGTGATATCAAGAGGCACTTCGCCGCGCTTGTTATGCAGCTCGCCCCATTGGGAAAGCAGCAATACAGACAGAATGTCATCGGCGCCCTGGGTCATGCTGATAATAAAAGGACCTATTGCTTCTGGTCCATACTTGCGTCGGCAGGATGCGATTGCATGGAACACGCCTATCGTCTTGCGTGTTTTCGTGCCGACTGCCTCAGGTATACCCTCGCGGCTTTCGATCGCTTCGATGATTCTTGCGCTACGATCCTCGGCGGTCCATTCGTCCCAGTCTTCTTCGCCCAGACACTCGCCGATAACGCTGCGGTGAACTTCGGCGTCCTGTCTAATGTCGAGAGTGATCAGATGAAAGCCGAATGTGTCAATGCGCCTGAGCAGGCGCTTGACCGCAAACAAACCGGCATGCTCGCCTTTATTTGCTTCCAGGCTATCAGCGAGCAGCTCGATATCGGCACGAAACTCACTGACCTTCTCGTAAGGGAGAACATCGTCATCGTAGGTTGATTGCAGCCGTTGCTGCACAAGGCGCAGATACACTCGATAAGGCATGTCGCGATGCCGCGCGGGTACCGCGTGGTAGGCGTTTTGAAACACTCCACGGTATTTGTCGATTCTCGCCTGAATCGCTTCGCTGAACCTGGCGCGGTCACTTGATTGGCTGAGCTTCGCGGAAATGGTCGCGCATTCATTGAAATAGAGATCAAGAATCAAAGAGCGTTGTCGAGCTAGTGTTGCCCGTATGGTCTTCGCGTTTACATTCGGGTTTCCATCCATGTCGCCGCCGACCCAGGACGCGTAGCGAACAAGAACCGGGACGTCGATCTTGTCGGCCTCCTCGCCGTAGATGCGAGTGAGCGCCATTCTGATGTCCTCATAAAATGGCGGTGTCGCCCGGTAAAGCACGTCGGTCATGAAAAACAGGATATGTTCGACCTCATCGGCGACCGACATTCGCTCAGAAGGGTGCTCGTCAGTTTGCCAGCCTGTCGTGATGAGCAAACGGATGTTCTCGAGCGCGGCAACTTTTTCCTGCGCAGTCATCGTCGGATTGAGAAGATCGACGAGGTAGCGAACGATGTTCTGCTCCTTGCGCAAAATTGTGCGGCGCGTCGGCTCTGTCGGATGTGCGGTGAACACCGGCTCAATTTGAAGGGAATCAATAAGGGCCTGCAGGTCCTCAATCGTCATTCCCGATGCTTTCAATTTGACAAGCGTGTCTTCGAAACCGCCGGGCTGGTAATGCCCGACTTCTCTCAGGTACTCGCGGCGTCGCCGAATGCGATGGACCTTCTCGGCCGTGTTGACCATTTGGAAATAGGTCGAAAAACTCCTGATGACCTGCAACGCGAAATCCGGGTCGAGATCTTCGACAAGCTGCGCCAGTTCTTCGCCGGGCTTTTCATTTTCCTCGCGTCTGCGTATGGAGCGTTGCCTGGCATTCTCGACAAACTCGAAGAGCTCGTCGCCCCCTTGATCCCGGATCAAATCACCGACCATCGCGCCCAAGGTCCGCACGTCGTTGCGCAAGGCCTGGTCCTTGTCCTCGAACATGATGTCCTGGCGGCGCAAGGTTTTTCGTACCCCGAAGTTCATGGTCTGGGTTCTTTAGTCGCGAAAGTTTTCGTATTGCAGCGGCAGTTCAACATCCGCGTCTTTCAGGAGGGCGATGACGGCCTGGAGATCATCGCGTTTTTTGCCGCTGATGCGGAGTTGGTCACCCTGAACGGCGGCCTGCACCTTAAGTTTGCTGCCTTTGACCATCTTCACGAGCTTTCTGGCGAGATCGGAGTCGATGCCTTTACGCATGACTACCTGCTGCCGTGCCTCGTTACCGCTGAATTCGGGCTCCTTCTCTTCAAGGCAGGCGATATCAATACCCCGCCTGGCGAGCTTGGTTCGAAGCATGTCGAGCATTTGCTTGAGCTGAAAGTCCGATTGGGTCGTCAAAGCGATGACCTGGCCGTCAAGCTCGAATTTTGAGCCGGTGCCCTTGAAGTCGAATCGCGTGTTGACCTCGCGATTTGCCTGGTCGACACCATTGCTCGCCTCGTGAGCATCGAAGTCACTTACTACGTCAAAAGATGGCATCAGGGGGTCTCTACGGAATCAGTAATCACAAGTTAGCAAAATCTTATCAAGCTGCCCAGATAAGGTAACAGCGCTTCTGCGGCGTAGCGCCGACAATGCTGAAGATGGCTGTCGACAGCGATCATACTCCTTTCGTATACGATTCAGGTCGTGTTGGCCGACTTTGTCGCGAACTGGAGCTTGCGGGAGTCGAAGTGGCGCTGTCAGTCAACCGCGATGGGGCCCTGGCATCCGGCGTGTCCTTGTCAGTCGATGCTGCCGCCATCCGTGAATCGGCCTCCGCAGCAGCACAGCTAAGAGATCAGGCATTTGACATCCTTGCCAGCGGACTGCCGCTATCCGTCTCGATGTCACGGCTCGGGCCCGAGGCCAGCGACGTCTTCTCGGCCATGTGCGAATTGCTGCGAACTACCGCGGTGGACGCTGGCGCGCCGCCAGCCTCGGTCGAGATCACAATTGAGGCAGAGCCATTGTCGCCGCAGGCCGCCTGGCTGACCCGTTGTCGACACCTCAACAAAGGACCACTCTACGTATTGCCGGATTGCTCAGTGATGCGTCCGGATCACACTCTGCTACAGCGCGACCGGCACGAACGCTTCTGGTTGCAGTTGTGGCACCTGCGCATGACCGGGATGCTTCGAGTCGCGTGTGCGCCATTCATATCTACGCAGTGTCCGCTGTTATCACTGGAGCTTGCGCAATGCGTGATTCCATCGGTAGCCATTCAGGCGTCGGTTGGATCGGCGTGGGTGCCGATGCGGCTGGACGTCTCCCGGTTTGCCAACAATTCCGGTTCACTGCGCGAGAGCGCTCTCGAGGAGGCCCTGTGCCGGGCAGTCGCAATCGGCGATGAGTTGCACGGTCTTATCGCGTGGCCAACGGCGCAGATGCGTCATGACGCCTGGTTGAATCGGCGGCTGGCGATCAACCTGACAGGATTTGGTGATCTGGCGCTCAAGTGCAAACTCGATCCAACCCGATTCACCGCTCTGGAACGTCTGTCCGATGTGCTGCGCTGGGCACAGGACATCCTGTATCGGCAGTCCCGGCGAATGGCCACCCAGACCGGCTGCGTACCGGCACTCGAGCAAGGTGATCCCAGCCGTGCATTTCCAGGGGGAGAAATTCGAAATGGCTGGCACAGGCGCTGGCGTGAAGCGGTTGAACTGGTTGCGATCAGACACCGAAATCTCCTCGTGTTGTCCCCATGGTCCGTATTCCCCACGAATCAGCCGGCGGATTATCGTTACGCTGATCTACTGCCGCTGCTGGGGTTTGCCAATGCCTGCACATTTTCCGAGCAACCTTGCGCTGCCGGCTGGGACGTCAATACGTTCAAAAGCTTCCATCAGCGCGCGTGGGCGGTACTGCAGCAAAGAGACGTTGCACACCAGATTACAGAGCGAATATGAATAAGGGCTCCGTCAAGGTGATATTGACGGAATATTGAGATACGGTGCAGTCGATGACAACACCTGACGCTCACGGAATTGCCGTACTAATTCTAACTGTGCTCGCGCTGTTTTTATTCACGCGTGACCGGATTCCGCTCGAGTCGTCGGCGCTCGCCATTCTGATTATTCTCGTTGTTGGCTTTGAGATTTTTCCCTACGAAAGTGATGGAGAGACGATTCTCGGTGCGGCCGACTTTTTTGTGGGTTTCGGTAATGAGGCGCTCGTCGCCATTTGCGCGTTAATGATGGTTGGCAAGGCGCTGGAAACGACCGGCGCCCTGCAACCACTTGCGAATATCGTTGGTCGTGCATGGTCAACACGACCTGTGCTCGCGCTGCTGATAACGTTGGTGGCAGGCGCGGTTCTAAGTGCATTCATGAACAATACGCCGATCGTCGTACTGCTCATGCCGATCATTGTTGGGGCGTCGTTACGGTCAAAGTTTCCAGTGTCCGGCGTAATGCTGCCGATGGGCCTCGCGACAATCGTGGGCGGCATGTCCACGACAATCGGAACCTCAACCAATCTGCTCGTTGTGGGCATTTCCCAGGACCTTGGGAGGCACGAATTCACGATGTTCGAATGGGTGTTGCCTGTCGCCATCGTTGGAGGAATAGGCTTGCTGTTTCTGTGGCTTGTGGCGCCGCGGTTGTTGCCCGATCGCGCCCCGCCCATGGCCGATACGAAACCGCGGGTGTTCAGCGCGCAACTGCATGTAAGAGAAGGCGGCTTCGCTGACGGCAAGGCACTTTCGGAGGTGCTGGCCAAGGCTGATGGACAAATGCGCGTTGACAGGATTCAGCGCAGTGAGTCGCTGGTCCTGGCGAAGTTGCCATCGGTCAAGATTCAGCCCGGTGACAGGCTTTTCGTAAAGGACTCGCCCGAAAATCTCAAGCATTATGAGCAGCTGCTCGGTGCGACGCTCTTTAATATCTCGGATGTGGAGCACCCGGTCGATGAAGAAACGCCACTCAAGGCCGAGGGCCAGCAACTTGCCGAGGTCGTCGTCACCCGCGGTTCGCCACTTCACTTACGCAGCCTGGCAGCCGCGCGCTTCAGCAGCAGTCATGGATTGATGCCGCTTGCGCTGCACAGTGTGCGCGCACCGAGCTCGCAGGCGACCGGCGACCTCAACATGATCAGATTGCGCGCCGGTGATGTTCTGTTGGTGCAGGGTTCGGGCGAAGCGATCAGCAAGCTCAAGGACAGCGGCTCAATGCTGGTGCTTGATGGCACGACCGACTTGCCGCAGACGCATAATGCCAAACGTGCATTGGCAATCATGGGCGTCGTCGTCCTGGCGGCTGCGCTTGGGATTGTGCCGATCTCCGTAAGCGCGATCGTCGGCCTCGGCCTGATGATCGTAACGGGATGTCTGAGTTGGCGTGATGCCGCCACCGCACTGTCGATTCCCGTGGTCATGATCATCGTTACGGCGCTTGCGCTTGGTAAGGCCTTGATGGGAACCGGCATGGCCGATTTTCTCGCTGTCAGCTTCGTCGGTGCCGCATCCGGACTGCCAACGCCGATGATACTGAGCGCGTTCATGCTGCTCATGACAGTGATGACCAATGTCGTGTCTAACAACGCCGCAGCAGTCATCGGTACTCCTATTGCAATTGGTATTGCGCAGCAGCTTGGCGTCAGCGTCGAACCGTTCATTCTGGCTGTCTTGTTCGGCGCAAACATGAGCTTCGCGACACCGTATGGCTATCAGACAAACCTGCTGATCCTGAGCGCTGGTGGTTACAAGTTCTCTGATTTCCTCAGAGTGGGGATCCCACTCACCATAATAATGTGGCTGGGTTTCTCGTTGGTACTGCCAGTGCTCTATCAACTGTAGTTGGAGTGCCTCGAAGAGCGTGACTGGAGGCGCCCCAAAAAGGGTTTCATGCGCAACCGTTGACCTGTGTGATGGTGCCGGTGATACTCGCTTGCCTGAACGCCCGGCAAATCAACAACTGGTGGTGGCTGTCCCGCGAGGAGAGGGCCGCTGGCTGACTATTAGCTGAGCACGAATACCAGAAGCCCATCTCCGCATTTGTGGTGATGGGCTTCTTTTTTATTGGGAGAACTTGTATGTGGGAGCAAATCAGTCGCGATTGAGGTCTTTCGCACGGGATTGAAAATGGAAGCACCATTCGACATAGCTGCAGATCTCGATACGCCGGTTTCAGCGTATCTGAAACTGCGTGACCTGCAGCCACGATTTCTGCTCGAGAGTGTGGAGGGCGGTGAGCGGTTGGCGCGGTATTCATTTCTCGGTTTCGGAGAGGCCCTCGAAGTTCGCATGGATGAAAGCGCGTTCTATGTCAATGGCAGGAAAGAGCCGCGCCCCACAAGCCAACAGCAATACCTCGACGCGCTTCGGGCCGCGTTGTCAGTGGCGCCACGCCCGGGACCCACGGTCGAAGGACTTCCGTTCGCAGGTGGGCTTGTCGGGGTATCGGGCTACGACGTTGTACGGCTGTTTGAACGCTTGCCACCAAACACA
>Ga0255044_10000185_pt1 | contig 12438 bp, 6 predicted proteins | sample BC1_12_21_MG_FD_183651 | JGI IMG/M metagenome (GOLD analysis project Ga0255044, IMG submission 183651) | Seawater microbial communities from Strait of Georgia, British Columbia, Canada - BC1_12_21 | ecosystem: Environmental > Aquatic > Marine > Strait | place: Canada: British Columbia... | reverse complement strand
CATGAGTGGAGCCCGGACATTTACCCTGTAAGTTTCATCAGGATTGCGGGTGAGTAATCCATGGGCCAGAGCAGGTTCCTCCTGGGCCTTGAGGTTGCTGAAAACACCAGAGACCCTTCGGGCCCATCGCTCAGGTGGCAGTTCATAAATTCTGCCAATTTCATTTTCTCTGACGGGTTTAAATGCAGTGGCCTGTTGCATATCATCATGGAATCCATTTCTTAATGTGGAAAGCATGCTTGAGTGTTTCAGAAAAGAAAGTGGATCAGGAAAGGGGCTTATTTCCCTGTATAAATCCTGAGGTGGGAAAAACAGGTCTTCCACAGAAAGCCCGTAGCCATTGTAGTTTAACAGTTCGCCCAGTTCTTTGAGTTTGGCAATCGTTGAATCTGGCAGCGAGAGGGTTGCTGCTGCATGATAGGCAGACTGATGCAGATTGTCACCGAATGCACCAACCACTGCCCAGGCACAAAATTCTCCACCAAGCATATGGTTTACAATTAATGATGTGCAGGTTTCCGGATTTGAATCGATATGTGCCGTAAGATTCTGAAAATCAGGTATTTCGCCACTGAAATGATGGTCCACGTATAAAATATCGCAGCCATTTTCCAACAGTGACACCAGTTCTTTATGGTTGCTGTCCAGAGAAACATCGAGCACGGTTATATGGGCATTGTGGATTCCAGAGAGTTGCTGCAGCAGGCGAATATCACGTTTTACCCCTGTGACGAGCCGGGCATCAGGCCTGGAATCAGCAAGTCTGAGTTGATGCAAAGCGCAGATGCCATCCGCATCCCCGTTAAAGACGTCGATATACATATTTTTCAGTTTTAAGTTTGTAAGTTACAAGTGAGCTAAAGTTACCAAAAACGATTTTTATAAATTGCTTCTGATATCCTGGTGTCTTAAGTTTTTTTATTCAGTATCCAGTATCCAGTATCCAGTATCTAATGTTCTTTACCCTTGACCCCTCGACCCCCTGAACCCTTTTTTTAAAACTCCGGCAACTCAAAATTTAGGGGGGTGCTGATACCAGCCAGTGAAAAAAGGATATAAAAACCGGTATCATCCGGAGTATTGTTGGCAGCAAACTCAATTGTCCAACAGGGGTTGTGATAAACCAGGCTAAAGGTTGAATCTATCGTTTCATTCGATGATACAGAATACGTGTTGTTGAATTTTACAGAAAAAAGTTTGGACAGTCTGCTTTCCAGGATTGTGCTTAGTTCAGATAGCGACTCACCTCCTGCATCAGAATAAAAATAGGGGGGAGAAATTTCCGGGTTCTTTTTATAGCGGTAATCAAGGTTCAATCTATCGCCGCGGTTGTTTTGATAACGCGTTTCCAGGCTGTAAGATGTTACGCCTTCACCGTATACACTGACCGAGGTTGCATACCTGAAGAACAGATCCCGGAATCCCCTGATGGTAAATTCAAGAGAAATATCTGAAAAGGGGTGCTCATCAGCATTGATATCATAGACCTGGTTTATACTTAACGAGCTGAAATTTGACTTAAAAAGCGAAATTTCGTCCAAACGTATAGCCCTGAAATAGTTGTTGAGACTGTATTGGAGCCAGTTTTTTTCTGAAATTCTATCCTCGGTATCCAGGATAGGAAGACTGTCCTGGTCAGAGGTCTGGACCAGCAGATAGGAAAGTTCCGGCCGAATGGCATGCCGGAAGGTTTTGTATTTTTTTATGGAGATATCATAGTCTCTGCTGAAGGTTGTAGCACCGGTTAAAAAGACATTATATTGGGTCCTGGACTCAAAATCATCATAGAGTCCCTCGGAAGCATTGTCATGGGGCTCAATAAAATAAAGGGTTTCCCGAAGTCCTATCTGATAAGAAGATTCCAGGTAAGGGGAAAAGGTGAGTGGACCATTCAGCTGGGGATAAAGGTCAATTCGGTGAGCTCCAACCCCTTCATCACGCCAGAAATAAACATACTCAGTACCCCAGACCAGGTCGACCGGGGATTGCAGAAAAGGCAGCAAGCCTGAATAACCTATGCGGGGAACGGCCCATGGAGGAGTGATTTCATCCGGAGCATCGCGGACATCATCAATAATGCTTATTTCCGTCTGCAGGTCAGTTGTCTTCCAGATTTTAGATAACTGGAGGGTGTTATTTCTTAAATCAAGAGTTTCGTTTTGAAAACCCCTTTTGTAGATATCCAGAAAATTTCTGCTGCTCTGGTCGAACCCGACTATTCCTTTTTTAAATTCCTGCAGATAGTCATGGTCAGAAACCACATCAACGTCAAGTTTGGCAACCAGCCGGTTGCCAAAATCATGATCAGCTTTGCCCCTGAACCAGTAACGGGTGGAGTTGGTGCGCAGTATTCCGTCTGACTTGTAGTCGTTTGCCGGGGTATCCTCCAAATCATCTTCAAGATAGTTGAACATGAACGTACCCCTGGAATTAAAGCCAGCGACATAACGGAAATCCCCGGCCAATAGAGGACCCCTGTCTGAATAATATCCCGGATAGAGTGTCATGTCGTAGCTCGGGGAAAGATTGATGAAAAACGGGGTGATCAGGCCTGTTCCGTTCCGTGAAGATGATGAGTATTCAGGAAAGAGAAACCCGCTCTTTTTTTTATTCCCTATGGGAAGACGGAGGTAGGGCAGGTAGAAAACCGGAACATCCTTTATCCTGATTGTTGCATGCTTGAGTTTGGCATATTCGTTTAAGGAAACCTTTACATCCCGGCCCCAGATGGACCAGGCGGGAGCTTTGTCTTTTTCTCTAAAGCAACTGGTAAATTTGCCGTACTCAATGTGATATATTTCTTGAGCCGTTTTTTCGATCAGATCACCACTGACCAAAAGGTTGTACTCCGCCCAGAAAATACTCGCCTCTTTAAAAACACCTATCTGGTTTACAAGCTCAATCCGGGCATCGGAAGCCCGCACTTCAATAGACTTTTCATTAAGACGAAGATTGCCGGAAGCATTTACAAAGTTTTCATTAACGTTGTATTGAATCCTGTCGGCTTGAATTTCCAGCCCGCTGGGGGAATCCCCCTTATACTCTTGGAGGAAGACATTACCTTCGGCGATGATTTCTTCAGGTTTCTGTTGATGGGTGAGACGATCAGCAGTAATTTTCCAGGGGAGTGGAGCCTCATCGGCACCATAGACGGAAGTCAGGGACGCCAGCAGTGCCGCGACCGTATATATGTGTATGATCCTCTTAAATTGCAAGACGGTCCTCAACAACCCCTTTGGTTCTCTTTTATTCACTCAGGGTTGCTGCCTAATCTTTCAATATTGCGCCGGTACTGCCCGAGGTAACGAGCTTGGTGTAGCGTGCAATATATCCTGAAGTGATTTTTGGCTCAGGCGGTTGCCACTCCTTGCGCCGGTTTTCGAGTTCAGCATTATCTACTTTGAGTTCAATTTTTTTAGCAGGGATATCGATATGGATAATATCGCCTTCTTTAACCAGTCCAATCGGACCTCCCACTGCAGCTTCAGGGGAAATATGTCCAAGACAGGCGCCCTGGGTCCCGCCTGAAAAACGGCCATCGGTGAGCAGGGCGACACTTTTTCCAAGACCCATGCCAATTATGGCTGAGGTTGGTGAGAGCATCTCTGGCATGCCTGGACCGCCTTTGGGCCCACAGTAACGTATGACCACTACATCGCCAGGGTTGATCTTCGCACCCAATATTGCTGTTTGCGCTTCATCTTCTGAGTTAAACACACGGGCGGGTCCTTCGTGGACCAGCATTTCATCGGCAACAGCGGACTGTTTGACTACTGCTCCATCCGGAGCCAGGTTGCCATAAAGCACAGCTATGCCACCTTTTACGTGGTACGGATTGTCGGTGGGACGGATAATTTCATGGTCACGGACCTGGACCCTGGACAGATTTTCTCCTAAAGTTTTGCCCGTAACTGTCATGACATTCAAGTGGATAATGTTCTTTTTGTTTAATTCAAAAATAACCGCCGGTACGCCACCTGCTTCATCGAGCTGCTGCAGACTGTGAGGGCCACCGGGAATAAGGCTGCAAAGGTGCGGGGCCTTTTCACTTACCCCGTTGAAAAGTTCAAGGGTAAGATCCACCCCGGCTTCATGGGCTATGGCCGGCACATGCAGAACTGTGTTGGTGGAGCAGCCGAGAGCCATATCAACAGCCATTGCATTTTCGAATGCTTCGAAAGTTGCTATATCACGTGGACAAATGTTTTTTTCAAGCAGGTCCAGGACTGCCATACCTGCCTGTTTTGCAAGGCGGATACGGGCAGCGGCAACAGCCGGGATAGTGCCGTTGCCTGGCAAACCCAAGCCAATGGCCTCGGTGAGGCAGTTCATGGAATTGGCTGTGAACATACCGGCACAGGAGCCGCAACCAGGACATGCTGAATCCTCCAGTTCACTGAGTTCCTCTTCTGTCATGGTGTTTGCTTTCACCCGGCCAACGCCTTCAAAAACACTGACCAGGTGAACATCCTTGCCCTGGAAGCGGCCTGTCAGCATGGGGCCGCCGCTAACCATTATGGACGGGATATTAACCCGCAGCATAGCCATGAGCATGCCAGGTGTCACCTTGTCGCAGTTGGGGATCATTACCAGTGCATCAAAGGGATGGGCCTGGGCCATGATTTCCACAGAATCAGCTATGATCTCGCGGCTGGCCAGGGAGTATTTCATACCGGTATGGTTCATGGCAATACCGTCACATACCCCAATGGTGCCGAATGCTATGGGAGTGCCACCCGCCATCCTGACACCAGTCTTAACCGCTTCTAATATTTTATCCAGGTGGATATGGCCCGGGATGATTTCATTATGGGCATGGGCTATTCCGATCAGAGGGCGGCTTATCTCTTCATTGGTATATCCCATCGCTTTCATCAGGGAGCGATGGGGGGCTCTTTCAATTCCTTTTTTTATGAGGTCGCTTCGCATGGTAATTTTTCCTGATCTTTCTGTTAATATTGGATTATGTGAATGTATGATGTCAGAGGAGGAATCTACGCATACAGCTGGCGAGTGTCAAGGAAAATGAACACTTTGCGCTTGTGGTAAAATGTTCATTTTTTATTCGTATGCTTAGTGATGCAGCCAAATTAGCCTTGATTATCAGAATGGTATGTTTTAGTTTATGTATTTTATGAATAAATACGGTTAGTTTTTAAGAATAATAATCTGGTTCAGTCACCTGATACTGGACAATGGACTGCATTCAGTATATGAAACATCTATTTGGCCCTGTTTTTTCACGACGACTGGGGCTCTCCCAAGGCATTGATCTCCTGCCGCCCAAAACCTGTAATTTCAATTGTATATATTGCGAAATAAATCAGGCTCCGCAACTATCGTGCAAGCGGGGTGAGCATGTTCCTACTGAGGTAATACTGGCGGAAATTGATGAATTGCTGGCAAACGAAGAGCGTGTCCTGGACCTTGATGTCTTTACCATCACTGCATCAGGCGAGCCGACCCTGCATACCGGCATAGGCAGAATAATAAGGCATATCAAGGGGAAGACAGATAAGCCGGTGGCCATCCTGACAAATGGTTCCCAGTTGTATCTGAAGGAAGTTCGCGAGGATCTGAGTCAGGCGGATATTGTTATCCCTTCCCTTGATGCAGCCAGGCCGGAAAGTTTCAGGAAAGTGAACAGGCCTGCCAAATGCAGTGCTGACCTGGAAGTAATTATTGAAGGGATTGCCCGGTTCAGCCATGAATTTTCCGGGGAGGTCTGGCTTGAGATACTGTTTGTTGAAAATATAAATGATACACCTGAGGATATTGCGGCATTAAAAATTGCCATTGAAAGGATCAGACCAACCCGTGTACAGTTGAACACGGTAGCCCGGCCTCCCTACGAGTCATTTGCCAAGCCTCTCACCAGGAAGAGGATGGAGGAGGTCAAAGAGGAGATTGAAAAAGGATATGCGGGGCATGTTGATATCCTGGCAGGAAGTAAAGAAGCTGACGAGGCTGACAACGGCAAGGGAAGAAATGGCTCTATAGAGAAGATTTCTGTGGAGCGTGCGGAAGATGAAATAATTGAAATGGTGCTGCGGCGACCTTGCACGACTGCGGATATTGCAGGTACATTGAACCTGGAAATTGAGCGTGCCACTGAAATTCTTAAAAACATGGAAAGCCGGGGTGACTTGAGTATTAAAATACACGGCGGCAAGAAGTATTTCAGAGTATCAAAAGGACAGAAAAAAGAGAATGGGTAAACTAGTTGATAATCTGCTGGACAAATTGGACCAGTTTAAAAGGAAAGTTATGACCGATAAAGAATCAATAGATGACAAATCAGAAGAGTCTTCTGATGCTAATGAAGGCACAGAAGAGATGATTGACTCCAAGGGAAGTGGCAGCGGGTCTGCCGAGGAGAAGGCTGAGCGCAAACCCCAGAGCAGGCCAAGAAGAAAAAGGCCGAAGAGCAAACCGAAAGTAGCGGCCGCACCAGCTGCTAAAGATGAGAAGCAGACAGAAAAAGATCAGCACATTAAAAAAAGTGAAGAGAAAAACGTGAAAAGTGCTGAAAAGACCGGAAAAAAACCAGTAATTAAACTGATTATCAATGCCGAAGAACCTGAGGAGTGCAGGATTGCCCTTCTTGAAGATGGCAGGCTCGAATCATTTCATGTGACAACCGTAGTTCATGAGCAGACAAAGGGTAATATTTACAAGGGACGGGTTACTGCTATAGAGCCAAATCTGCAGGTGGCTTTTGTCGATATCGGCACAGGCAAGAACGGTTTTCTGCCTTTTAGTGAAATTCACCCGGAATACTACACCAGTGAAGAGGCAGCGCAAAAGCACTGGAAGGACCTACATATCCAGAAGGTAATTAAAAAGGGCCAGGAAATACTCGTGCAGGTTGTTAAAGAGGTTTCCGGCACCAAGGGTGTAAGTATCACATCCTATCTTTCTTTGCCTGGCCGCTTTCTGGTGCTGATGCCGGGCAGTGACAGCCATGGCATTTCCAGAAAGATTGAAGACGAGAAGGAACGTACCAAGCTGCGCACCATTATGAGTTCCTTAAATATCCCTGAGGGCATTGGCTATATTGTAAGAACCGCCAGCATGGAGATCACGAAAACCTCACTGAACAAGGACCTGCGTTATTTGCTCAGGTTATGGGATGAGACAAAAAAACGAGGTCAAACCGTCACTTCGCCTGCTTTGATATACAAGGATCAGGATATTATAGCCAAGGTACTGCGGGACTATTACAGTCCTGATATTCAGGAAATCCTGGTGGACACCCAGGAAACGTTGAAGCAGGTAAAGGATTTCTTGAGACTTCTCCCAACCCTCACTAAAAAAACTTCGGTGAAGCTCCATATGGGCTCACGACCTATTTTCAATCAGTATGGGGTTGAAGATCAGACTGAGCAGATCTATCAGCCCGTGGTCAAACTCCCTTCAGGCGGGTCAATTGTTATCAATCCGACCGAAGCATTAGTAGCTATAGATGTAAACTCGGGCCGTACTGCCAAAGATAAGAATTTTGCTGAAACTATTTTTCTGGCGAATAGTGAGGCCGCGACAGAACTTGCCCGGCAGCTCCGGTTGCGGGACTTAGGTGGTCTTATCGTGGTTGACTTCATTGATATGCGGAATTCGCGCCATATCAGAGAAGTGGAAAAGCTGGTCAAGGCAAGCATGAAGAGGGATAGGGCTAAAGTTGATATAAGCCGCATCTCCAGGTTTGGCCTCATGCAGATATCGCGCCAGAAGCTTGGGAGGCCGATACAGATGGGAAGTTATCACGTCTGTGAATACTGCCAGGGTCGAGGGGTCACCCGATCGGTGGAGACCCAGTCGCTTTCCTATCTGCGTCGTATCCAGACCGGGGTGGCACATAAAAATGTGGTAGGAGTCAACTGCCGCCTGCCGATAAAAGTATCACAGTACCTGCTCAATAATAAGCGGGAAGAGTTGCTGGAGATGGAAAATAAATACGGTGCAGTGATCAGGATCGAGCCGGCACCGGAAATGACACCGGAAGACAACCTGATAGAATTCACCAAGGGAGATAATCACCTCGACAAGTGATTATGATTAGAGTTTTTCTATTGTTTTTTAATATAAGAACACTCTTGTGAATCGGGATATTTTAGAGTGTAAGAGCACGCAATAAAACAATGCGCCTGTCAGCTGGATAGAGTGCCGGACTACGCCTGGCTGGCGACTTCATCAAGTTCGCCGCTTTTGCCACTGAATATGTCGATTTCGCAGATGATGCTTTTGCAATGTCCGGTACCGATGAATATTTCTGGGGCTTACGAACCGGACTGCACTTTCAACAGCCTGATTTCGAGTTGCATTTCCTCTACACTGGCTGGGATCTTAAAAATCGCCAATTTGAACAAGGTGGAGGGGGATTTCATGATGAACAGCGCCATACCCTTTTACTCAGGCTCAACCGGCCTGTAAACATAGCACGCCAGCTTTTCCGGCCTTTGGACAAAATGAACCATTGGGGCCTGGATTACTACCTGGCATACCAGTTCGGCGAGTACGAAGACCAGCCTGGAGGCAGTGACATCAAGGCCTTTGCTGGATTTGGCGAGGTTAAGTATGTATTCCACCCAACTGCCGACACTCCGATCCTGGGTTTTAAAACTGCTTACTTTTCGGGAGACAGCGACCCGAATGACGATGAATTAAACACCTTTTACGACCATGTTTTTGCTACGCCTTTCTTCGGTTATGCAAGAGACATTCAGCCTTTTAACCTGATGTTTGTGCAGCCCAACCTGGGATATCAATTCAGAGATCAGGATTTACTGTTTACCCTCAGTCACGGATTCTTCTGGCGCTCGGATACAGAAGATGCATTTTACGGCAAACCCAACGGTATTACAGCCCCTGCCCAGGCAAGCGACTCTGCCTGGCTTGGTCAGCAGTTACAACTCTCTGTGCGTTACCTGATTAATCCCAACCTATTACTAACCAGTTACCTGGCCCGCTTTTTTGCCGGGGACATGATAGAAGACGCAGGTGGAGACGATCGGAATTATTTTCATGTTGGCTTACATTACCTGTTCTAACCTGTAAAATAAATTTGCCGCTAACCTAAAGATGGAATACATTTCAATATTCTCTCAAATAAGACATTTACAGTCCATAATGGACTTTGCAGAGAAACTTTCTAGCACAAATGATTAATGCTTTTAGGGTTTGATACTAACCATTATTTATCGAGGTGATTAAATGGCTACCTGGAGAAGACTGAAGCTGAGAAGTGTTACCTGGATGTCCCTGTTGGCATTCTGCCTGCTTTCATTATCCACTGCCTGGGCAAAGGAGGAAGCAGTCGATTTCTGGCCGCAGGAAATTGAAACCCCGAAGGGTGTGGTGGTGGTTTACCAGCCGCAGCCGGAAAAACTGGAAGGTAATAAATTATCAGGCATGGCAGCGGTCGCAATAGAATTAAAAGATGCGGCAGAGCCCGTTTTCGGAGCCATCTGGTTTGAAGCACGGCTGGATACAGACCGTGATGAGAGAATCGCTACCATTACAGATGTTACGGTAACCCAGGTACGGTTTCCGGAACAGGATGAGAAGGATCAGGATGGGAAAAAGGTAGAAAAATTTAAAACACTGCTGGAAGAGGAAATGCCCAAGTGGAACATACCCATCTCCATGGACCGGTTAATGACCACCCTGGAACTGGCGGAAACACGAGCCGAGGCCACCCAGAAGATCAATACTGATCCTCCCGTAATCATCTTCATGACCGAACCGGCCGTGCTCATCACCCTGGACGGTGAGGAGAGCCTCCAGGAGATAGAAGGATCTAAACTCAAGCGGGTTGTCAATACTCCCTTTACAATTCTCTTCGAGACATCAAAGAAGACCTATTACCTCAATGCAGATAAAGATACCTGGTACACTGCCAGTGATATTAAAGGAGACTGGGCTATTACCAAAACGGTTCCTGTGGAGATAGCGGCACTTGCCCCAAAGGAAGAAGCCCCTTCAGAAGACCAGGCGCCAAAAGAGGATGATGAAGAACCCGGACCACCACCCAAGGTGGTTGTAGCCACCGAGCCAACCGAGCTCATCTCCAGTAACGGCAAACCGGAGTTCACTCCGCTTTCCGGTACGGACCTTTTGTACATGAGCAACACAGACAGTGATGTGCTCATGGATATCAAGAAGCAGGAATACTACGTCCTGCTGTCAGGCCGCTGGTTTATGAGTAAAAAAATGGAGGGCCCCTGGAAGTATATTCCCGGTGATAAACTGCCTGCCGATCTTGCTAAAATACCAGAGGATTCGGAAATGGGCACCGTGCTCTATGCGGTCCCAGGGACAGATGTAGCCAAAGAAGCGGTGCTTGATGCGCAGATCCCCCAGACCGCAACTGTAGATCGCAAGAAGGCAGCGCTTACTGTGGAATATGACGGCGAGCCCAAGTTCGAGCCCATTCCCACTACAAAAATGACCTATGCAATAAATACATCCACGCCGATCATCCTGCTTGACGGCAAGTACTATGCCTGCGACGAAGCTATCTGGTTTGTGGCGAACAGCGCCAAAGGTCCCTGGCAGGTGGCAACTTCCATACCGGACACCATCTACACCATACCTCCGGAATCCCCAATTTATAACGTTACCTATGTCCGCATCTATGATTCCACCCCTGAAGTGGTCTATGTCGGCTATACACCGGGATACACCAATACCTATGTGTACAATACAACGATTGTCTACGGCACAGGTTACTGGTATTCCGGTTGGCATGGTCACTATTATTACCCGCGGCCGGCTACCTGGGGCTTTCATGTGCGCTGGAACCCATGGTACGGTTGGGGTGTCGGCTTCAGTTACGGTTATGGACCGTTCCGGTTTACCATCGGCTACGGCGGCTGGTATCGGGGCGGCTGGTGGGGTCCGGCACGCCGCCACGCCTATCGCCATGGGTACCGACACGGGTACCGGCATGGGAGTAGAGCGGGTTACCGGGCAGGTTATCGGGCAGGCAGCAGAAATTCTGGCCGCAATAATATGTATCGTTCACAACGCAACCAGGCACGCACCAGGGCCCAACCTGCCGGAACCCACAAAAGGCAGGCAACTGCCCGGGCCTCCACCGGGAGGGCTAACAACGTTTACGCCGACAGGAACGGCAACGTCAACCGTAAGACAGACAAGGGATGGGAGCAGCGCAGTAACAAGGGTTGGGAATCAAAAGACAGGGCTTCCCAGACCCAGCAACAAAGGGACAGATCAACTCAAACCCAGCAGCAAAGGGACAGGTCGGCTCAAACCCAGCAGCAACAGAGCAAACAGCGCCAAGGCCAGATGCAAAGGGACAAGCCGACTCAGACCCAGCAGCAGAGAACGAAGCAACAGCAGACCCAGCAGCTTGACCGCAGCCACCAGGCACGGCAGCAGGGCAATAAAAGAGCCAGCAGTTATAATCAGTCCCGCAGCAGCAGTCGCAGTAGCGGCAGCCGAAGTGGTGGGAGTCGAGGTGGCGGTGGTCGGGGCGGTGGCGGTCGCCGCTAATTATATGTCATAAATAATGGGGAAGGTGCCAGTCGTCAGAAGTTACGTATGCTGACAATTAATTCTATCCAATACTTACTAAGGGATCTTGACCTTTTGTTACTAATTCAGCTTATTATGTGATAATTATTCTTTATCTGCACTTCAGATTTGAAGCTTAAAAAATTGGTTTTTTTTAAAGGACAAGGTATGCCAAAGACTGAAGCCATCTATCCGATCATTCGGACAAAACTTTTCCGGCCAGAAATTGTATCGGATTTAGTTTCCCGTCCGGTGGACATCAAAAAACCTTCCAAGCACAACTCATTATGACCAAAGCAAGATTAAATCTCAGGTTCATCTTACTTGTGTCATTTTTGACGGTTATCATTCTGTCTGCAGGTATGAGCAGCTATATGTCATTAAGTTTCGGGCAACAGGCCGTTACTGAACTGGCCGGGCAAGTGCAAGAGGTGGTTACTGCCAAAACGCCGACAGACCTGCCTCGCAGCAAAACCGTGCTTGTGCTGCATACTTTAAAAGCCAAGAGACCCTGGAACGTATTATTCAACCGTTATTTTACAGAAGCGTTGCAGGAAAACAATTTATCTCTTGCCAATATTGAGATTGAAAACCTGGATCTGCTGCAGTTTAAGGATGCGGATTACCTGGAAACTGTAAAAAAGCAACTTGAACATAAATATGCTGATTCAGCCCCTGACATCATCATCATAACTTTTGCCTCGACAATTAAATTTATCCTTGAGAATGACTTATTCCCGGATATCCCTAAAATATTCGTCCTCCCGACTTCCTCAGGTCTGGATGATGTCCCTCATTCGGTGGTACTGCCATTCGCATTTGAATTTAAAAACAATATAGAGCACGCACTTACTTTATTGCCTGACACAAAGAGTATCTATGTGGTCGCGGGAAATGGCCTGA
>Ga0255044_10000179_pt1 | contig 12576 bp, 14 predicted proteins | sample BC1_12_21_MG_FD_183651 | JGI IMG/M metagenome (GOLD analysis project Ga0255044, IMG submission 183651) | Seawater microbial communities from Strait of Georgia, British Columbia, Canada - BC1_12_21 | ecosystem: Environmental > Aquatic > Marine > Strait | place: Canada: British Columbia... | reverse complement strand
AAATATTCTATCCCTTCAAAGCATACGAAAGACGATTCCGAATCAGTTCTCATGAAAGCTTCTTTTGATCACAAGAAAGGCAGGCTTACTGAAGCGGAAAAAGGCTACCTGGAAGTATTGAGAAGAAAGCCTGATTGGGGACAGGTGCTTAATGCACTTGGAACGGTATTCCTGGACCAGTCCCGTCCGGATAAGGCCAGAAAAGTTTTTGAAAAAGCAGCCAACCTTAGACCTCCAAATTTTCCAGCAAGCTATAACCTGGCCAGGCTGAAGCAACGGGATAACGACCACAAGGGTGCCATAAGTATTTACAGGGCCATGTTGGAAAAGCAGCCTGGTCTTGGTGAAGCATGGAATAATTTGGGTGTCGCATACAGGGAAATTGGGGACCAGGATGAAGCCATATCCTGTTTTCAAAAGGCAGTGGTATTCGCTCCTGACATGGCAGAGGCATGGAACAACCTTGGCGTGGCACAGGACGAGTTTAATATGATTGAAAACGCTTCAAAATCGTACAGAAAGGCCATTGAGATACGGTCAGATTATACATCCGCCCACTTCAACCTCGGGATTTCTCTTCAAAAGCTCAGGCGATTCAAGGAAGCCAGGGAACATTACAAAAAGGTGCTTGAAACCAGGCCGGATGATGAGGCGGCAAAATTCATGCTCCAAAGCATGGGGACATCGGCAACACCTGATGCCGCCCCGGTGGAACACGTACGCAGGATCTTTGACCGGTGTGCCGGAACTTTTGAAAGAATCCTGGTTAAAGACCTGGAATACAAGACTCCTGAACTCCTGTTTGACCTTGTGCGCCCATATTTGACTGAAGAAATGAATGTTCTGGATCTTGGCTGTGGTACTGGCCTGGGCGCTCAACTCTACCGTCCGTTTGCGAAAAAACTGACAGGCGTCGATGTATCGTCAAAGATGCTCGAAAAGGCAGCAGAGAAGAAAATCTACAACTGGCTCGAGGTTTTTGACATACTTCAAGACTGGCCCTTCCCTCAAAAATTTGATCTTATATATAGCTCTGACGTTTTTGTATATTTCGGGAATCTGGATACGATCATCAGGTCAGCATCTTCAAATCTTTTTTGCGGAGGGATCATTGCTTTTTCAGTTGAAAGACTGGAAGACAACGACATGGGGTACCGGCTCTTTCCCAACGGTCGCTATGCACACTCACGGACATATATCCAGGATTGCCTGATGCGTCATGGATTACAATTAATAAAGGAAACCAAATCAGATATCAGGAAACAGTCAGGAAATCCGGTCAAGGGATTATTAATTGTAGCAAAAAAGGAGGTGTGCAGGGTCGCATCTTGAGGAAAAATCGACCTGACCATGTGCACTTGAATTTAAACGTTAACCTACCTCAGGAAAAACAAATGAAATACCTTTGGTTAATACTATTTTTTTCAGTTTTGGTTTGGTCTGGAATAAATCCAAAAGATCAACTCACATGGTTTCTGGAAGTATTTCCTGCTTTAATTGGAATAATCATTCTGGGAGCAACATTTAACAATTTTCGCCTGACAAAACTTGCATATGCCCTAATACTGGTACACTGTATTATTCTGATGATTGGTGGGCACTACACATATGCAGAAGTGCCCTTGTTTGATTGGATAAAAAACTACTTCGATCTTGCAAGAAACAATTACGACAAGTTGGGTCACCTGGCACAAGGTTTTATTCCCGCCATAATTGCCCGGGAAATTTTAATTCGTAAAAAAATTGTACTCAAACCTAAATGGTTGAGTTTCATTGTCGTATCCATTTGCCTGTCCATCAGCGCCTTTTATGAGCTTATTGAGTGGTGGATTGCCGAATTATCCGGTGAATCAGCAGAAGCATTTCTCGGCACGCAAGGTTATATATGGGATACACAATCTGATATGGCATTAGCATTACTGGGTGCTGTTTTAGCTCTAATTATGCTTTCGAAAATTCATGACAAACAAATAAAAGATATTACATTGTAGTTTGCAATCTTAATTATACCAAAGGCAATAAGTCAGAATCACCAAAAGAAAACCCCCTGGCATAGTTTTACAGCCCGGGGGTTTTTACATTTCTTATTCATCGTAGTCAGCTATTCGGTGGTCACCGAATCAAAGAAACCGGTAACCTTCTCCTGGTGATCAGATTCCATGTGGGCCATTGCCGCCCGTGGGTGCTGGTTGAGCACGCCGGTAACCATGTAAGGCACCGAATATCCCCAATCAATTTTCTTGGCCCATGGGAAGATATCTTCTTCAATGCACTTGATGATGGGGCGCACTTTAAATTTGGGATTTTTAAGAAAGGAAAGCAGCAGCTCCAGTGGGCAATTGCCTGCTCCCCGGCCGATACCATAGAGAGTTGCATCCAGGAAGTTGACACCATTTATAATGGCAGAAATGGTATTGGCAAAAGCAAGCTGCTGATTATTGTGACAATGGATGCCAATTGTTTTGTCGGGCATCCTTTCAAAATACTTGGCACCCAGGGTATCAATGTGTTCGGAATAAAAGGCGCCGAAGGAATCCACCAGGTATATGATCGGCACCTTGCTCTTATTCAAATCCTCCAGGGCCTCGTTGAGATCCCGTAGACCTACGGTTGAGACGGCCATCAGATTGATGGTGGTCTCGTAGCCTTTTTCAATGCAATGCTGGGCCAGGGCAATGGCCTTGTCTATCTGGTGGACATAGCACGCTACCCGTACCATATCCAGTGAACTTTCGGACTTCAGCGGAATATCATCGTATTCGATACGACCGATATCAGCCATGGCCGAAAGCTTTATTTTCTTTTCAGTGTCGCCAATTATGCGTTTCAGGTCTTCCTCGGCGCAAAAGCGCCAGGGGCCGTATTCCTCCCGGCTGAAGGCACTTTCCGAACTCAGGTAGCCGATCTCCATGTAATCAACTCCCGCCTCACTGAGGGCATGATATACATTTCTGACAAACTGATCTTCAAACTGCCATTTATTCATTAAGCCACCGTCACGGACGGTGCAGTCAATCACCTTGATCTGCGGCCTGTACATATTGGGCTCTCCTGTTGGTTCACTGTTTATTGGTTTTGTTTAATGGAAAACAGACTGACTAGGAAATATGGGAAGTAATGTCAAGTAAAATCTGGCAGAAACAAAGTGATAGTTCTGATTTGATCAGAAAATCAAGCATTCTGGGGGATGGTACTCCATACTTAATTATGGACTGTCGTCACATTACGAGTTAGTGTAAATACAATTGAGGGAATTTACATACAAGTACTGGAATTAATTATATGTCTCGTTATTTTTTAACCCTTTAAAGTGCACTGAAGTGCAATTTTCAAAAACTCACAATGACAAACACTAAAAATTAACCTCCTGAAATTTTGCCATCATGCTAAAATGCTTTCTTTTTTAATTACTGGAACCATACTGGGACTCTCTGCCGGATTTGCCCCGGGACCTCTCCTGGCTCTCGTCATATCTGAAACCATGGAGCATGGTGTCAGGGCTGGCATAAAAGTCGCCCTCGCCCCCATCCTTACAGACCTGCCGATTATAATCGTAACAATATTTATTCTGGCAAAACTTTCCGACTTTCAACCTGTGTTGGGAATAATTTCGATTATAGGTGCTTTATTCATTTTATATCTGGGCATTAATAATTTGCGCACAAAAGGAATCGAATTAGACCTCGATAAAAGCGCACCCAGATCATTTCAAAAAGGGATTATTGTAAATGCATTAAGTCCCCATCCCTACCTCTTCTGGTTTTCTGTAGGCGGGCCTATAACAATTAAGGCCATGGATCAGAACCTGCTTGCTGCAATTTCTTTTATAGGCAGTTTTTACGTGCTGCTTCTCGGCACCAAGATCGTTCTGGCTATACTGGTTGGTAAATCCCGCACATTTTTAATGGGAAACAGATATATTTTCACAATGCGTCTGTTAGGATTTATATTAATTCTATTGGCAGGGATTCTCTTCCGGGACGGTCTTCACCTGCTCGACATACTCTAAATTTAAAGAGCCTTTCTCAAAACCATTCTATATCCCGGGGGTCATAGGCGATACTTACCTTTTTACCCGGATAAAGTTTAAGTTCTTCAACCTTGTCCAAGGCCAGGCGCATGGTGATGACCAGTACTGCGACTTTTATATCAACCTGAACCATATCACCGTTTCTTTCAAGAAACAGTCGGGTAACAAATCCGTTCAATGTGTCGATTTTCCACTTCAAGAGAGGATCTTCTCCTGGCAATGAAATTTTCATCCTGGATGGATCAAGGATTGCCAACTTCTTTCCTTCCTCAGGTGTGGGGACGACAAGAACTTGTCCATCCTCAAACTCTTTATGCAGAAATCCCTCTTCACCAAATTTCCAGGGCCCGTAGACTGCACTTCCCAGGCCGTTTTTAAAGAGCCTGCCATGGAGTAAATGCAGCACAGAGTCACAGGTTTCATAAAGCCACTGCCAGTCATGGGTTGCAACAACCAGAGTTGCCCCCCACTCTTCCCTTGCCTGCAGAGATGCTTTTCTGATAAGCCGGGCACTGTCTGCATCGACACTGGCAGTCGGCTCATCAAGCAGCAACACTTCAGGTTTCAGAACCAATCGCGCAGCCAGAGCGACACGTTGCGCTTCCCCACCCGAAAGCTCATACCATTTCCTTTTGGCAAAATCTTCCGGGTCCAGCCCGACAAGATCTAATGCCCTTCCAACCCGGCTTCTGAGATCCTTTGTATCCTTTCTTATTTTAAGACCATATACAACATTATCAAAAACAGAGCGGCGCATGAGGTAAGGAGCCTGGGTGAGCAGGGTTACCGTAAAACGCACCTCATGAGAAAACGGCAAAGTTTTTTTTCCTTTAAATGATATTGCACCATAGGTCGGCTCTTCCAGAAAACCGAGAAGTTTGAGTAAGGTGGACTTACCACTGCCATTAGGCCCGATAAGTCCTACTATGGAGGCAGCCGGGATAGAAATATCTTCTATGGAGAGTACCTGTTTGTCTCCATAATAATGGTCAATGTCCTGGATCTGATAGATGTCCACTTCAGATCCTCCTACGCAGCCCAGCCAGGGAAATATTGACCGTTAAAGCAATCAGGAGCAATACCAGTCCCAGGGCTATCCCCATGCCGAATTCCCCCTTACTTGTCTCAAGGGCAATTGCCGTGGTGATTGTCCGGGTATGCCACTTGATATTACCGCCCACCATGAGTGAAATCCCAACCTCGGTCAATACTCTGCCCGTGGCAGTTACTGCCGCTGCCAGGAGACCTAAACGAACTTCCCACAGAGTACTTTTTGCTATCTGAAACCTGTTTGCCCCAAGAGACATAAGGGTGATCCGCAAATTGCGGTCAGACGCCTCAACAGCGGTAGCTGTCAAAGCGATAACTATGGGCAGCGCCAGGATCGCCTGGCCGACGGCAATGCCCGGTATGGTAAAGAGTAACCCGGTCTCACCCAAGGGCCCGTTCCTGGTAAGCAGCGCATAGACGACAAGGCCTATAAAGACCGTGGGCAGCGAAAGCAATGTATCAACAACAATACGGATTTGTTTCTTAAACCTGAAATCAAAGTATCCCAGCAGGTAGCCCAGAGGAAGACCCAACAGCAGACTGACTACCATTGCCATACCTGAAGCACGAAGGGTAACACTGATGGCAGAATACGTTGCCGGATCACGGTTTCTCAAAAGTGCTACAGCCTGGAAAAATCCCTCTTGAATAAAATCCATTCCTATTCCCGGTTTGCGTTCGGAGTAAAAAGCTGTTTGCCGAGCAGCTTGAATTCCCCGATCAAGCGCTGTGCCTCATCACCTGCCATCCAGGATGACAGTACTTGTGCCTTATCATATTTCACATTGGCACAATGCTGCAGATTAATCGGAATGATGCTGTACTGGTTTAGCAACACATCATCACCTTCCACCAGAACAACAAGGGCAGGCTTGCTTTCAGCTATAGATTCGTACTTGATATAGGTACCCCGGTCAGCCATGGTATAGCCCTTCAGTTCTGCTGCCACGTTAATGGTTGCCAGCATTCCCTGGCCGCTTTGTCTGTACCAGGTTTCCTGTTCAGGTATCGGCATATCTGCAAGTTTCCAGAGTAAACGTTCTTTCTTATTGGTTCCGGAATTATCTCCCCGGCTGACAAAAACAGTATTTGATGATTTTATTGCCTGCAGTGCCGGAGAAACCCCTTTGCCTCTGATCTTTGCCGGATCTTCCGTTGGCCCGATCAGCACAAAGTCATTATACATTATTTGCTGTCGATCTACACCAAACCCCTGATCAACAAAATCGATTTCAGCCTGCGGGGCATGTACCAGGAGAATATCTACATCGCAGTTCTCACCGAGCTTCAATGCCTTGCCGGTGCCGGTAGCTATCCAGCGGATACCTATACCGGTCTTAACCGTAAAAGATGGCATAAGATAATCCAGCAACCCGGTGTTGTCCGTGCTTGTAGTTGTTGCCAGCAACAGTTCACCGCCTGTTTCAGCGGCATGAACGAACTTCCCGGAAAAGAAAATGGAGCCATGCAGAACAGTCGTCAAGCAAACCAGCATGAATACGGTTTTTTTCATCGTCACTTTATTTCCAATCTCTCAAACTCTCCTTTGGGTTAAACACAATTATTTTTTATCCTCGGGCCTGATTACTACGAAGCAAGTTCTGGATGACAGAATAATATGCTATAAATTCACTATAAATCCAAATAGATATTTTCGATAAATTTTGCAGCTATTTTTTTTCTTCCAGCATTTTAAGAAAAGGACCAATTGATAATCCCTGCACCAGAATAGAAAAAACAACTACTCCGTAGGTTATTGCCAGCAGAACATCCCGCTCCCGACCCGCAGGCAATGACAATGCCAGGGCTATAGAGATACCGCCCCGCAACCCTCCCCAGGTAAGGATTTTTACTACATGGGGGCTGAAGGTTCTAAAACGCTTCAGTAAATGAATTGGCACCGACACGCTGACCAGACGGGCAGAGAGCACTACAACAATTCCCAGCAAAGCTGCAGCCAGACTCATCCAACTGAAGCTTAAAACCATTACCTCAAGTCCAATAAGCAGAAAAAGAACCGCGTTCAGCACCTCGTCGGCCAGTTCCCAGAAGGTGTCCAGGTTTTCCCGGGTGTTATCCGACATGGCAAAGCTTCTGCCATGATTACCGATGAGCAGGCCGGCAACCACAATCGCGATTGGTGCGGAAAGGTGCATAGCATCCGCCAGGGCATATCCACCTGTAACCAATCCCAGGGTGATCAGGATTTCAACCTGATAATTATCAACCTGTTTCAGCATCCAGTAGGAAACCATTCCTGCGCACAGCCCAAGCAATCCTCCACCTATGGCCTCCTGCACAAAAAGCATGAAAACCCTGGCAGCACTGATGTCATGTCCGCTGGTTACCACTTCAAGAATAATAAGAAAAATGACAACCCCTACCCCGTCGTTGAAAAGTGATTCCCCGACGATCTTCGTTTCCAGGCTTTTCGGCGTATCAGCTTTTTTGAGGATTCCCAGGACAGCTATGGGATCTGTCGGTGAGATCAGGGCGCCGAAAAGCAGGCAATAAATAAAGGATATTTTGAGTCCCAGCAAGTCCAGCATCCCCCAGCTCAAGATACCGATAATAAAGGCTGAAAGGACCACACCTGCAGTTGCCAGGCCCAGAATAATCCTGTACTGCTGCCGCAGGTCATTGATATTCACATGCAGGGCACCTGCAAAAAGCAGGAAACTGAGCATACCGTGCAACAGGGTTTCATCGAAATCAATCTGGATAAGCATTTCTACCGCCCATTGCCTGGACGCTGGAAAAAACCAGCTGATTGCAATAAGCAGGAAGGAGAACAAAAGCCCGATCAGCATAAGGCCGATGGTATTCGGCAGTTTCAGATACCGGTAATTGATAAAACTGAAAACCGCGGAAAGGGTGAGCAGGATGGCAATTATTTCAAAAAGTCCCATACTCTGGTCTCCCGGCAGAACGAAAAAGGACCCAGCTTTATGACTGCATCATGAATAATGGGTGGAGCTTGAGGCCTTTAGATGATTAGTAATAGTTGACTTGGTTACTCACCGATGATTTTAACCATGACCCTTTTTTTACGACCTCCATCAAACTCACCGTAAAAAATCTGTTCCCAGGTGCCAAAATCAAGCTTTCCGTCAGTGATTGCAACAACCACTTCCCGTCCCATCACCTGTCTCTTCAAATGGGCGTCAGCGTTGTCCTCATACCCGTTATGTCGGTACTGGGAGACAGGCTCATGGGGAGCAAGCTTTTCAAGCCAGACCTCATAATCATGATGCAGACCGGATTCATCATCATTAATAAAGACCGAGGCGGTTATATGCATGGCATTCACCAGCACGAGCCCTTCACGTACACCACTTTCACGCAAACATTCGTCCACCTGCCCGGTAATATTGATAAAAGCACGTCTGGTGGGAACATTGAACCAGAGTTCCTTGCGAAAGCTTTTCATATTGACCTCTTCACTCAGCAGGTTGCTGCATAATCTATAAAGAGCCTACTTTTTTTTCTTTGCCAGCTCAGCATCAATGGCCTGCTTGAAACCAGGAAGACTTCTCTGCTTCAGCATTTGCCCATTGACAAAAATAGACGGGGTGCCGCGCACACCCGCTTCCACACCGTCTTGCAAATCACGCTGGACCAAGGCAGCCAGGGCTGGATTTTTCATGTCCTCTTTGAACTGTTTCATGTCCAACCCGAGGGACTGTGCAAATTCATCAAATTTTGCGTCGCTGAGGCTGCTGTAGTTCTTGAAGAGCAGTGCGTGAAATTCCCAGAATTTACCCTGCTGGTTTGCGGCCAGGGAGCCTATAGCTGCATTCATGGCAGCCTTGTGTATTCTTGTCAGTGGAAAATTTTTGAAAACCAGTTTGACGTCATTCGGATACTGCTCGAGCACCTGCTCGAGTAAAGGTTCAACCTTTGAGCAGTAAGGTCATTGGTAGTCGCTGAATACTGCAACGACCACCGGGGCATTGGCAGGTCCCTTGAAAGGCAGACCGGAAATGTCAATATTAACGACAAAAGCGATCTTGAGCATTTCAAGTGTTTTGTTCTTACTGTCCGCAAGCAGCAAAAAATCACCGCTGGGAGATGTACCAATGTTCACCACAGATTCACTCACGTTGAGGGTATCCTTAATCTGACCACTGGTATTGTCGAAAATAAAAACTTTACCACCCTTCGCAAGGATAAAAGTATATTTCCCATCGGCAGTAGTGGTCATATCAATGGGGTTGGCATCAAGTTCAAAAGTCTTTGAGTCTCCCTTTATTACTTCAGCCATAACCAGCCCACTGAAACAAAAAATCAGAGCTGCCAGTAAAATGCAAATTTTGCGAACCTGATGCATAGTTAAAATCCTCCTTTATAATGGTTAGTTATATATAATATTTTTTATTGCTATTATTTTCATAAGATCAGGGATCTGCAAGATCAAGAATCAATCCATTTTATAAAGATTAAGACCTTGACCAATGAATCTCCTCGCAGCAAGCTACGGGGTATCAAAACCTTTTGTTCGGTACTTTTACTCGCGGCAAGCCGCGGGGAATTATACCCAAAGTTAGATTAAACAACAACTTTCTCCCCCGGATTATTTCTGCGGGATGGGCCAACAAGTTCAGGAAGATACCCTGCAACCCTTTTTGTGGCAAGTTTTTAATAGATTCTGAGCACTCGTTTCTGAAGAGGTAATAATGTAATATATTTGCCTTATTTACAGGACTCCATCTTGCCGAAAACCTCTGCATCGTTTAGTATTTCCAATTACATAAACATTTAGGGTTCGGGCTCTCTATATTTTTGTATATCCTTCAAGTAAGCTTTGAAAATTTAAACTATGGGAATTGTATAATCCGATGAAAATGAAAACCTTAATTATTTTGTTCCTCTCAATTGTTGCCAGTGTTTTATTGTTAAACGGTTGTTCAGGAGATAACCCAAAAGCCATACGAACAGGAGACACACTTTCTCCATTTTCAGGTACTGATCTTGAAGGCAAAACCTTTTCACTGACTTCCCATAAAGGCAGCCCGGTAATTGTGCGTTTTTTTCTGCTCAACTGCCCATACTGCAAGGCGGACACTCCAATTTTCAACAAATTTTACGATACATACCGCCAGAAGGGTCTTAAGATTGTGTATATAAACAATAATGGTACTAATTCTGCAGAAGTGCAAAGTTTTGCAAATGAACTAAACATTACTTTCCCTGTAATTTTTGATCCGGAAGGTAAAATTGCCAAACAGTTTAATATCAGAGCACAACCGCTCGCATTGATCCTGTCGCCGGAGCATAAACTGCTTGCCGCGCTTTTAGGGGGAGTCAGTGAGGCAGAGCTTGCCGAACTTCTCGATCAATACTTTCAGGAGTAGGTGCTAACATGATAAAAATTATAAAAAGAAGCGCTATGAAAACAGCTAGAATTCTTATACTCCTATTTTTTGCCCAACTGATAATCTTTACACCAATTCTCCTGGCCAATGGGAAGGCAACTGATACTGTTTCTTCCCAGGTTCGCTGTGCAGTCTGCGGCATGTTTGTGGCGAAATATCCAGGCTGGTTGGCCCAGATACATTACGATGATCTTGGGCAGACCTGGTTTTTTGACGGCGTCAAGGATATGATGGTTTTCTATTTCCATCCTGAACGGTATGAAGGGGCTCCCAGGGAGGCAATCAAGAATATATATGTTAAAGACTATTATTCACTTAATTGGCTCTCGGCAAAAGATGCTTTTTACGTTTATGGCAGTGATGTTTACGGCCCCATGGGTCATGAACTTATTCCATTTGAATCTAAAGATGCTGCAGAGTCTTTCTCGAAAGACCATCACGGTAAAGAAATTCTTACTTTCGGTGAAATTACACCCGGACTTATTGATTCGCTGCGCCTGGGACAGAGAATGCGATAATGAACGGGAGGGAAATATTTTCTTTTTTAATTTCTCCCCTTATCATTAAACTATAAATTATGCGGCCTTCACATATTCTACTCATCATCATCCTGGTTTTATTCTTTGTTGATGGTTCTCTCTTCATCCATTCACAACGATTGAAAGAGGAACTTCGGTCTGATGAAGAAATACAAAAGATTGCAGTTGCCGGACTGGGGCTCACAGATCTCTGTGTTGCCACCGAAGCACGCTACACAAGACATCCGGCAGTGAGTGACCCCATGGCTCCGTTTATGGACCATCCCGGGGCACTTGAACACTTTCCAACCGGTTCTTTTTGGGCCGTAACACCAAACAGGTACATTCGGTAAATTATATGGCCATAATACCAAAAGGTTTGGAAAAACAGTTTAATATTCTCGATTTTTCCCTCACGTCCATTTGGAGAAGAAAGCTGAAAAATCTGGGTATAATGCTGGTATTCGCATTGGTGATCTTTTTGCTGGGCTCATTTCAAATGTTGACCGGTGCACTATCAAATTCAGCTGAAGCGGTTCTGGAAAACACCCCCGAAATAACAATACAGAAAATGTCTGCCGGAAGACAGGAAGCCATTCCTCTGGCCTATAAAGATAAATTACGCTCCATTTATGGCATCAGGGCAATCATTCCACGGGTATGGGGATATTATTTTGATGAGTCAAGCCTTGCCAATTTTACCATTCTGGCACTGGAATCTGACTCAATGCCCTCCGGCAACAAGCTCAACCTCACTCTCTCCCATGGACATTTCCCCAAAATTACTGAATCAGGCACTGCGGTAATTGGCCGGTCAGTGCATGATATTCTAGGTCTTGGCAAACGGCGCATCTTTTCGTTATTCAAGCCGGATCTTTCCTTAAAATCTTTCGAGACGGTAGGCCTTTTCAGCGAGCAGACAGATCTCTTGACCAATGATTTAATAGTCATGAATCTTGCTGATGCCCGTGATCTCTTTGCCATACCGGAATCAATGGCTACGGATCTCTGCATCTATGTTGCCAATCCTGACGAAATTGAGACCATTGCCAAAAAAATAGCGGCACTTCTCCCTGATACCAGAGTCCTTACCAAGTCGCAGATCCAGAAGACGTATCAGGTTGTTTTCAGTTGGCGCAGCGGTTTTGCATCAATTTGTCTTTTGACAGCCCTGGTCGCCTTTGCAATTCTTGCCTGGGATAAAGCCTCAGGATTGTCCCCTGAAGAAAGAAGAGAGATAGGCATACTCAAGATACTTGGCTGGGAAACTACAGATATACTGGCAGTTCGCTTCTGGGAAAGCACGCTGATATCAGCCCTTGCCTTTATCATTGGCTGCACTGCAGCGTATATTCATGTGGCCTTTTTTGATGCATCACTCTTAAAACCGGTCATGGTGGGCTGGTCGGTCATCCATCCACCATTTAAGTTACTGCCATCGGTTACAGTGGCAGACCTTATGCTTATTTTTTCTTTTTCCGTGATGCCCTATCTTGCAGCCACAGTAATCCCTGCCTGGCGCTGCTCCACGGTCCCGCCTGATTCGGCGATCAGGTAGAAAATGAGGGTTCAAGGGGTCAAGGGGTCAAGGGTTCGAGGGAAA
>Ga0255044_10000178_pt1 | contig 12597 bp, 8 predicted proteins | sample BC1_12_21_MG_FD_183651 | JGI IMG/M metagenome (GOLD analysis project Ga0255044, IMG submission 183651) | Seawater microbial communities from Strait of Georgia, British Columbia, Canada - BC1_12_21 | ecosystem: Environmental > Aquatic > Marine > Strait | place: Canada: British Columbia... | reverse complement strand
CAGGAGACAGACTGGCTTCCCTCAATATCTCAACATCGCTGCGATGCCGCCGGGCTTTTCGAGCTTTTTCCTGGCGTCGCCGTCGACGACCTCGACGCGGCCGCCCATTTCTAGGACCGATTGGCTGAGACGGTCGACGCACTGCGGGAGGGGGTGGACATCCTCTCCGCAGTAAACGCAGGGTCCTTTGGGGTGGGGTGAGTAGGCATCGCAGCCGCCGCACTCTCCGCCCTTGGCGGTGAAGGCCTTTCCGTAGACCAGGGTCCATACCCGGCCCTGGTTGACGGCGTCGAGGACGCTGGCGAAGCCGGCGACAGCCTTGCCGCGGTCGTGCAACTCGGCCAGGACGCCCTTCACGATCTCCTTTTCCCGACGGCGCTCCATCCGCTGCTGGACCGCGAGGATTTTGTTGAGGACTTCCTTATGGGACCCACCGACCCGCATGCTGACGGTGTCCACGAGCTTGCCGCGGAGGCGGGTCGGCAGCAGGCGTACCAGCTGGCCTGCGGCCTTGGGGGTTCCGCCGACGATGAGGCGGTCGAAGGGCTGGCGCAGGGCGAGATCGTGGATCGCATCGATCACTCGCTTGGCGTGGGAGGCGATCTCCTCCTGGTGGCGCTGGTCGTGGCGCTTTTGCGACCGCATCTGGTCGGCGCCGAGGGATCGGGTGCGTTGGCTGGTTTCGGAGAACAGATCCTCGTGCTCGGTCAGCTCGCCCATGACGACGGTGAAAAGGCGCGCGCGCTGGTTGTCGGTGAGGACCACGCCGTAGCGCTCGTGCTCGTCCATCGCCTCCACCACCGGACGCAGAAAAGCGCCCCGCCGCCAATGGACCGAGACCGGGAAGGAGAGATCGATCTGGATCAGCTCACGGAGCCTGGTTTCCGGGTGAACGACGACCAATGCCGCCTTGCCCTTGGGCTTCATGTTGCGCACCAGCGCCAATGCCTGTTTGCAGGCGGTATTGAGCCTATCGCTGCGGGCCTGCCGTGACTTCAGGCGTTTGAGCAGTGCCTCGGCCTGGACCACATACCCCCGACGCCTGTTCGACTGTTTGTTCTGGTCGATGTCGACGTACATGGTCAGGGTATAGGTCCTCTGTTGGGTGAGAGTGTGGAGGGTACTCAAAACGCCTCGACCGAGCATTGTCACCTCCTGCTGTTAGAGTCTGCTCTTTATCTTACTCCTTCCCGCTTTTCCCGTCGTCACCCTCGGCGTCGAACGAGAAAATCGGGAGAAATGGATAGATTGTGGTGCAGGCGTCTCGCCTGCACATTCTCCGGTCAACAGATGACGTGCGGCCGAGACGGCCGCACCACAAAAACGGTCGTCGGCTGAAGCCGCCGAAGGGAAAATCGGGAGAAAAGGAAAGAGATCGTTAGAGCACAGGGTTTAGAATACGTGGGGAGGTATTCTTTGAAAACGATCGACGTTCGCGACCTCGCCTGCCCGGGCCCGGTGCTCAAGCTGCGCGAGCTTCTGGAGAAGGGAGAGCGCGAGATCGCCATGCACGTGGCCGACGAGCTCTGCCGCTCCAACGTGACCCGCTTTGCCGCATCACGCAACGCCGAGACCGAGATTGAAGATCCGGGCGACGGCACTTTTGTCATCACGATCAACGTCGGCGATGATGCCTCCGGCGGCCGCCCGGGCGAAGAGGCTCTGCTGACTCGAGGCGTCCTCGACTCGCACGCCACGGGACCGCGTGTTGTACAAATCACAGCGGGGACCATGGGCTCTGGTGACGACGAGCTCGGCGCCTTACTCCTCCGTTCTTTCCTCAAGACCCAGGCCGAGCTCGATCGCCGGCCTGACGCGATCGTGTTTTACAACGACGGCGTCAAGCTGTGCTGCGAGGGCTCGTATTTGCTCGACGACCTGCGCGGACTCGAGGAGGCCGGCGTCGAGATCATCGCCTGCGGAACCTGCCTCAACTTCTTCGAGCTCGCCGACCAACTGCGGATAGGTCGGGTCACCGACATGCTCGAGATCGCCGGTCTGCTGGCCGACGCCGGATCCGTCGTCCGCCCATGATGAGTCCGCACCTCTTACCACCCCGCTACTGCGGCCCGCGATTTGCCGCAAACTGCGGCGTTTTCTCACCTCGGGGTGCTCCACGTACCGTCAAGTACGCGTCCGCGCCCCACGAGGTCCGGCCGGGGTCTCCAGTACCGTCCGTTGCGAGCGCCATGGCCCCGGATTCGAGGCGCCGTGACGACGGCGATGTCCTTCATCGCCAAGGAGCGGCAACGAAGAAGACGGAGCCATGCCGCCGCAACCCTTTGGGCCGATGGGGGTCGTGGCCGATCTCTGCGTTGCTCGTCGTCGACGATGCTCGGGCATCGACTTCCTCCTCGCGTCTTGACCTCGGCTCGCGAGCCCCATCGGCGGACGACACTGGGGACCCCGGCCGGACCTCTTGGTCGAAAACACCACATCCCACGACATCTCGCGGGCCTCGCTACGCAAGGTGGTGAGAGGTGCGGACTATTTACCTCGACCATGGCGCCACCGCCTTTCCGAAGGCACCCGAGGTCGCGGAGGCCGTGGCCCTCTTTCTCAACCAGGCCGCGGGCAACCCCGGTCGCGGTGGGCATCGCCTGACGGTGTCCGCGTCCCGGGTCGTCGAGGGGGCTCGCGAGGACGTGGCAGCACTGCTCGGCGGCGACCCGGAGCGGACTGTCTTCGGGCCGGGGGCGACCTTTTGGATCAACGCGGTGCTGGCCTCGCGGCTCAGCTCCGGAGATCGCGTCGTCACCACCTCCCTCGAGCACAACGCGGTCATGCGACCGCTTCGCTGGTTCGAGAAAAACCGGCGCATCAAGGTGGTGACCGTCAACGGCAGGGCTTCAAACGGCGTCCCAACCGCCGACGAAATCGTCGACAGCGTGACTCGCGCGCCGACCTCGCTGGTGGTCATGAACCACGCCTCCAACGTCACGGGCGTGGTGTTGCCGGTGGCCGAGGTGGCACAGGCGGTGTCGCCGGTGCCGGTGCTGGTGGACGCGGCCCAGACCGCCGGCAGCCTGCCGATCGACTTCGGCGAGATCGGCGCTGCCGCCCTCGCCGCATCCGGCCACAAAGGCCTTCTCGGACCGCCCGGCATCGGGTTTCTGCTGCTGGCGCCGTGGTTCGATATCGAGCCGTTGGTGCGCGGTGGCACCGGATCGCGCTCGGAGAGCGAGGAAATGCCGGAGCACCTGCCGGACCGTCTCGAGGCCGGCACGGTCAACAGCGCCGGTGCGGCGGGCCTCGGAGCCGCCTGCGCGTGGATTCGCGAGCGCACGGTCGAAAAGATTCATGAACGCGTTCAACTGCTGCTGCAACGGCTCGCCTCCGGTCTCGGCGGGATTCCGGGCATTACTCTCCACAGCTGGAACAGCGAAAGCCCGCGGGTCGGCTTGCTTTCGTTCACCATGCGGGGGAAGGACGCCGGAGAGCTGGCGTTGCGGCTCGACCGCAAGCAAGGCATCATGGTGCGGGCGGGGCTCCATTGCGCGCCCGCCGCCCACCAGCGCCTCGAGACCTTTCCCAACGGCACCGTCCGCGTCGGCATCGGGCCGTTCAACACCGAGTCGGACATCGATGCGCTGATCGCAGCCGTCGAAGACGCGTATGAGAATGACATCACATGATTTCGGATTTCGGATTTCGGATTTCGGAATTCCACCCTCCCTCCCTGTTCTCTGAAGGCCGGCGGGGGACAAATCTGAAATGTTGGTGGGAACAACGTTGAGTCAAAGGGATCTTCTTCTCGTGTTTGGCGCCGTGCAGCGGGTGATGCGTGCGGAGAGGGCGGCGCGCGACGCGGGGCTCGATGTCGACGCGGTGCCGGCGCCGCGCTCGGTGAGCTCGCAGTGCGGCGTCGTGCTCGAGGTGGCCGCTGGCGAGACTGCCGCCCTCCAGGAGATCCTCGCCGGCATCGACCTCGAGCCGCAGTTGGTCTACCGCCGACAGGGCGAGATGTGGGTGCCGAGCGCTCTCGATGCGGTGATCCCCGAGACTGCGGTCCGCCTCACCGCCAACTCGGCCTACGGCGGCTGCGGAGCCAAGCTGGCCAAGGGGCTGTTGGAGAAAGTCCTCTGCGGTCTGCCTCGGCTCGAGTCCGAAGATGTCCTGGTCGGTATCGAGTTCGCAGACGACGCCGGGGTGATTCGTGTCTCGGATGAGCTCGCGATCATCCACACCACCGATTTCTTTCCGCCCATGGTTGACGATCCCTACACCTTCGGCCGGATCGCCGCGGTCAACGCCCTGTCCGACGTATGGGCAATGGGCGGCACTCCGCTGGCAGGTATGAATCTGGTCAGCTATCCGCTCGCTGAGCTCGGCGGCGAGACCCTGAAGGAGATCCTCCGCGGTGGCCTTTCGGCCCTTGCCGAGGCGGGCGCGGTGCTTGCCGGCGGCCACACGGTCGAGGGTCAGGAGCTGCTCTACGGCCTGGCCGTCACCGGCACCGTCCACCCGGAGAAGATCTGGCGCAACGCGGGAGCCGAACCGGGAGACGCGCTGGTGCTCACCAAACCCCTCGGAACCGGCGTCATAACCACCGCGGCCAAGGCCGAGATGGCCGACCCCGCTCATCTATCCACCGCCCTGCGCTTCATGGCGACCCTCAACCGCGAGGCCGCCGAGGTTTTGCTCGAGGTTCAGCCGCATGCGGTTACCGATGTCACCGGTTTCGGGCTCGCCGGCCACCTGGCGGAGATGGCCGCGGCCTCCGCTGCCGCGGTCGAGATCGATCTCGGGGCGCTGCCTCTGCTCCCTGGGGCTCTCGACGCAGCGGCGACCGGTCTCGTCCCCGCCGGAGCGGGCAAAAACCGGACGAGCGTTGCGGCGATTCTCGAGGTGGACGAGGGCGCCGACGAGCTGCGGGTCGATCTCTGCCTCGACCCCCAGACCTCGGGCGGGCTGCTGGCCTCCGTCTCGCCCGAGCAGGCCGAGGCCCTGGTGCGGCGCCTGCCCGGCTCGGCCATCGTTGGCCGCGTCACCGACGGCCCGCCCGGAACGGTGAGGTTGGTTCATTCGGATTAACCACAAAGACACCAAGAGCACGAAGAAATCACAAAGATGATCATCTCGGTCTGGGGATTCGAGTGCTTTCCGGGCACAACGATTTTAGCGTCGGGATGGCAAAGGGTGTTCCAAGCACAGACTTGAATGGTCTTCTTTGTGAAAACCTTGGTGATCTTGGTGTCTTGGTGGTTCAGACGGTCCTGACGTGTTGCAGGAGGATGCCGGCAGCGACGGAAGCCAGGCTCGGCCATCGTCGGCCGCGTCACCGACGGCCCCCCCGGAACAGTCAGACTGGTTCATTCGGATTAAACACGAAGACACAAAGAGCACGAAGAAATCACGAAGAAGATCTTTTGGGTCTGAGGATTCGAGTGCATTCCGATCACGAAAAATCGGCTCCCGGTCAACGATGGGATTCCCTTTCACGGACTTCAATGATCTTCTTGGTGAAGACCTTTGTGTCCTTCGTGTCTTCGTGGTTCAAACCGAACGGACGTGCTGGAGGAGGATGCCGGCAGCGACGGCGACGTTGAGGCTTTCGATCCCACGGGACATCGGAATGGCGACGGTCCCATCGGCGAGCTCGGCGATATCCGGATCGAGGCCTACGCCCTCGGCGCCGATCAGAAGGAGACAGGGCTCTGAGGGTCGCCACTCGTCGATCTTCTGGCCGCGGGAGTCGGTGGCCCAGACCTCGCCGCCCGAGCTCTTCACCCGATCGATCGCCGCTGATGCGCGGACATCGCGTTCCACCGGGAGGCGGAAGACAGCCCCTGCGGCACCGCGAACCGTTTTCGAGCCGAACGGGTCGGCGCATTCCGGGGACAGCAGAACAGCTTCCGCACCGAGACCGGCCGCCGAACGCACGATAGCGCCGACGTTGCCGGGGTCCTGGATACGGTCCAACCACAGGGCGACACCCTCGACCGCCGACCACTCGGGCCACCGGGGCTCCTCGACGATCGCCAGCACGCCCTGCGGGGTGCGGGTCGGGGCGATGTCCGCAAGCACCGACCTTTCGAGCTCGAACACGGCCGCCGCCGCATCCCGCCAACCAACCGCTTCGAACTCACCAATGATCTCTGGCACCAGGTAGAGCTCGCGAATCGGAACCTTCCAGCGCACCAGGTCGGAAACCAACCGACGTCCTTCGACGATGACCTCGCCGTCGCGACGGTCCTTGACCCGCTTACGAAGCGCCTTCAATCGAGCTCCACGTCTTCCGAGCCGTTCGATTTCGTCCTCATCAGCCATGTGTCTGCCTTTATCAAGTCTAACTAAAAGAACGCCACGAGCGCGTAGGATTCACAAAGCTTTTTCGTTGGTTGTCCTGTAGGAGCCGGATATATCCCTCCCTTGTTCGCGCCCTCAGCCGACCCTTTTGTGGTGCGGGCGTCCCGCCCGCACGATTCCACGACGATCGACGACGTGCGGCCGAGACGGCCGCACCACAATTGGGCGGCATAGATGCCGCCCCTACAGCAGGTGCCCGGTTCCCGAGATGCGTGCCGCGGGCGCTGCCCGCGGTGGGCGGGCATCCGGACACGGAGACGGGCTTAGTGGATATTTTCACAATCATTTGAGATAATTCAGTACCCGTCGCAAAATGCGGCGGCAGAAGGGAAGTGGCAGCCATGAGCCTCTCCTTGATCGCTAAATCAATTGGCGGATCTGCGACCCTCAAGCTGAACGAAGTGGCGGCGATTCTCCGCGCGAAAGGCGACCCGGTGATCCATCTCGGAGGTGGCGAGCCCAAGGGCAAGGCGCCGCTGGACGCGGTGCTCGCCGTAACTTCGGCAGTGGCCTCGGGCGAGGTCCGCTACACCCCGCCCGACGGCACGCCCGAGCTCAAAAAGGCGATCATCCGCTACACCGAGGAGTTCTACGGCTTCCGGCCGGCGCCGGAGAACGTCATGGCCTCGGGCGGCGCCAAGCAGGCGATCATGACCGCGCTGCACGCGCTCATCGACCCGCAGGGTGAAGTCGTCTTCCCGGTGCCTTACTGGGTCAGCTACCCCGACATGGTCAAGCTGGTGGGCGGGATCCCGGTTCCGGTCGAACCCGAGGACGGCTCGTTCATCCCACGGATCCAAGACATCGAGAAGGTGGTCGGCTCCTACACAAAGATGGTGATCCTCAACAGCCCAAACAACCCCTCAGGCGCGGTCTACCCCGAGGAGTTCATCGCCGACGTCGTCGATTTCTGCGAGCACCGCGGGCTGTGGCTCGTCCTGGACGATATCTACCACCGGCTGGTCTTCGATGGCCGCAAGCCGATCAACCCCTACAACTACGCGAAGGACCGCAGCGAGAACTCCAAGCTCATCCTTATCAACGGCGTGTCAAAGCAGTACGCGATGACCGGGTTCCGGATCGGCTGGGCGGTGGGCAATCGCAGGCTCATCGAGGCGATGACCAACATCCAGGGCCACGAGACCTCGGGACCATCGGTGCTACTCCAGCACGCTGCTGTGGGCGCCATCAACGGGCTCCAGTCGCCGGTGGAGGGGCTGCGCGCGACGCTCGAGAACAACCGCAACGTGCTCATGGCCGAGCTCGAGGCCTTCGAGGGCGTCGCCATCGAGAAACCCGGCGGCACCTTCTACTCCTTCCCCGACTTCTCGACCTACAACCGCAACTCGGTGGCGCTTTCGAAGTTCATCCTCGACAAGGTGCAGGTGCTCACGGTGCCGGGGGTCGAGTTCGGGATGGAGGGCCACCTCAGGCTGAGCTTCTGCGGCTCGATCAAGGAGATCACCGAGGGCATCGAGCGGATCAAATGGGCGCTCGACCCCAACTCGCCGAACGAGCTCTACATCGGTGAACGCAAGCTGGTGAGGGACTGGACATGAGCAAGTACCTGAAGTTCAAGACGCCCGCCACCGCCCAGGCGGAGGATCTCAAGAGCCGGTTCGGGATCTCCAATCACGGCCTGGTCCACGTCGAACGCGTCTACTGGAACCTGCCTGCGCCGGCGCTGTATGAGGAGGCGATTTTCCGCAACGAGGGCTTCCTCGCCCACGGCGGGCCGTTGGTGGTCAACACCGGCAAATGGTCGGCGCGCGCGGCGCAGGAGAAGTACGTCGTCCGCGAGAGCTCGACCGAGGACAAGATCTGGTGGGGCGAGTACAACCGGCCCTACGACGGCGCCCTCTTCGCGGGTCTGCACTCTCGGATCCAGGCCTTTCTCCAGGACGAGGAGCTCTTCGTCCAGGACTGCTATGTCGGCGCCGACCCCAAGTACCGGATGCCGGTGCGGATCATCACCGAGTACGCCTGGCATTCGCTCTTCGCTCGCAACCTCTTCATTACGCCGCAGAACCAGGACGACTACCAGAGCCACGTGCCGGAGTTCACTGTGATCGTGGCGCCGTCCTTCCGCTGCGATCCGCGGCTAGACGGCACCCGGTCGGAGACCGCCATCATCATCGACTTCTCCAAACAGCTGGTGCTGATCTGCAACAGCTCGTACGCCGGCGAGATCAAGAAGAGCCTGTTCACGGTGATGAACTTTCTGCTGCCGCTGCGCGAGGTCCTGGCCATGCATTGCTCGGCCAACGTCGGCTCAGGCGGCGACGTGGCGTTATTCTTCGGTCTCTCGGGCACCGGCAAGACAACTCTGTCGGCCGACCCCCGGCGGCGGCTCATCGGCGACGACGAGCACGGCTGGTCGGACGATGGGGTCTTCAACTTCGAGGGCGGCTGCTACGCCAAGGTCATCCGGCTGTCGGCCGAAAACGAGCCCGAGATCTACGACACCACCCGACGCTTCGGCACAGTGATCGAGAACGTCGTCCAGGACCGGACCTCGCGCAAGCTCGATCTCGACGACGACCGCTTCACCGAGAACACCCGCGCCGGCTATCCGCTGGACTTCATCCCCAACGTGGTGCCCGAGGGTATGGTCAACTCGCATCCGAAGAACGTCGTGTTGCTGACCTGTGACGCCCAGGGGGTGCTGCCGCCGATCGCCCGGCTCGACTCACTGCACGCGGTCTATCACTTCATCTCGGGCTACACCTCGAAAATCGCCGGCACCGAGATCGGCCTCGGTATCGAGCCCGAGATTGCCTTTTCAGCCTGCTTTGGCGCGCCGTTCATGGTCCATCACCCCTTTACTTACGCCGACATGCTGCGAAAGAAGATGGAGAAGCACGACGCCACCTGCTGGCTGGTCAACACGGGCTGGGTCGGCGGCGGCTGGAACGTGGGCAAACGGATCTCGATCCGCCACACCCGCAACCTCCTCAACGCTGCCCTCGAGGGTCAGCTCGACGATGTGAAGTACCGCAAGGACAAGCTCTTCGGTTTCGAAGTGCCGCTGACCTGCCCCGAAGTGCCCGAAGACGTTCTCGACCCCTCCACCTCGTGGGGTTCACAGGACGAGTACTTGAAGAGGTACGACGCACTTGCCGCGCGCTACATCGAGAACTTCAAGCTCTTTGCCGACGGCTGCTCACCGGAAGTCTTGGCGGCTGGCCCCAAACGCCTGAAAGACGTCAAGTAGGACCAATCCGCCGGATTGTCATCCCGACCGAGGGCCCATTGGGCCCGAGTGGAGGGATCCATGGGGTCGGCGTAGGCAGAGTCGCGCTGCTGCCCTTCCCATAGATTCCTCGACTCGTTCAGGCCCTCCGGGCCTCCACTCGCTCGGAATGACAGTACTCTCATCCCGTCTACCGATCTGTCAGCGGTTGTCGTGCAAAGTCGGGAAGCGGGTCGTTGTGAAAGGACCCGGCGGTTCAAGTGGGGAAACAGTCCGTTTTTCGGCCGGCTTCGGCGGTGCATAGGACATGTGGAACGCAACCCAGCAAAACGCGCTCACCAACCAGGCGACAAGAACAAAGACAGCCGCCGCAGGTCCGTCGTAGAGCAGCGGGAGCACCAAGAGCACGAGCCCAGGCAAAGCCCAGACAAACAACGGCAGAACGGATCGCACGGGCTGCCGCAAGACCGCCCACAGACCGCGCACCCACGCCGCCAGTGCCGAGCGGCGATCGGGCTCGCCGAGCAGCCACCCCCCGCGGAGGGCCGCAAGCCAGACGAAAGCGGTCGCCACGACGGTCAGCACCGATGCGCCCATGAGGAGCGGCAGAACCAGCCGCGCCTCGATATCGGCCCGTAGCGGTATCCAAAAAGAGATCATGACGATCACCTGCAGGATCAGTGCAATCAGCGCGAGCCGCGCATATCGCCACCACACTGCGAGACCTTTGCCAAGGATTCCCGCGAGACGAACCTGAGTTTCGGCGGTATCCAACCACCAGCGCACCGTCCCCGCGTGCCACAGGATCCACCAGGCGAAGAACATCAGGCAACCGAAGCCAAGGGTCACGGCGAGCGGGACCACCAGCGGGCGCATGACCTCGACAAAGACGACCATATCTTCGCCGGCGCCGAGGCCAGCCGCCGGCAAATTGGCGCGAGCCGGTCCCGTGGTCACCTGAACGACCGCCTGTACGGGCACGAAGATCACAATCGACACCAGCCACACCGCCGCTACCAGACTGTGGAGGCGGGCGGCCCCGCGAAACCCGACAACGGCCGACGGGAAGACGTGCGGGCTGACCATGCTCAGCTGAACCTCAGGAAGATGTGGCCCGCCAGCTTGATGGCTTTACGGACCCACCACAACGGGTGGTCGTCGCCGACCGCCCGGTCCCGCCAGTAGTTGTCCGCGCGGTGGGTTTCGAGCGCCCACACCACATCGGGATCGATCACCACCTGCTCGAGACGGCTCGAACCCTCGAGCCGCCAGCGCACCCAGCGTGACTCGCTCTCCCAAATCCTTCGCTCGACGGTGCCGTCAGACCACCTCAGTTCGACCTCGATGGGTCCGATGAAGTCTCCGCGCCGGGCGAGTTGAAGGTCGACAATCCATTCGTTATCGACAGCGTTGTCGTCGGAAGAGGCTTCCCCTTCGAGCTCGATCCGCGCCCCACCGTCCCAACTGAAACCATCAGCCGGCTGGGGCCGCCGGTGGTGCACGGAGAGCACCGACCAATCGGGCACCGCGTCGCCATAGACGGCCTGGTCGAAGAATGGGCCGAGGTCCCAACCGGCAGCCTCGCTCAAAACCTCAACCAGATCACTCCCGGTCGGATGCCTGAAGCGGAAGCGCTCGACGTAGCTCCGCATGCCCCTGGCCATGGCCTCGGGACCGATCAGACCCTCGAGGGTACGCATCGTGATCGCCATCTTGGTGTAGGAGGCGACGTAGTAGGCCCAACGGCTGCGGTGCTCCCACGCCCTCCCGGCCACAGTCACCGGCAGCCGGGGTCTGGCGAGCGACAGCCGTTCGCTGCCCCAGAAGTCGAAAGCGGCGATCTCCGGCACCAGGCCGTCTTTGGCGATGGCGGTCATGAACAAGACATCGCTAAAACTCGTGACACCCTCGTCGAGCCACCCCTCCTCGAACTCGTTCGAGGCGAGCAGACCCTGGAAATACTGGTGGCCGAACTCGTGCGCCGTCAACGATTCAATGTCCGACGACCACGAGAAAGGGGGATAGGCATCGAGGCGGTCGGCGCCGGTTGTCATGAAGGTCGGGTACTCCATGCCGCCCGCCTCCCGGGCCCCCGCCGGCGGCGAGACGATGGTCAGTTGCGGATACGGATAGGCGCCATAGAAGAGTCCGTACCAGGCGACCGAAAGGCGGGCAGCGTGGACCATCCGCACCGCCAATTTCCGCTGCTCGCGCGGCACGATCAGGCGCAGCCGCATCGGCGGAAGTTCGAGCTCGGCGGCACTCAGACCGAGCAGTGCTCGCGCCCGGTCCAGCCACGGCATTGGGACGTCGCGGCCTGGCTCGAAGTCGGCCTCGACGACCTCCATCAGATCGGGAGGGGCTGCGCACCAGGCAAAGTCGTGGACTCTCTGGGCACGGTAGACCACGGTTTGTTGTCCGGCCGCAAGAATTGAGCTGCGAACTTCAACGCCGGTGGCGCCCACCACCCACTCCTCGGGCGCCGTGATCGTCACCAGATAGCTGCCGAAGTCCGCAAAGAACTCCGATGAGGCGTGGAACTGGTGGCGGTTCCAACCGCGCTCGCCTGCAAAGACCGCGATCTTGGGGAACCACTGGCCCACGAGGTGAAAATCACCGACGAAACCCGTGCGGGCAATGATCCACGGCAGCTGTGCTTCAAACTCGAGATCGAGCTCGACGACCCCGCCCGGCTCCACGACCCGCGGCAGCCCAACCCGAGCGATGGTGAAGTCATCCTGATTGTCGTCGTCCGGTCGCACGAATTCCATCGCCGGCAGGAGGTCGCTGCCGTCATCGAGGATCAACCGTCCGACCTGGATCCAGCCCCAGTCTCCGTCCGGATCGGTCCGGTTGCGCAGCGACCGCCACTGAAGCTCTCGCATGAAGGTGGTCTGAGAGCTCGCGAATGCGTTGAGGTACAGGTGGAGGTAGATCTCGTCGGTGGACACGCTCGTGCGGTTGGTCCACCGGATTCTCTCAACGCCTTCGAGGCGGTGAGTCTCGGGGTCGAGGACAACCTCGATCTCGTATTGGACGGTGTCGACATCGGCCGGCGGTGTCACGGCAAAGAGGTTGCCGACCGCCGCAAGGGC
>Ga0255044_10000175_pt1 | contig 12820 bp, 12 predicted proteins | sample BC1_12_21_MG_FD_183651 | JGI IMG/M metagenome (GOLD analysis project Ga0255044, IMG submission 183651) | Seawater microbial communities from Strait of Georgia, British Columbia, Canada - BC1_12_21 | ecosystem: Environmental > Aquatic > Marine > Strait | place: Canada: British Columbia... | reverse complement strand
TCAGCGTCCTGTCAACCGTGCCTTATTGCCGCAATATATGCATTGCAGTTGAGGTTCCTGTGGACCAATTGCTGCCTTGTCCGTTTTCCTGTGCGGCGTCATGACCCATTTTCCGTGATCCTGGTTTCGGTAAGGGTGCAGCCGAAATCCACCTTCACAGCTATTTTGTCCTCAACAAGTACTTTTCCTTTAAAGAACCAGGCGTTGCCGATATTTTCATCCAGGGTAACATGCATTCTGATGGTATCGCCCGGCTTTACCTCTCTTTTGAATTTTGCTCCCTTGATCCGGGTGAGTACCGGTGCTTTCCTGCCTGCCTCTGTAGTTTGTCCTGACTCCTGCAGCATTTTGGCCATAAAAAGTGCACCTGTCTGAAAAACAGCCTCACAGAGCAGAACTCCCGGCATTATGGGATAACCGGGATAATGTCCCTGAAAGAAATCAAGGTCAGGCGAAATAAACTTTTCTGCAATAAGTGTCCTGGAATCATATGATATGACTGTGTCGACCCAGAGGAAAGGGGGCCGGTGAGGAATTGCCTCATAAATATCCGGACTATAATCCACCGGTAATCTCCAGTACAGCACCGCTAATGTATGAAGCCTGCTCTCCGGCAAGAAAAAGCACTGCAGCCGCAACTTCTTCGGGTTTGCCGAAGCGCTTCATGGGGACTATTTTTTTATATTGATCCAATTGATCAGCGGTGAGCCCTTCAAGCAGGTCGGTATCTATAAAACCAGGTGAAATACAGTTAACTGTAATTTTGCGTTTTGCGGTCTCCTTGGATAAGGAGCGCATCATGCCTATCTGGCCTGCTTTGGAAGCGGCATAGTTGGTTTGTCCGGCAAATCCCATATGAGCCATGGGCGAAGTGATATGAATAATTCTGCCATATTTCTGTTTCATCATGAGAAGTACAGCCTGCTTGGACATATTAAATGTTCCGGTCAGGTTGACATCAATCACGCGGTGCCAGTCATCGGACTTCATCATTGCCAGTACGGCGTCTCTTCGAATCCCTGCATTATTTATCAGGATATCAATGGTGTCGAATTGCTGCTCGATTTCGTTGAAGAGTTTGAGAACTGAAGAGTCCTCGGATATGTCACACTGGTGTAAAAAGAGTCTGTTGTCCTGAAAGGATGGGCTTTTTTTCCATTCCAGGATGAAAGCGTCTGCTGCTTTGCGGTTGGAGCCGTAAACGCCGATCACAGTGGCGCCGGCTTCAAGAAAGGCCCTGGCTATCGCCTTGCCTATCCCCCGGGTAGCACCGGAGATTACGGCTTTTCTTCCCTGAAAGTCAGTCATGTCTGTTTCCTTAAGATACTTGTACTTTTTGGATGTATTAATAACTCGGAGAAGAATACTTGCATTAATGGAAGAATGTCAAAAGGTTGTTTATAAGCCTCTGATATAGCCATCAACATCATTTGCCACGATAACACCGTAATTAATGGCTCCCAGCCAGCCGGACATGATGATCCCCACAGAGCCAACATGAAAAAGACCGTGCACTGCCTTGAAAATGGACCGTGAAATGTCGAGGCCTTCAAATTTTGTCCCGAATGAGGTCCCCTTGGTATGCAGGGTATAGCGATGGATAGTTTTCGGGGTCGCTGCTTCCAGCCAGTCTATTTTCTGCCGGACATCGGGAATATAGTGGTCAAGGTGATCAATGGTTCTTTCGATCATGGCCTGCTTTTCGGCTTCGTATTGACTATTGCTCAGTGTATCCCAATCGTCGAATTTACCGTTCATCGATGCAACCACTGTGTAGCGGTTATGGTCTGGCCTGGTTTTAGGATAATAGAGGGAAAATGTTCTGCTTTTGGTATGCATATCAAGCAGTTCATCCGATGAAAACTGTTTTGCCGTGGAAACAAAAAGGAGATCGCCGATGTCATCGATTTTTTCTTCCTTTTTAATACCGATATATACCTGACAGCTGGAGGTGTTAACTCTCACTGCTTTAACTTTATCCAGGAATTGTTCCGGAAATGCTTCTTTTCCTGCCAGGTCATTTATTGTATTGAGAATGCCGCTGTTTGAGACCACTGTGTCTGATTCGATAAAGCGGTCACCTACCTGGACACCTCTGACCCTGCTACCTTCGGTGACAATCCGGTCCACCCTGGAATTTTTGCATATAGTGACCCCGTTTTTCACAAGTTCGTCGGTCATCATACCTATAAGGTAGTCTGTTCCACCCTTAAAAGTAAAAACACCCTTATTCATGAAATTTGAAAAAACGATACCGTAGGTGATGGCCGGATCCATCAGGGTGGAGCCGTTGGCATAGGTAATTGGTTCCATGAGCAACCGGTGGACATCGGCACGGCCGGGGAAGAATTTTTCAAACAGCTCAAGGGTTGTCATGCTTTGATCGTCATAAAAGTTCATGGCGGCAACTGTATTGAAAAAATCATCAATAGTAGCCTGGGAAATCTTGAACTTATTTATAAGGATATTGGTAAAGTCCTGGCGGTCAAATGTAGTGGTAAGGGAAAATTGCGGATTGTCAAAACAGATTTTTTTCAGCTGGACAATGGAATTCATTATCTCCCGGTTCCAGTATTTACGGCATGTTTTAACCATGCCGTGGGGGAAACCGTGCAGCGAGACATCAAAAATATGACCTTTGCGTTTAAACCAGGTTGCCAGACCACCCAGCTGATGGTGATGCTCAAGCAGAAGAACAGAGTGGCCGCTTCTGGCAAGACGGTTTGCTGAGGTAAGGCCCCCAAGGCCTGAACCTATTACAATGACGTTGTAGCGCTCACCGGCACCATTAATGGATTTGTGCAGCATAACGTGTTATTGAGATTAACTTAAAAGGTGCGATTAAATCTTATTGAGTATGTGTTGGTTTACCATTGTTACTCCGCTGAGCATTGAACCGACTATACCCAGATAGCCCTGGTCGGTTCCGGCAATATAAAGGTTCTCAAAGTTTGTTTTACCGTCCTTTATTTTTTCCGGACTGCCGTAAACTGCTCCCTGTGTCCTTGAAGTATACCTTTCAACTGTCACAGGTGTAAAGGAGTCTTCATATACAATGTTTTCACTGTAATTCCCAATAATTTTGCCAATAACTTTTTTAGACTTCTCCACCCAGTGTGTTTTCATGGCAGGATAAAGTGTTTTGTCATCATCATTAAATGCATGACGCCATTTGTCATAATTGGCCAGATGGGTGACCCGGAGTTGGATGGTATCGTCTTCTTTGTTTCCCTGAAAGTTGCCGGGGAAGCAAATTACACCGCTGCCAAGATCAACTGCTTCAGCAGGACGATGATAGGAAAACTTTTCAGAAAGATTAAAGAAAATAATGGTTCGGTCCTTCGGAAGATTCCCGCATGCAGATTTATCCAGAAGGTAGATTGATTCAATGAAGCTCAAGCGACCAGAAATTTGATTCACATCTGATTGTGAAAATGTTGCAGCTGTATCAGGGGAGGGGAAAAGTTTTTTAGTTTCCGGTACGCCTGCTGTGGATATAAGACTCTCACAGAGGATAACTTCACCCGATGCGGTGCGCACCCCCGAGACCTTGCTGTTTTCCGTCAGAATTTCTGTAACCCCGGCAGTAAGCTCAATCTCACCGCCGAAACTCCTGTAATGATCCAGGAGAAGATCGAGGAGATCCTTGATGGTGCCTTCCGGTCGGAAAAAACCTTCCTGGAAAATAGCACGAAAGAGTATGACAAATTGGCTGAGGTCCATGTCATCTTCCTGGCTGGCACCATAGAACATGAGAGGACAGAAGAGCATTTCGACAAGTAATTTGTCTTGCAGAAAAGAGGAAACAAATTGGCGTGCCGAGATTTTGGGGCGCGGGATAAAAGGATCATACTGGTCAAGCTTTGAAACCATTTCTGCAAACGGTTTTGCAGAATCAGGAAAGCGTGTTGCCAGCTGCTCCTGCAACAGGGTGAAGTCATTTGAAAAACAGAGGCTTGCCCTGTCTGGAAAGAGTATTTCCGAAGAGTACTGCTCATGAAGTACAAAGTTTCGCCGGGGAATTTTTAATTGCCGCAGCAGGCGATTTAAGGGAGCATGCTTATCTGCAGGTGGGGCGAAGTTGCTAACGGCATGCAAGCCGGTTTCAAACAGTTTGCCCTTGCGGTAATAATATGAGTTGAGGCCGCCTATTTTAGAGTGTTTTTCCAGGATGAGGACTTTTTGACCAAAACGGGCGAAGCGGATAGCGGCTGCCAATCCTGACAGGCCGCCGCCAATGATCAATAGGGGATACTTTCTCACCGGGCATTATTAAGCGGCTTCAAGGCGGGGCATGAGATAGCTGACACAACTGTCCAGGGTGGCGAGATGGGGGTAGTCCGCCTCGGGAATTTGAATCTGATAGCGTTTGCGGAGTTCCATGACTATGTCAAGGAAATCCATGGAGTCAAGGTCCAACTGATCCCGTAATGCTTCATCGGGTTTCAGGTCTGTAAAGTCCGCTTCATCATCAATATCCTGGATAATTTCCAGGATAACATTTCTAATTTCATCAATTGTCATTGAATGTTTCTCCTTAAGAATCAAGTACTATATATGAATAATTTTAATCTTTCAATTGAATCTTGGGTAAAATTTAAATTTCAGTCTTTTTACCCAATTTATTTATCAGGTGGAAGTCGTTTTTTTAACAATGACAACCGAGTTTATGCCGACCATTCCAAAAGAATTGTTCAATATTGTGTTGATTTTTTCAAGTCTCCTGGGCTCGTTTGCAACTAAATTATCAAATGCACATTCAGGGTCAAGTGAGTCTATATTAATTGTTGGATGCACCTGATTGTCCTCGAAGGATAGCAGGTTGCCGGCCAGTTCAAGTACTCCCGCCGCCCCCATGGCATGACCGATGATGCTCTTGGTATTATTAATGTATGTATCAGGACAATTTTGAAAGAGGCTGCGTATGGCGTTGCATTCTTCTATATCACCCTGTTTGGTTCCGGTGGCATGGGTGTTGATGATATGGATATCTTTTGGCGCCAGGCCAGCCCGATCCAGGGCCAACTGCATGCATTCAGCCTGTCTTGGGCCATAGGGAAGAACAAAATCCCTGGCATCTGAGTTCATGGCATATCCGACGAGTTCGCCATAAATCTTGGCATTTCTGGCAAGGGCCTTATCAAGTCTTTCCAGGACAAATAAACAGGCCCCCTCAGAGACCACGATGCCGTTGCGCTGCATGTCAAATGGCCTGCAGGCCTTGGTGGGGTCCTGATGCATGGCAAGGGCACCTTCCGCCTTGAAGCTTGCAAAAATTCCAAAAGAACCTGTGCTTTCAGAGATACCCCCGGCAAGAGCCAGATCGACCTCACCGAGTTTGAGCATTTGTGCTCCCTGGATTAATGCTGCATTGCCGGCAGCACAGGCACCCCCAATGGAGTAATGGGGCCCGGTGATACCAAGGTTCATGGTAATTTCGCCGGCCGGGTTGTTAAGAACAGTGCGGGGATTATGGTGATGGCTCCAGAAGTCAGTATTGTACCCAAACTGGCTGAGATTATATATCTCGTTTTCCGTTTCAACGGTGCCGTGTTCAGTCAGCCCGATGTAAACACCTGTTCTTTTTTGTTCGTACTGTGAAAAATCAGCAAGACCTGCGTCATGCAGGGCTTCGTTGGCAACATACACACCCAGACATCCTGCCCTGGTGCCTCGTTTGTTTTCTTTTTTCTTGCGATATTTTGTTTCAGGGAACGTACATATACCCGCCGGAACTTTGCCAATAAAGCGAAGGTCAATTTCTCCGACACCACTTTTGCCTGCCAGGAGATTGCTGCGGTAATCCTGGAGATTATCGGCATTGGGGGCTGCAAGACCAACACCGGTAATGACTATTCTCTGCTCGTCTGATAATTGTGGCATAATTATGATAACTGTAGGCCGCCTGGAATAATCTGAGAATGAGGTTCCCGGGGCAGGTTGTTGGGCTTTTTGAATCTAGGTATGAATGTTTCTGCTAGTTTTTATAGTAGTGAACCTTGTCCAATGCAAACCTTATGATTAGTTTCTTTCATTGCAATTTGATATATAATGATACTTTATTACTTGCAATCCTTGATTGGGTCTGGATATTTAAAGCTCAAAAGCGCGATACTATAGCCGATTTTTTTTTCTCTGTCGACAGAGACAATAAGTTTTTTTAAAAAAAGATTATCTTTTTATTAATACCAATAGACAGGAGTAATTATAATGGCGGAAGAATTATATGATGTAGTTATCATTGGTGCAGGCCCTGCCGGGCTTCAGGCAGCCATAAATGCTGTGCGTAAAAAGGCAACGGTTCTTGTTTTGGGCCGTCCGGAAAGAAGCAGCCTGTACAGGGCACATGTTGAAAATTACTTGAGTATTGATGGTGTTCGGGAAGGCGCTGAACTTCTGGCAGTAGGAATTGATCAGATCAAGCGCTTTGGGGCTGAGTACCTGGCCGAAGATGTCCTGCATGTCGACCATGCATCAGATACATTTGCTGTGCGTGTGGAAAGCGGCAGGACAATTAAAACGAGAAGCCTGATATTTGCCACCGGTACATCCAGAAAGAAGTTAAAGGTGAAGGGGGAGAAAGAACTTTCAGGTAAAGGGGTGAGCTATTGCGTTGACTGTGATGCCAATTTTTACCGGAACGCCAAGGTTGTTGTTGTGGGGAATGAGAGCGCGGCAGTGGATGGCGCTCTGACTCTACTGGGATATGCCTCTGAGGTTCACCTGATAACAAAGGAACTTGCAGTGTCGGAGGAACTGCACAAGAAACTTTCAGAAAGCGGTGTCAAAGCTCATCAGAATACCTGGGTTTCCGAAATACAGGGTGACAATGCTGTTGAAGGGGTTCTCCTGGAAGACGGCACGGTTCTGGAAGTTGAAGGGGTTTTTATTGAGTTAGGCGCAAAAGGAGCACTTGAGTTGGCCACTGCCATTGAAGTGCAGCTTGATTCTGAAACCTTTACCCATATAGACTGTAATAAAAAACAGCAGACAAACATACCCGGTGTTTATGCGGCCGGAGATATTGCCGGGCATCCATATCAGATGGCCAAGGCGGTAGGTGAAGGATGCGTGGCCGGCTGGGAGGCTGCCAACTACTCCTTAAAGCAGAAAAGGGAAGAGGTTTAATCAGATAGCCAGGAGAGTATCCAGCTCGGACAGGATATCTTCACCTGTGGAGATGGCCCTGTTGATGCGGTTGAAATTTTTTCTGTCACCGAGCATGATGCAGCCGATTACCCTGTTGTTGTCGAGGACTATTTTTTTATAGATCGTTTCAGAGGCGACAGTTTTTGAATCGTGCAGGTTTTCCTCGTCTATTTCTCCGGCCGAGGCCAGATCAATGCCAGCCACCTTCAGGATGCTCGACAGAATTGTTCCTTCATAGGTTGCATTGCCTCCTGAAATATTTGTTCCGGCTATTTTTCCCTGTTCCATGGCAGCAGGCCAGATACCGTATGTTCTTCCTTCGAATTCCACAATATCTCCGGCTTCATAGATATCAGGGTGACTGGTCCGCATTTGCTTGTCGACCTTGATGCCCCTGTTGCAATCCAGGCCCAGCTTTTTGGCCAGGTGAAGTTTAGGGGTTACCCCGGCAGAGATGATAACCATGTCGGCTGCTATGAATTCACCGTTCTCAAGAGTTACACCTTCAATCTTCTCATTTCCCTCAATTGATCTGGTTTTTGCATCAAGTTTGAATGAGAAGCCCCTGTCCTCCAGAATACTTTGAAGACGCCTGGCACCTTCACTATCCAGTTGCCGGGGAAGCAGCCTGGGGAAGAATTCGATCACAGTAATTCCAAGACCCAGCTTTTTCAGCCCATTTCCAGCTTCCAGTCCTAAGAGGCCGCCACCAATAAGAATGGCTTTTTTACAGCAGCTGGCGTGCGAGATAATATCTTTTGCATCCTGGATACAATGGAGCGCAAAGACACCCTTTTTGTCGGAACCTGAAATTGCTGGAATGTTTGGTGCGCTTCCGTTTGCTAAAATTAAACGGTCAAACCTGATTTCTTCACCGCTTGAGGAATGCAGGATCTTATCCTTTACAGACCCCCCTGTTATTTTTGTGGAGAGTCGCAGGGTAATGTTGTTTTCCTGGTACCACTCTTTCTTTTTGGCAACCAGGCCCGATTCATTGACTTCGCCACAAAGAAAATCAGGCAATCTGATCCTGTAGTAAAAGGGCAGTTCCTCCTCTGTTACTATGGTTATCTCTACGGTCGCATCATGTTTGCGGATATTTTCAGCAGCTGTGGTTCCGGCAATTCCGTTACCGACTATGAGATATTTTTTCATTTACGCTTCAGGTTCAAATTGATCTTTACCAGCACCACATACAGGGCATACCCAGTCATCCGGTATATCCTTAAATGCGGTTCCGGCTGCAACACCATTATCAGGATCTCCCAAAGCCGGATCGTAAACATAGCCACATACAGTACATACATATTTGTCCATTTTGATCTCCTTTATATTAATATGTTAATGTGAATGGATATATAGTAGTACAGGTTTAAGGATTTATCTATAGGACTCATTAATATTAATTATGATATTTCAAATAGCTTACAGAATGGATACCAAATCAATTGTTGCAGCCGAGATGGATGAGCTTTTTATGGGTTTAGCCCTTGAGGAAGCCCGGAGAGCAGGGAAGAGGGGAGAGGTGCCTGTAGGCGCAGTTATTATTGATGAACAGCAGAATATTCTGGCTGTCGGTAGCAACAACAGCATAGGGGAGAGTGATCCTGCCGGCCATGCGGAGGTGGTTGCCATACGAACAGCCGGTAAAAATATTGGCAATTACCGGCTGCTCAATACCACAATATATGTCACCATTGAACCATGTGTGATGTGTGCCGGGGCAATGATCCACGCCAGGGTCGGCCGCCTGGTATACGGAGCACCTGATCCCAAGACCGGGGGGGTGGTTTCCTGTTACCAGGTTGGTGGAGACGATAAACTGAACCATCAACTCAAAGTCGAAGGTGGTGTTCTGGCTGAAGAATGTGCGGAATTATTAACATCGTTTTTCAGGAAAAAAAGGGTAAAGTTATAATTTGGTTCCGGGGTCTGGCCCCATGGTACTGGGTTTTTCTTTTACCAAGTACCTGATACCCAGTAACTGGAACCATGTTTTTTTAGTAAGGAGAAGTACCGGAGTGGCCGTAACGGACTCGACTCTATGTCGGGTTGTCGGTGAGTATCCGGCTCGAGGGTTCGAATCTCGCCCTCTCCGCCACTTTCTGCCATAAGATTAAATGTTTATAGATATAGAAAAGGCCAGTATTAAGTCAAGATGTTGGCAAGCTATACGTAGTTTTTGTTGACAGGGTGTCCTGATATCCATTATTGGTAAATTTATGCGACGAGTTGGGGGCGGATTCAAAGAACCGCACCGAATTTTTTGCGCGGGCGAAAAAGGAATATCTATCACCGACTTCAAATCACATTCACATTCTGGTGCAGGATGACAGTGCATGAGACATGTCATCCTAAAATTAATGCAACTGGTTGCCGGTCGGAGATTACTAATACCTAACCCAGGTTATCCTGGAAATGGAGGCAAACATGTTAAATTTTCTTGTTGACCAAGAAAAATGCACAAAATGCGGAGATTGTATCAAAGACTGTCCTGTTGGAATTATTGCATTTTCTCCAGAATACCCTGACATTATCGAGGGTAAAGAAGATGAATGCATCAGTTGCCAACACTGTTTTACAATTTGTGAACCCGGGGCAATAAGTATATTCGGTCTTGACCCTGATGAAAGTATGCCGCTAAAGGGCAACTTGCCAAATGGCAAACAGATGGAATGCCTGATAAAAGGTCGTCGCTCAATTCGACATTATGAAAAGGAACCTGTTGATTCTAACACTATCTCACATCTCCTCACGGTAGTTGCCAATGGTCCAACTAGTATGAACGATCAATTGTTGTTTACCGTGATTGAGGGCCAAGAGACAATGAAGAAGGTTCGTGATGACGTTATGGAGGGGATTAGAGAGGCAATAGTAACAAGTAATCTGCCTCCCGGGTCTGAGTTTTTCGACAGCATCTTAGATGCATGGGATAACGGACAAGATATTGTCTTTCGTCATGCACCTCATATACTTATTGTCTCTTCACCAGATTACGTTCCTTCTCCCGAAACAGACGCGGTTATCGCACTGAGTTATTTTGAACTTCTGGCGCAAAGTGTTGGGCTTGGAACAACATGGTGTAACTTGGCGGAATGGGCAGTAGCCTCCATTATCCCAGACATGAAAAGGAAATTAAATATTCCCGACTCGCATATTATTGGCTACATGATGCTCTTCGGTAAGCCTGCAGTTACTTATTACCGTACGGTTCAACGAAACAATGTCACAATCAATCGAGTTGTTTGGACCGATTAACTTATGGTGCTCAGAAATAAGGCATTGTTGCTGATTCTTTTTGGAAGGAAGAATGAGACTTGACTACTTATTCTTTGAAACAAAACAAGAAGGTTTGATTCAGATGAATACAAATATACATCTCAACGCAGGAGCAAGGGAGGCCGGAAGGATTTCCAGGTATTTACCGCAACGGAATTCATCGGTGCTATTACCCAGCATATCCCGGAAAAGTCTTTTCAGCTGGTGCGCTATTACGGCTGGTATTCGAACCGGGGCCGGGGTGAACGTGAAAAGAGAAAGCCGGCTGTTGTAACCCTTCCAGAAGTTCCAACCAGTATTGAAATAATTGATGTATCAGAGTACCGGTTTATGTCTTTGAAAATGTGTTATATTTCAAAGGTTTTTTATGGACGGTAATAAAGGAGCCATTAGATACTTTTTAAGTTCAATAATAAATGGAGAAGGTGGGAGTTCACATCCCATCCTCTCCGCCATGTTGTTTCTGGTATGATAATTTGTTATTTCTTATATGACTGTTAGTAAATTACCTGAATGCGGAGGTTGATATGACAGATGTGCGACAGGAACTCACCGGTTGGGGTGAGATTGTGTGGGGTGAGAAAACCTATAAAAAAATATATTATAAAATTACTATCGAAAAAGAAGCTAACGAGGATGAGGAGCCTGATATTTATGGCACCTTGAATGATAAGCGCGGGGATAAGTTTGATATTGCAGAATTTGTGGGCACATCAGATAAACTCATTCTAAATTTAAGTGACGGAAGGTACCTGAATATAGTTTTTCTGGATGAAAGCGGAGAATTTGAAGTGTATGGCGGTTTTAAAAATAAATAAAACTTCTATCTGCTCACATTATTCCCCCTATTATCATCAAGTTGAAATTAGTATTGGAAATGGTTAGTTTATGAAATCAGCGTTTGTTTTTTGTTTGTATATTTTTGAAGAAAAGAGTATTAACCAGCCCCGAGAATAACCAGGGTGGGTGGAGAGGTGACCGAGTGGCTTAAGGTGCACGCTTGGAAAGCGTGTGTACGCAAGTACCGTGAGTTCGAATCTCACCTTCTCCGCCATTCTTAAAGGAATTCTATAGTGTGATAGCCAGGTTCTGCGCAACAAAGACTTGCGAACCCCGCCAGATCCGGGAGGAAGCAACGGTAGTGAGTAACTTTGTGTGTTGCAGAATACCTGGCTATCCTTTTTTCAGCCTATTATGTCCTATTTAGTCTTAGCCAGAAAGTGGCGACCACAAACATTTGAAGAAGTTGTCGGACAGAAACCTGTTGTCCGGACGCTTCAGAATGGTATTGACCGGAATCGCATTCCCCATGCCCTTATTTTCAGCGGTGTTCGGGGAGTGGGCAAGACAACTCTTGCCAGGCTGGTTGCCAAGGCCCTTAATTGCCAGGAGGGACCGACAAAAATCCCGTGCAACAAGTGTGAACATTGCGTGGAGATTACAGGCGGCAATGCCATGGATATCCATGAGATAGATGGTGCCTCCAACCGTGGTATTCAGGAAATACGGGAATTGAAGGAGAATATCCGCTTCTTCCCGACCAAGAGCAGATATAAGATCATCATAATCGATGAAGTCCATATGCTCACCACAGAGGCCTTTAATGCCTTGTTGAAGACCCTGGAAGAACCTCCTGAGCATGTTTTCTTCATGTTTGCCACCACGGAACTGCATAAAATTCCCATCACCATTCTTTCCCGCTGCCAGCGCTATGAACTGCAGAAGGTCTCTTCCGGTGAACTGTTTGAGTTCTTCAGCAAAATTGCCAGGAAAGAGAAGGTAAAGATATCCGACTGGGCCCTGAATGTGATTGTCAGGGAGGCAGGGGGATCCGTTCGGGACGGGCTCAGTCTCCTGGACCAGATTTTTTCCTTTAGCGGTGAAGAGATAACGGATGAGGATGTTATCCAAGTTCTTGGACTTGTAGACAGTCAGGTGGTTAGTTCTATGGCAGGGGCGGTGCTGTCCGGTGATCTTGCCAGCGGTCTCAAGATGCTCGACGATATCACATCCTATGGGGTTGATCTGAAGAGGCTGTCCAATGATCTGCTCTATTATTTCAGGGCACTTCTGATATGCCGCATCAGTGCAGAGCCGGAAAAACTTCTTGATGTCCCGGATCAGGAGTTCGATGAAATGCGTAAAACTGCAGCCCAATATTCGGTTGAAACCCTGCAACTTAATTTCAATCTCCTTTTAAAGGGTGCTGAGGAAATGCAGTATTCCTCCCATCCCCGTCTGGCTCTTGAAATGACCATGATCAGAGCCGCGGAAGCCGGAAATGTAGTACCGGTGACACAACTGCTCGAAAGGCTTGAAGGAATGCAGGGGAAGGGGAGTGGTGTTCCTGAAAAAAGTGTTCCCAGGGTCCAGGCTCCAACTCCAAAGCCTG
>Ga0255044_10000171_pt1 | contig 12879 bp, 10 predicted proteins | sample BC1_12_21_MG_FD_183651 | JGI IMG/M metagenome (GOLD analysis project Ga0255044, IMG submission 183651) | Seawater microbial communities from Strait of Georgia, British Columbia, Canada - BC1_12_21 | ecosystem: Environmental > Aquatic > Marine > Strait | place: Canada: British Columbia... | reverse complement strand
GGATTCTCGGGGAAAGCTGTGGCTCGAACGGCGCTATCGAACCGAGGCTGACGAGCTCGTCTACATGGGAACCGAGGCCCAAGAACGCGACCCCTTCCAGTCGATCTACAACGAGATCTCAAATGATCTTCTCGAGGTTCGACGAAAGATGCGGGCCGGTGAATCACAGGAGATCCGACAAGTGTCGAGGCTCCGGTTTGCCGCCGACCTCGCACCCGAGCCATTCGAGGACTACCTGACGACTGGAAAGAAAGGGCAGACCCAGGTCAAACGATTGCCCGCCCGAGGGGATCCGATGATGGCGCGGGTCGACAGTATTCGCGCCAGCGAAAATCTCTTCATCGACACCCTCGACCAGAACTACGCAGCGTTCTTTGCCAGGATGGAAGCACCCTACGCAAACTGGCGCAAGTACACCTATGAAGAGGAAAAAGCTTATAAAGCCCTCAAGCGCAAGGCGCTGACGCAGAAGATTCTCGGAGGTTTAGCGATCCTTGGAGCCGCTCTCGCGGACCCCGGCTCGCCGGCTGCGGCGATCGTACGCGACGCAGCGATGATCGGCGGGATGGCCGCCATCCACGCCGGCATCTCCACGTCGAAGGAGGCCAAGATTCACTCCGAGGCCATCCGTGAGCTGGCCGCCTCGGTCGAGACCGAGCTCGAGCCCATCGTGATCGAGGTCCGGGGCCAGACCCTGCGCCTCTCCGGATCCGCCGAAACGCAGTATGAGGAGTGGCGGCGTCTGATGCGGGAAATTTGGACCACCGAGACCGGGATGCCGGTCGATCCCAACCAGCCCGGCGCGTCGACCGTGGGAACTGAGACCGGCAGCGGTTCTTCAAAAGAATCTCCGGAGCAAAACTGAGCGATGGGTGACGGGAAAGATAGGCCAGAACTACGACCCCCTCCCCGCATACCTGCAGCGGGCGCCACTGATCCCGGCGCCGGCGCCAACGGGGGCCGCGGTTCCACGAGCCCCGGTCGACGAATCGGCCGGGCTGCTGTCTTCGCCGCCATGGTCTTCGGTCTGCTGGGTGTCTTCATCTTCCTCCCCCGCTGGCAGGAGCACCGTCAGAGTCCTCTCATCGCCGGCGGCGGGACGCGGGAGGCCACACGGTCGCCCGGTACCTCCCATGCAACCGCGGCAGTTCCGGTGGCGACCGCCGACAGCTCTATCTCGGAAGCGAGCCCGCCACCGACCCACACCCACACACCGCGCCCGGCCGTGATCCGACCCCAGAACACGCCACGTCCACAACAGTCACCTTCGGAGCGGCAATTTGTCGAGGCCATGTCCGAAGGCCTCAGGTCCCTGGATAACCGTCGCTGGCAGGCCGCACGAGACGCCTTCGAGAGGGCGTCGCGACTGCAACCCGACGCACCAGAGGTAGCGGACGGTCTTGCCCGCGCCAAGGCCGGACTGCGCCTGGAGACCATCGCAGACGATATCCGTCGCGCCGGCGAACTCGAGCGGGACGAGGCCTGGCGCGAGGCCGAACGAGTCTACTCGGCGGTGTTGGCGATCGATCCCGAGGCCGCCGCGGCGATCGACGGCCAGATCAGGACGGATGTGCGGGCCACACTCGACGAGACTCTCGAGTTCCACCTCGCCAACCCAGGTCGTCTTTCCACATCTGAGGTCTTTTCAGACGCCACCTCTGCCCTGGAGGAGGCGTTGGAGACGGTGCCGAGCGGCCCCCGCCTCGAGTCGCAGATTGCACGTATCGAGGCTCTCCTCGAGCACGTCTCGACACCGGTGGCGGTGGTTCTGGAGTCCGACGAGATGACCGATGTCATCGTCTACCGAGTTGGAAGCCTTGGCACCTTCTCTCGACGTGAGCTCAACCTCAAACCCGGCGCCTACACCGTGGTCGGCAGCCGCGACGGTTTTCGCGATGTCCGAATCCAGCTCGTCATCACACCCGGTTCGCGGCCGAAACCACTCGTTGTACAGTGCACGGAAAGCCTATGAGCAAAGTGGTAACGATCGAAATCGAAGGAAAGCGCCACGTCTGCTCGGCCGAGGACCTGCCATTGAGCGTGGGCGGCGCGGCCTGTCATGTCGCGCTGCCCGGCCTCGAGAGCGATGGCCCGGTTGCCTACCTCGGTCACGACCGTGGAGAGCTCTTTATTCAACCATCGGAGGACGTCGTGATCGCGGCGCCGGTGACATGCAACGGCGTTCCCCTGACCGCATCACGGTGGCTTGGCGATCGCGACGAAGTCGGCGTCGGCCGACACCGTTTGCGGTGCGAGATTGCCGGCGACAGCGTGCGGTTCGCCCTTGTCCAGCCCGCAACTGCCGGTACCGCGCATCCTCTCGCCAGAGGCTCCGAGCCGCCGCCAACCGCACCCCCGGGACGGGCCATCACTCCCACCGACTTTCAGCCGCGATGGCAGTCGCCGCCTCGCCGCTCCCGGATCAGCGTCCGTCCCCGCTCGTTGCTTTTGATGGCGGTGATCGCGCTCCTCGCAGCCGGCGCATGGTTCGTTCTCACCGCGCGTGCTGTCCGCGTGGAAACCATTCCTACCGCCGACTCCCTCGAGCTTCGAGGCGGTTGGATGACCCCAAAATTAGGCGGCAGCTATCTCCTGCGCCCCGGAACGTATTTTGTGGAAGCCGAGCTCGAAGGCTACCGCAGCCTTTCCGCCCCCCTCGAGATCGACGCCGACACTCCCTCAGTGGTCGGCTTCACCCTCGAACCCCTCGGCGGCCTGCTGACCATCACCACACGACCCGTTGAAGGCGCGGCAATTACAATCGACGGGGAATCGTTCGGAGCCACCCCGGCTCGAGAAATCGAGCTCGGTGCCGGCGAACACACGGTGGAAATCATGGCCCCGCTCCATTTGCCCTACCGGACCACAGTCCGTTTCGAACCGGGTGACCCACCGCGCGGGCTGGAGATCGATCTGGTGCCCAACTGGGCACCGATAACCGTGACCACCTCTCCCGTTGGCGCAACCGTGTCGTTGGATGGGATCGCCATCGGATCGACCCCCCTGCAACACCGCGCCGAGGCCGGCGACCGGGTCCTGGAGATTCGCCGGCAGGGTTTCAAGCCCCTGTCCAGGCGTCTCCTCGTCACCGCCGGTGAGGCTGTCGAGCTCGGGTTGGTTCACCTCGTACCCAACGACGGCCGTCTCGCAGTCATTTCAAATCCGGCGGGCGCCTCGGTCACCGTCGATGGCGTATTCCGCGGCTCCACTCCGCTCGAGCTCGACCTCGCCCCCGGCACCGAGTACGGGGTGAGGGTCTCGATGGCAGGCCACGTCACGTTCTACACCGGCGTCGAGATCTCATCGGATCGGCGATCAGAGGTGCGGGCCGAGCTCGAAATGCTCTCGGGTGAGGTAACCATCACCTCGCTGCCGCCGCGCGCCGAGCTGCTGATCGACGGAGTATCGTCCGGCACCACCGACCAAACGCTCCAGCTCGAAGCACGTTTGCATCGGATCGAGATTCAGCTCGAAGGCTACGTCCCGTACCGCACCACTCTCACCCCGGAGCCCGGCCTCACCCAGGCGGTGCATGCCGTACTCAAGGAGGCGGGCCCCGCGGGCCTGCCCGCATCCATCGAAAGCGCCCAGGGAGTAGAGCTGATTCTGGTCGGACCAGGGCGGTTTACGATGGGTGCGGCCCGCCGGGAGCCCGGCCGCCGCGCCAACGAGGTCCTGCATGACGTCGAGATCACGCAGCCCTTCTACCTCGCCGTGCGTGAGGTGACGAACAAGGAGTTCCGCGAGTTCCGTTCAGAACACCTGTCGGGGTCGGTCGGTGACTACAATCTGGAAATCGACCATCACCCGGTCGTCAACGTCACCTGGAATGATGCCGCGAAATTCTGCAACTGGCTTTCCGAGCGCGCGGGTCTGCCACCGGTCTACATCGAGAGGCACGGCACGATGGTTTCCCGGACGCCGTTTCCGCTCGGCTTCCGCCTGCCGACCGAGGCCGAGTGGGCGTTGGCCGCCCGATATCCGGACTCGGCCGATGCGCGCAAATACGGCTGGGGTGACTCGCTGCCGATGCCGGCCGACGCCGGCAACTATGGCGACTCGACGGGGTCGCCAGTACTCGACGGCGCCCTTCCCGGGTACCGCGACAACTACGCCACAACCGCCCCGGCGGGCAGCTTCCGTGCCAACCCGCTCGGGCTCTATAACCTCGGTGGCAACGTATCGGAATGGACGAACGACGTCTATGCCGTGACACCATCTCCACCCGGAGAAATCGCCCGTGACCCTACCGGACCGTCAGAGGGGGCGTACCATGTCATCAGAGGTTCGAGCTGGATGGACACCAACCTGACCGAACTCAGGCTGAGCTATCGCGACTATGGTGATCGGGGCCGGCCCGATCTCGGATTTCGCATCGCGCGCAGTGCACAGTAATCGGAGGCGAAACATGAAACCGATCAAGCGAGCCGTCCTCGTGACCACCATCGCGTTCGTGGTGGCGGTAGCAGCGCTGACCACGGGCTGGCTGACGGCCGACGCCGCCGCGCCGCCGCAGGAGACCGCGGAGAGGCAGGAATCGACCACCGAGGAACCGCTGCCCGATTTCCAACCGACGGAGCGCCTCCCCGCCGACAGCGCGGTCGCGTTCCCGACCGACATCTGAGGCCGTGATGCGCCGCACTGATTCGGTTGATTTCGTGTTCCAGCTTGCCTCATTGGTGGTGGCATTGATCATCGTCCACGCGTTCTACGTGACCGTGGTCCGGCCCCGTGCCGACGCCTTCTCGGCCGAGCAGACAGCCCTTATGGCGGCCGATCCCGAGTACGTACAACATCGGTCGGCGTGGGTTATCGTGCGCGACTTCGAGCAGGAGGCGTGCTTTGTGCTCATGCTGTGGGCGATGGCCATCATGGCGTCCAAGGGCCTGACGACCGCCCGTGAAAGCCAACTCCTCGAAGCCGACCTGGTGCCGGTGGCGGACGGTGTTCGCATCCTGCCCGAGGACTCACGTGAGTACTCGCGTCAGATCGAAGCTCTTCCAGCTACTCAGCAACGGTTGTTGTTACCACGGGTGGTGGCGGCTGCGTTGCGACGATTCGGTGCAACCGGCAGCATCCAGGATGCATCCGACACCGCCCACAGCACCGCCGAGACCGAGGCGGAGCGGCTCGACTCCGAGCTCGCAATGGTGCGTTACATTGCCTGGGCCATTCCATCCATCGGTTTCATCGGCACCGTACGCGGTATCGGGGCGGCCCTCGGCCAGGCACACCGGGCGGTCGAAGGAGATATCACCGGTGTCACGCGAAACCTAGGCGTCGCCTTCAACTCGACATTCGTCGCCCTCCTGATCTCGATCGTCCTGATGTTCCTCCTCCACCAACTCCAGCTGCGGCAGGAGCGACTGGTCCTCGACACCGAGGCATACGTAGACACCCACCTCGTTCGCCACCTCCAGGCCGGAGCCGGACCGCCGGATCACTCGCAGCGGAGTGCGGCGAGCTGACTGTCGTGGATCGAGCACCGATCGCCCTCGAGTTGGTCGACGCCGGGCTCCAATTCGTGAGCTTGCGGGGACAATTGTCTCGACCGAGCCCAGGCCTCGCCTTGATCGACGGTGACGAGCTCGCTTTCGGCCTCGACGCCGAGAGCGTGGCGCGTCTCAAACCGCGACGTCTTTACAGCAGATTCTGGCAGGAGCTCGGTACGTCTCCCCTCGGTCGCCCGTTCCCCGGTTATCTTCGAACCGCCGATCTCGCCCACGCCCACTTGAAGTCGGTTTGGGATGCGGTCGGCGGCAGTGCCGAGGAGGTCATTGTCGCCGTCCCCGGCATCTATTCCGACGATCAAATCGCGCTGCTCCTCGGAATCGCCACGGAGCTGGCGATCCCGGTGCGCGGTCTGATCGACGCGGCTGTCGCAGCGGCAGCCGACCGTGAGGTCGCGCCACACTGCCTCCACCTCGACCTCCATCTCCACCGCGCAGCCCTTACAGAGCTCGACCACGGCGAGGAGATCGTCCGAAAAGCGGTCCGCACGGAGCCGCGGGTCGGACTCCTCGGTCTCCGGGACACCTGGGCTCGGGTCATCGCCCAGGTATTTGTTCGCGCCACCCGTTTCGACCCCCTCCACCTCGCAGCCACCGAGCAGGTGCTCTATGCTCAGCTGGCCGACCATCTCGAAGAGCTTGGCGGGCGCGAATCGACCCAAGTGCGTATCGCATCAGGCGGCCGCCAACACGCCGTCGAGCTGGACCGAGTCCGCATCGTCGACGCCGCCACTCCCGCCTACGGCATCCTGACAGCGCTGGTCAACGACCACGCGCACCCGGACGGTACCACCCTGCTGCTCAGTCACCGCGCCGCCGCGCTACCCGGCCTCGTCGACCATCTCGGCGAGCACACCGATCTCACGATCGTGTCCCTGCACCCCGCGGTTGCCGGCGGCGGCGCTCTCGCCCACGCCGACCGTATCCGGTCACCGGAGTCGGCCCTGTCGTTCGTGACCCGTCTTCCCGGCCACGATGCGAGGCCACCAGGACCGGTTACGGTGCCGGTCTCACCACCACCGGACGGCGTTCGGCGCCTGCCGACCCATTTGGTGATTGACGGTGTCGCCCACCCTATCGGGTCCGACCCACTCGTCCTCGGTGGCGACGGTGTGGAGGATGGGGTGGACGTCGAAAAGCTTGGCGCAACCGTTCGGCGGCTCGCCGGCCAGGCAGTACTCGATGCCCCGGCCGAGGCCGGCATCACCCTCAATGGCGAACCGCACGAGGGTAAGACGGCTCTGGCCCCCGGCGACCGGCTGCGTCTCGGCACAACCGATCGAGAAATCCTGGTCGTCACCATGGCGGAGTGACCATGCGGGCTCGAAGCGTCACACCGGTCGGTCTGTCCTTCCTGGACGCAATGACCTGCGGCCTGGGGGCGGTGATTCTCCTCTTCATGATCATCAACGGCGCAGTCCGCGACAACTCGGTCAAGGTCACCAGCGACCTCCAAGGTGAGGTCGACCGCCTCGAGCGGGAAGTCCTGGATGGGCACCGCAATCTGGTGGAAATCCGCAACTCGATCCTCGAAATCGATGACGAGCGCGTCCTCACCCAGGGGCTGGCTCTGCGCCTGATCGAGTCGCTGAAAGAGATTCGAGTCGAGCTCGCGACCTTCGAGGACTCGACCCTGGCCCAGCGCGAGCACATCAACCAGCTGCAGGCGGACCTCCGATCACTGGAGGAGGACGCCCGTCGCCTGTCAGCTTCACTGCCGTCCGACGAAACGCCGGGCGACAGGGTCCGAGTCCACGTCGGGGACGGAGACCGCCAATACTTGACCGGCCTCAAGGTCGGTGGAAGCCGGATTCTCTTCCTCGTCGACTCGTCGGCGAGCATGCTCGGCAGCACCATTGTCAACGTCATCCGTCGCCGCAACCTGGCCGACAGTGACAAAGTGCGTGCGGCAAAGTGGCGCCAGGCACTGGCCACCGTGGATTGGCTGACAACCCAAATTCCACGGGACAGCCGATTCCAGATCTACGCCTTCAACACCGCCGCACGACCGGTAGTTCCGGACACCGGGGGACAGTGGCTCGACGGCTCTGATCGCGAGGTGCTCGATGGCGCTGCGCGGCGGATGAACGACATCGTCCCTGCCGACGGTACCAGCCTCTTCCACGCCCTGGCGGTCGCATCCGAGCTCAACCCGAGGCCCGACAACATCATCCTCTTGACCGATGGCTTGCCGACCGTCGGCAAGAGCCCCGCGCGGGCCACCACGATCACTGCTCGGCAGCGCTCGAAGCTCTTCAACCGTGCCGTCGATCAGCTGCCATCCGGGATCCCGGTCAACGTGATTCTCTTCCCGATGGAGGGCGACCCGGAGGCCGCCAGCGCCTTCTGGAAACTGGCCATAAATACTCGCGGGTCCTTCATGAGCATGGCGGAGGACTGGCCATGATCAGGCGCAATCGGGATTTCCAGACCTTCTCGCTGTCGTTCCTCGACGTCATCTGCTGCGGTTTCGGCGCCATCATCCTGCTTCTCGTGCTGACCAAGTTCGGCGAACCGCTGGCAATCGAAGAAGCCCGCCGCGACCTCGACCGCCTGCTGATCGAGCTCGAGGCCGAGCTCTATGAGATCAGGGGTGAAACTGCAATCCTCGACCGCCGCCTGCGCACGAAGGTGCAGCAACTGTCGGAGGAACAGAGCCGAATCGCCCGCCTACGCGGCGATCTCTCCGAGATTCGGGGTGAATACGCCGCCGGCGAAGAGCTTTCCGAGGTCCAGGACATCCTCGAGGGGCGCATGCTGGCCGCCCAACAGGAGCTTACCGACGAGATGCGCCGCCTTCTCGAGCAGAGCCGACGGCGGCGCGAGCCTGAGGCCATGGTTGGCGGCATCCCGGTGGACAGCGAGTACATCATCTTCGTCATCGACACCTCGGGCTCTATGTTTCACTACGCATGGCCGGCTGAAGTAGAGAAGATGACCCAGGTTCTCGACACCTATCCACGGGTCAAAGGCCTCCAGATCATGAATGACATGGGCCAATACATGTACTCGCAATACGCCGGCAAGTGGATCCCTGACACCCCCGGTCGACGCAAGGCGGTGATCGCCCGCCTCCGGTCGTGGAGCGTCTTTTCCAACTCGAGCCCGGTGGAAGGCATTACCCGGGCAATCCGCACCTTTTCCAGCCCGGACCGGAGGATCTCCATCTACGTCTTCGGCGACGAGTTCACCGGTACCTCCATTGACGAGGTCATCCGCGAAGTGGACCGGCTCAACACCCGTGGCAGCGACGGCGAGCGCCGGGTGAGAATCCACGCGATCGGCTTTCCGACCGTTTTTTCGGTCGCCGGCGCGGGACAGCACACCGGGGTCCGCTTCGCCACCCTCATGCGGATCCTCTGCCGCCGCAATGATGGGACGTTTGTAGGCCTGAATTCCACAAGTCCCTAGCTTCGAAAATCACCCGCCGAACAACGCAAAGCTGAGCAGGAGATACAAGATACAAGATAGCGGCCTGCTCGCGGGGCGGTTGGGGGGATCTTGCATCTTGGATCCTGCATCTTGCATCTGGTTGAGCGGCCGGGGGGTTACAATTGTAGGAGTGAACGAATCTCAATCCACATCCGAGCCGATCCGGCTTCTGGTTGTCGAAGACGACGAGCCGCTCGCCGATGGTCTCTGTCGCAACCTCGAGTTGGAGGGATTTGCGGTGCACCACGTGGGCACCGGCGAGGCCGCCCTGGTCGAACTCGCTGAGCGCTCCTCGGACTTCGATCTACTCATCCTCGACATCATGCTGCCCGGAATCGACGGTTTCGAAGTCTGCCGCCGTTTGCGCAGCGACGGCAATCTGATCCCAATTCTCTTCCTCACGGCGCGAGGCAGCGACGCCGATCGAATTCTCGGCCTCCAGCTCGGCGCCGACGACTACCTGACCAAACCATTTTTGGTCGAAGAACTCGTCCTGCGGGTGCGTGGAATCATGCGTCGGGCCGAGTGGTCGCAGACGCCGGCCCGAACCGGTCCGGTAGTGCACGTGGGGGCGAGCGAGGTCAACCTGGATACTATGCGGGCCAGCACACCGGAGGGCGCTGTCGCGCTCACCGAGCGCGAGGTGATGCTGGTCCGTTTTTTTTCAGAAAACAACGGTCGTGTCCTCACCCGCGGCGAGCTTCTCGAGCGGGTCTGGGGATACACGTTTGACACCTCGACGCGGACCCTCGACACGTTCGTCCACCGACTCCGCAAGCATTTCGAGCAGGACCCCCGGAACCCGCTCCACTTTCACACCGTCCGCGGGGTGGGGTATCGGTTCACGACCGAACCGGAGGAGTGATTCCACCCGCACACCCGGATTCAGGATGCTGGATGCTGGATGCGAGCAAATGACTTCTCACCTCGCAGACGGCCTGAAAAGAACACTATCCACAGATCACACAGATGAGTCTTCCCGCGGGGATCTCGGTCAATCGGTGTGCGTCCTGGGCTGCTGTGGGTGGGTGGGCGGATCCAGCATCTAGTATCGAGCATCCAGTATCGGGCGGGCGGGACGGGTCTACGAGCCTTTCTCGATGCCCAGGTCCTTCATCTTCCGCCACAGGGTGACGCGTGAGATACCGACGCGGTCAGCCGCCTCCTGCATTTTCCATCCGCAGCGCTCGAGCACCTCGCGGAGCAGCCGTTCCTCGAGGGCTGCAAGAGGTTTCGGCGACTGCAACAACTCATCGACAAGGGCGGTTTGGTAACCGTCGACCGGTAGATGGTCCTCTTCGATGCGCTCCCCAGCGGCCGCCAAAGCGGCGGTGAGAACGCCCTCGAGTTCTCCGAAACCCCGGTCTCGCGCCATCCGAGTCAACCTTTCGAGAGCCGCCGGTACAACCCGAGTGCGTGGGGCAAGCTCCTCGATCCAGCTGACGATCATCTGCGGCAAGTCCTCTTTCAGCTCCTGGGTGGACGGTAGCTCGAGAGTTTCGAAAGAAGATCCTTCAGGATCGCTCGACGCGCCGACAACCAACCGCCAACCCTCTGGCCGATTGGACTCAACCAGGCTTTCGGCATCGCCTTCGCAAGCGTAGACGGTCCCGGGCGGCCACGGATTGATGGTGTCCCAGCTTCCGGCCCATGTCAGGAACAGGTTTTCCGGCATGCCCGAGAATCGGTGCAGGGCGCGGGCGACGTCACGACACACCGGCGGCTCGGCGACAATGCAGATATCCGCACGAGTCCGAGCGAGGATTGCGACACGCTCTCGGAGAGCATCGGCCGCCACCGATGAGCCAGCCATGAAAAAGCCCGGATTCGGTTCGGTGGGTCGAAGAATCTCGACCGCGCCCTGAAACCCACCCTCCTCGTCGGACAACGGAATAACGGTTATCTTGAGCGGAAGGGCGCGTCCATCTACCGTTTGGTAGACTGTCGCGAAATTTTCGACTTTTCCGAGATCGTTGTTGAGAGCGAAGGTCAGTGGGCATGCGTTCTCACAGTCGACCCCGCGGGTTGTGAGCTTGCATCGGCCCCCGATTTCATGCCCCTCCTCGTACCCCAACAGGCGTCGAGCCGCGTCGTTGACGTGTCGGAGGGTTCGCTGATCGTCGAGGACGATGACCGCCTCGCCAAGCTGATCGAGCACCTCGATCCATGCCCCCCCGAAAATATCTTCCTTTTGCAGAGCCACGCTTCTATAACAGCGCGATTGACTCGGTTATTCGCAGTGTCGGGGGGTTTGGCACGGCCCGGCTCAACGCTCGATCTCGAAGCCCTCCTCGGGTTCGGGCTCGGCATCGGCAAAGTAGAGAGCGGTGTGCGCAATTGGCAACAGCATCACGTGGGTGTGGCCCTTGATGGCAACCTCGACGTGGTAGTAGCCATGATCGTTGACGGCCACCAGTGTCCCCATGGTTCCTTTGGCTTCGATCAGTGGGCAGTAAAATGAAACCTTGCCGGGGATTTCCATCGTGAGCTCCTTTCCAGTCCTCTGAGTTTATCACCCTGGAGAGGATGCCAGGCACGCCGATTCGCGGCGAATCGGGATGCCAGGCACCTCCGGTCAAGGCGCCCATCTCGGGAGGGTCAGGCGGGTGGCTGCCGAATTCGCTAGTCCTCGCTGTCCAACTCGCCGTTCTCTTGGGGAGCGATTTCGCCATACTCCTTGAGCTTGCGCTGCAAGGTCCGGAGCCCGATCTCCAGGAGGTCGGCCGCGCGCGCCCGGTGGCCACCGGTCTGCTCAACGGTTCGCAGAATGGCTTCTTTCTCGATCTCGGCCATCGACCGCAGCCGCCACTTGGTGGGCTCCGCCGACACCGGCGGCTGGCTGGGCGTCCGGTACTCGGCCGGAAGATCTTCGAGGACGATCTCGCCGGCGCGGGCGAAAAGCACCGTCGACTCTATGAGGTTGCGGAGTTCGCGAACGTTGCCCGGCCACGGCTGCCGCTTGAGGGCGGCCAGCACCGCAGGATGAACTCCACCGATATCGCGCTCCAGCTCTTCGTTGAAGAACTCGAGAAAGTGCTGAACGAATAGCGGGATGTCCTCGGACCTCTCTCGCAGGGGTGGGATGTAGAGTTCGACAACCTTGAGGCGATAGAAGAGATCCTGACGGAAGCGGCCGGTCTCGACCCATTGGACGAGATCTCGGTTGGTCGCCGCCACGAGCCGAAAGTCGACCGGGATCTGGGTCGCTCCGCCGACACGCATGATGTGACGTTCTTCGAGCACCCGTAGCAGTTTCACCTGGAGATCGGCTGATAGCTCCGAAATCTCGTCGAGGAAAAGGGTCCCGCCGGAGGCGCGCTCGATCAGCCCGATGCGACGCTGGTGAGCTCCGGTAAAGGCGCCCTTTTCGTGGCCGAAGAGTTCGGACTCGAGAATCTCACCGGGAATGGCACCACAATTGATGGCCACGAAAGGTCCCTGGGCTCGTGGAGAGTTCTGGTGGAGGGCGTTGGCGACCAGCTCCTTGCCGGTGCCCGACTCGCCGACGATGAGCACCGTCGATCGTGTCGGCGCCACCACCCGCAACCGCTCGAGCAGCTCTTCCATCGCTGTTGAGTGGCCGACGATGCCCTCGAAACCAAAGCTCTTCTCGAGCCGTTGGCGTAGCCGACGGTTTTCATCCGACAAGACCCGCCGTTCAAGTTGCAGCTGCACCCGCTTGCGTAGCTCCTGAACCTTGACAGGTTTTGTGAGGTAGTCATCGGCACCCTCCTGGAGCGCCGCCACAGCATCCTTCACATCGGCATAGGCGGTAACGAGGAGGAACGGCAGGTTGGGGTGCTCCTCGCGCACCGCGCGCAGAAACTCGTAGCCGTCCATGCCTGGCATCCGCACATCGGAAACGACCGCGTCCACCTCCTCGCCTTCACCTAACCGTTCGAGGGCCTCCTCCGCAGAGGCGCAAGCCCGCAGCGTA
>Ga0255044_10000170_pt1 | contig 12951 bp, 14 predicted proteins | sample BC1_12_21_MG_FD_183651 | JGI IMG/M metagenome (GOLD analysis project Ga0255044, IMG submission 183651) | Seawater microbial communities from Strait of Georgia, British Columbia, Canada - BC1_12_21 | ecosystem: Environmental > Aquatic > Marine > Strait | place: Canada: British Columbia... | reverse complement strand
GGGGTTGTTTTTCTGGTACCAGGAAGGATACCCACAGTAATACCGCCTGCCTCCTTTGCACCCTTACTGGCAGAAGCCATGACTCCTCCCAGCCCGCCGGTCAAAACCACAAAACCTCTCTGGGCGAGCTTGCGGCCTACTGTTAAAGCTACGTGCCACTCATTATCTGTCTCGGATATATTCCCTGCCCCAAAAACTCCAATAATATTTTTTGGCATATTCCTTCCTTTTACCTACTATATAAATCAGATGCAGTTACTATTCATTCTTGACACATACCATGATATTTCACTAAACTAACATATTTACTATAAATCTATTGCATGAAAGATGGGGGTCTTTAGCTGTCATTTAAAATCCTGGAATCAAGCTTGGTTATGAAACAAAAAACTCTAACATTAGCCTTAGGAAAAATTTTCCTTGCTCTCACAGTATTAATGTATAGCAGCGGCTGTACGTCGTTAATTGTCAACCCTCTTCTGGATCCGTTAACTCTTTCCCTGCAAAAACAGACAGACCTTCAGCTCCTTCAGGACGGCGTACCTTCCCTGTTGCTTTTACTTGATGGTCTGATTGCCAGTGATCCGGACAACGAGCGGTTGCTCATGACTGCAGCCAAGGCGTATGGTGCATATGCAACAGTTCTTTATGAGGAAGGTCAAGTCGAACGCGCTGTCACTGTGAGCTCCAGGGCAAAGGAATATGGCATCAACCTCCTCAAACAACTACCCGGCCTGCAAAACATAAACAACAACACACTGGGCGAGATAGACCAGTCACTTGGCAAAATTTCACCAGGCAGGGTCGGATCCTTATTCTGGGGAACCTACGGCTGGGCAATATGGATACAGTACCAGGAGGGTGCACCTGCAGCCATGGCAGACCTGCCCATTGTAGAACAGATCATGCTCAGGGTTGTTGAACTTGATGAGTCTTATTATTATGGAGGGGCCCATATTTTTCTCGGCGCCTATTATGGCAGTCGTCCTCAAATGTTTGGAGGAAACCCGGAAGCGAGCCGTCAACATTTTGAAAGAGCCCTCGCTTTAAATGACAGACTGTTCCTGCTTACCCATGTGGCATATGCCGAAACATATGCCCGTACAATGTTTGACCGTGAACTTTACCTGGAACTGCTAACAGAGGTTATTGAACAGCCCCTGGCCGATTCCGATATGGCCTCAAGTAATAAAGTGGCCAAGGTTAAGGCAGAAAAACTGATCGTGCAGATCGATGATTTTTTTTAAAAACCTATTACTATGAAAACTCTCCTTAAAATCCTCGTCAGCTTATTTGTAGCCTTACTGCTTGTTATAAGTGTTGACAAAGCATATGCCAGCCGGCCCAAGTATCTGTTCAAGGTTGCCTCCCTTGCCCCGGAAGGAAGTATCTGGACTAAAACATTCCGCAACTTCACCAAAGAGGTTGAAGAAAAAAGCGGAGGAGAAATAGGATTTAAAATCTATGCCGGTGGTGTAATGGGTGATGACCGCGCCATGTATCGGAAGATGCGGGTTGGACAGCTCAATGGCGGCGGCTTCACCATGACAGGAATCAGTGAAGTTGTCCCAGATTTCAGGGTTCTTGGCATTCCATTTATGTTTAATTCCTATGATGAAGTTGACCGGGTCAAAGAAAGGCTTCTACCGCGATTTGAAAAGGAGTTTGACAATAAAGGCATGGTGCTCCTGGCCATGTCAGAGGTTGGCTTTATCTACACCATGTCAACCACTTCTATTTCAAACCTTGCCGAGCTGAAACAAAGTAAGGCCTGGGCTCCGGAAGGCGACCCCATCAGCAGGGCCCTGCTTGAAACTGTTGGAGTTACTCCCATCCCACTTTCTATTCCCGATGTGCTTACCTCTTTGCAGACAGGACTTATCAACACAACATTCAACTCATTTTACGGCTCCATTGTCCTGCAATGGTTTACCAAAATATCATACATAACCGATATTCCCTTTGTGTATGCATACGGGGCATTTGTTCTTGATAAAAAAACCTTTTCAAAGCTGCCCACACACTATGCCGATATGATGAAAACCGTGGCACAAAGTCATTTTGAAAAGCTCCTCGTCGATACCAGAAAAAGCAATGAAGAAGCAATGCAGGTATTAATCGATAATGACATCTCACTGGTCAAACCTACTCCCATTACCAAGGCAGAACTGCAGAATAACTACCGGGAGATGACCGTAAAAAAACTTGTTGATGACGCCTTCTCCAAAAGTATTTATGAAGAAACCATGATGCACCTGGACAACTACCACAAAGAGCTTTCAGCAATCCAGCAATAAACTTACATGGACACCCTAAAAAAGTTTTTCTCCCTTATAGGCTCCATTCTTTCCCGGACTGAGGAGGCCTTTCTCTGCCTCTTGCTCTTCTCAATGATCCTTCTTGCCTGTGCACAGATTTTTTTAAGGATTTTTTACTCCAGCGGCATTGTTTGGGCTGACCCGCTACTGCGCTACATGGTTATCTGGGTAGGGTTATTTGGTGCCGCGGTGGCCACAAAACAATCCAACCACATCAGTATTGATATAATCTCCCACTTAGTGCCGGAGAAATTTCTGGTCTGGCTCCATGGGCTCATAAACTTTTTTTCGGCCTGTGTATGTATAATCCTCACTTACGCTGCAGTCATTTTTGTACGCGATGAGGCCTTCTATGGTGGCAGGGGGATACTGGACATACCATCCTGGTGGCTCAACCTGGCCTATCCCATTGCTTTTGGTATTATTGGAGGCCGCTTCCTTATCCTGGCATGTAAGGATTTGGGCAAAATTATCCTACAGAAATCAACTATCGGCCGAATCTAAGTTATTAATATGGGTCTTTCAAAAATTTTCATCCTGTTTCTGGCTATCCTCGGAACTCCACTCTTCGTGGTAATTTCTGCCCTGGCCCTCCTGTCTTTTTACAGCATAGATATTGACCTTTCGGTGGTTATCATCGAAATGTCACGTTTATCTGACACACCGTTACTACTCTCCCTGCCACTGTTTATCTTTGCCGGTACCCTTTTGGCCGAAAGCGGCACGCCACAGAGGCTGCTGCGCCTTTCGCAAGTGTTCCTGGGCTGGATGCCGGGCGGGCTTGCGGTTGTATCACTTATGGTCTGCGCTGTATTTACAGCCTTTACCGGGGCATCAGGGGTTACCATTTTTGCCATCGGCGGCATTCTTTACCCGGCTCTTATCAAGGATAATTATTCTGAACGTTTCTCTTTGGGACTTATCACCTCTTCCGGAAGCCTCGGGCTCCTTTTTCCTCCAAGCCTGCCGCTCATTCTCTACGGAGTTATTTCTCAAACACGGATAGACCAGCTCTTTCTGGCCGGCATTTTACCAGGCATCCTCATGCTTACTCTCCTGGTTTCATACAGTATGATTAAAGGGGGGCGCCGCAAATTAAAAGGTACGGAGAAACCGACATACAGGGATATGCTTTCCGGGTTGAAAGAAGCTGCCTGGGAACTGCCACTGCCGATAATTGTCCTGGGGGGTATTTATGGCGGATTTTTGGTAGCTGGTGAAGCGGCAGCCGTAACCGCACTCTATGTTCTTATTGTAGAAGTTCTCATATACCGTGATATTCCTATATCAAGACTTCCAAAGATCATGGTCCAGAGCATGGTGCTTTTCGGAGGTATCTTCGTAGTTTTGGCAGCCTCAATGGCAACAACGAACTACCTGGTTGATCAGCAGGTACCCATGCACCTCTTTGAGCTTATCAGCCAGTATATCTCCAGCAAATATACCTTTCTGCTGCTGCTGAATATCTTTCTCCTCATAGTAGGGTCCATGCTTGATATTTTCTCGGCCCTGGTACTTGTACTGCCTCTCATAATTCCCATCGCAGAGGCATATGATGTTAACCTGATCCATCTTGGCATCATCTTCCTGACCAATCTTCAGATCGGTTACTGCACTCCCCCGGTTGGCCTGAATCTTTTTCTTGCCAGCTACCGTTTTGACAAACCCATAGTAACACTTTACAGGGCAACCCTGCCATTTCTTGCCCTGCTCATGATTACATTAATTATCATTACCTATTTCCCTGCCATCAGCCTGGTGCTTGTCAATCTCTGGGGATAAGCGGTACGAGGTATGAGGTATGCGGTGTGAGGTATAAGGTGCGAGGAAATCAGAAAAATGAAAGCCCCATACCTCACAACTCACACCTCACACCGCATACCCCATACCTTATACAGCATACCGTCAGCATATTATAACCTGGCTCTGAGGAGCAGGGTTTCTCTTTTGAATAAAACTTGAAGGTTGCAAAAGGATTCCGCCACCATTAGCTTAAAGAGTAATGGTTCCATAAAGATGTACTGATTTTTATAGTAAGATGTATAGATATGATATCTAATTAAACCTATGAGAAAAATACTTTTTGCCATTCTGGTCCTTGTTGTAATCGGCATAGGGTTGCTGCACTTTTTTACACCCGGTTACATGATATTTTATCATGACATGTTCAGACGGCTCAGTTATTTCCCTATTGTTCTAGGAGCAATCTGGTTTGGGGTCTGGGGCGGGCTGCTGCTGGCGGTTATGTCTTCAATAGCTTTCATTCCCCATGTCCTGCTCTATATTGGTGAGGGATCTGGAACCTATCTGAGTGAACTGACAGAAATAATCCTTTACCTGGCTGCCGGAACAGTAACTGGAATTATAGCAGGCCGGGAATCGCTCCTGCGAAATCGCTACAAAGAATTATCGGAAAAGCTTGAAAAATCATACGACAAGCTGCACCGCGAAACCCAACTCATGCTCGAAGTCGAAGAACAGTTGAGTGCTGCACAAAAACTCTCCGCCCTGGGCCAGCTCTCAGCATCCCTTGCCCATGAAATCAAAAACCCCCTCTCTTCCATTAAAGGTACTGCTGAAATTCTGCTTGATGAATTTCCCGAAGATCACCCCAAAAGAGAATTTGTGGAAATCCTGCTCAAAGAGACTACACGGCTGAATAATACGGTTGAGGAAGTTTTAGGGTTTTCGCGCCGCGGGATGCAGGGTAAGAAAAAAGAAGAAGCTATGACCGAACCACTCTCCCAGGTGATTGATCGGGTCACGAGTTTACTTGCCAGCCAGTTGCGAAAAAAAAGCATCAAACTTACTGTCAACGGGTGGGAAGAGGGAAAAGCATTTCATATCGCCGGTGAAAAACTATCCCAGGTTTTTCTAAACATCATCTTAAATAGTATTGATGCAACTCCCCCAAAAGGAGAAATCATAATTGAAACCATGAAACTTGCTGACGGCTATTCCGTTTCAGTAAAGGATAATGGGGCCGGCATACCGGACGCGCGCAAGGATAAAATTTTTGGCGCGTTCTACTCAACCAAGGAAGGTGGTACGGGTCTTGGCCTATCCATCAGCAAAAAAATTGTTGAAAGCTATGGCGGCACACTGACGCTGTCTGATGCAGAGACAGGGGGAGCATGTTTTACCATCTTTCTACCTGAGCAAAATTCTGCAAGCAATGTAAAAAAACAGACGGAAAGTGACTTCAAAAATATTGAAGGCAATTTATAAGCGAACTTACATAGAAAATTACTTCAATTTCAAAAGAGGTTCCTATGGCAGACACCATTCTTCTTATCGATGATGATGAAAGTTTACGACGGGTCACCGAATACAACCTGTCAGAGGCTGGGTTTGACGTCATTACAGCAGGGTCAGGCCGGGAAGGTCTCAAACTTTTTAACAGAAGCAATCCCAAACTGGTAATAACCGATGTCAAGCTGGGCGACATGGATGGGTTGGAAGTTCTTGCTGCCATAAAAAGCGAATCCCCTGAAACCCCGGTTATTGTCATAACAGCCTTCGGCTCCATTGAAATGGCAGTTAAGGCCATGCATGAAGGCGCTTTTAATTTTATTACCAAACCTTTTGACCGTGAGACGTTGCGGCTCTCCTGCAGTAAAGCGCTTGAACTGAGTTCTTTACGTTCACAAAAGCAGCAGCTCGCTGATGAGGTCGACAGACTGACCGGCACCTCGGGCATGGAAACAGCAAACTCTGCCATGGCAGAACTTCTGGAAACAGCTCTCAAGGTTGCCGGCAGCGAAGCCACCGTTCTGGTTACCGGCGAATCAGGGACCGGGAAAGAGGTTCTCGCCAGGCTGGTGCATCAGCACAGCCCCCGCAGGGAAGGACCGATGATTGCAGTTAACTGTACTGCCATACCTGACAACCTCATTGAGAGTGAGCTTTTCGGTCATGTCAAAGGCGCCTTTACCGGAGCAGTTTCAAACCGCAAAGGACGTTTCCAGACGGCAGCCCGGGGTACTCTGTTTCTCGATGAGATTGGCGAGTTAAAAATGGATATGCAGGCAAAACTGCTGCGCGCCATCCAGGAACGGGAAGTGGAACCTGTAGGGTCAGACCGCACTGAAAAGATTGACGTGCGGATCATTGCCGCCACCAACAAGGACTTAAGTGAAGAGGTTGCAAAGGGGAATTTCCGCGAAGACCTCTTTTACCGTCTCAGTGTGATCCCCTTGCATATTCCTCCCCTGCGGGACCGACGGGAAGATATTCCCGCATTGGCAAATCATTTCTTAATAAAACATGGGGCCCCGCGTGGAGTAAAATTTTCTGACAAGACCATGTCACTCATGAAAAAGTATGACTGGCCGGGCAATATCCGTGAGCTGCAAAACTCTGTTGAACGGGGGCTTATTTTACGCAAAGGCAACATCATCGAGCCTGACCATATCAGCCTGCCAACAGCAAAAACTACTGACATCATTGAAATCCCTGACATTCCACCTGAGGGCGTTTCCCTGGAAGCTATAGAGAAGGGACTTATTATAAAAGCCATGGAAAAAAGCAGCGGTAATCGTTCCCAGGCGGCACGCCTCCTAAAAATCCCCCGGCATGTCCTTATCTATCGCCTGGAAAAATTTAATATTTAGTTGATAACCTTGCATACCACTCACTGTAACTCTGCCATAACAAAGCTTAATTCTTCCTCTTTTTTTTACGTATAATATTATATAATACGGCCTTTCCAAGTGAAGAATATTCTTTACTTTTTCTTTTCTCTCTCCTGAACCCCATTCCATCTTTTTTTTAAAAACTTCGCAATATTATATAGTTAATATAAAAAATTACCGTAGACACAAAAGTGGCACACTCTTTGCTCAAGTAGCTATGGGAATTGGGTATCGAATTATACAAACTTTCACATTAAAGAGATGAAAAACATGGAACTGAATCAAAACAAAAAAATTATTACAGCCTTAAGCTCTCTGTTATTGGGCGTCTTTCTCGTTGGACAGGCTTACGCAGCAAGTGTGCAGCGCTCCAATTTCATTGTAGAGAATCTTTCCTGCACCTCATGCCTGGCAACCATTGAAGCAGAATTGAAAGGCGTTACAGGTGTCCTGGGCATGGATGCTGATCTGCGCCAGGGTCGCGTTACGGTAGATCACCTGTCTTCACTGGATTATGAGCAGATTGCTGCCAACATCAGTAATCTTGGCTATCCTGCCAGGGTTGACTGGACGGCTACGGTCCCTGAGAAGTCTTCAAATAAATTTGCCGGGAAAAGCAATTATCGCTCCGGATGCTCCAGTGGCGGCTGCGGGGTTTCAGGTGGCGCCGGAGCTGGACAGACAGCATGGAAAGCTGCCCCGGCAACTGGCACGATCAGCCGGACAACCCTGCAGGTCAGCAATCTTTCCTGCACTTCCTGCCTGAACACTATTGCAGATGAGTTGCGCAATATCCCGGAAACATACGGCATGGATGCTTATTTAAGCAAAGGGGTCGTCATTGTTGATCATGCAAGCACCTATGATAACGCCAAAATTGCTTCGACTATTTCAGGTCTCGGCTATCCGGCAAAGGTTGTTTCCAGCAATGAAATCCCAGCTCAGAAAGCTTTTTCACCAGGACCCAATAATGGGTCGCCTGATAAAGTGGTGCGCTCTGGCATTGGCTGCAACACCAAAGGCCCATGCAATGCAACATCTTCATCATGGCAACAATTGTACAAACGTTATTTTACCCAGACAAACTCGAAATAGTTAATCAATAAACAATATACGGAGGTCTTTTAAGATGTTCACTATCAGAAAAAATTTAACAATAACTACAATTCTTCTACTGCTCATTGCGGCTATATTGAGTGGATGCTCCAACGCCACTTCTTCACCAGGTAAAAGCGGCGGACTGATTACACCGACCAACGGAAAAATTGAAATCCCCGTGGCTGACATCAATGACGGTAAAGCCCATCATTTCCAGGTCAAGTCGGATGACGGCACCATGGTCACCTTTTTTGTCCTGAAAAGTGCTGACGGAGTGCTTCGTGCAGCCATTGATGCCTGCGATGTCTGTTACCGCTCAGGCCTTGGTTATTACCAGGAAGGCGACAACATGGCCTGCAAGAACTGCGGCCAGAAGTTTGCCTCGAATAAAATCAATGTCATCAAGGGTGGCTGTAATCCGGCTCCTCTGAACAGAACCGTTTCAGGTGACACGCTGGTCATTCAAATGAAAGACATCAACATGAACAGTTGGTACATGAAATACCGCCAGTCATAATATAGGCATGAAGAGTAAATAAACATTCTTCAAGGAACAGAACAACATGGCTTACGATTTAGAAAAATACCGAGATAAACGGGAAAAGGTACTGGGGGTAAAAAAACGGGGTGTCAGCTTCGGCACCCTGGCAACCTTTGTCTCCCTGGCAATCATCCTTGGCCTGGGCGTAGTGGTTGTTCCAAAATCCATTGCCTATTTCAACACCAGGCACCTGGATGATGCCATCTACAAATTACAGAATGCTGAAACCTGGCCACCGGACGCAATTACTGCTATGCAGGAACTGGCTGGAGTCAAGAGTGCTGAAACGGACAACAACAGCTCAAGGATAGTTATTACTTTTGACAAGTCAATTACCGGCACTGCTGACATAAACGCATTCTTCAAACAGAAAAATATTCAGACAGTTCTGCTCAACCAGGTCAATCATTCTGACAGGCAGAAAATTTTAGAAAAAGAAGCGAAATTTTAAGGATACCCCAGTGAAACTACATAATATTTCATTTAACAACTTAAAACGCCGCAAGGGCAAGATGATCTTTCTTGTCCTGGGGCTTTTTATTGGCATTGCAACTATTGTCACCCTGTTGTCGATCACCGAATCCATGAGCCGGGACATTGAAGACAGACTTGACCAGTTCGGAGCCAATATTGTCATGGTTCCCAGAAGCGAGAACCTGACCCTTTCTTACGGCGGCATCACCATGGGCGGCGTAAATTACCAGACAGTGGAATTTGACGAGGAGAGAATCCCTGACATCAGGACCATTGAATATTCAAAGAACCTGGGCCTGGTGGCTCCGAAGGTACTCGGTGCTACCACGGTTAAAGGAAAAGAAGTCCTGCTCATGGGGGTGGAATTCGAGACCGAACTGCAGCTGAAAAACTGGTGGCAGTTTGACGGAACACCTCCTGCGGCGGCGAATGAGCTGCTTATCGGCTCCCAGACAGCAGCTACCTTCAACCTGAGCATCGGTGACACCCTGGCACTTGGCAGCAGCGATTTTGTCATCACTTCCATCTTAAAACCAACCGGCGCCTCAGAAGACGGCATTATTATCGGTGATCTACATGCTTTTCAGAAAATATTAGGCAAAGAGGGCAAGGTTTCCATGGTGGAGATTGCCGCTTTTTGCCGGGACTGTCCTATCTCTGAACTGGTAATGCAGATCGGTGAAAAATTCCCCGAGGGGAAGGTAACTGCTTTACGGCAGGCTGTTATGGCAAAAATGCAGTCCATTGAAATGTTTAAAACTTTCAGCTACGGCATTGCCGTTCTGGTTATTTTCATCGGCTCTCTCCTGGTTTTTGTAACCATGATGGGATCAGTCAACGAACGGACCCGCGAGATCGGCATATTCCGCGCCATTGGATTCCGCCGCGGCCATGTCATGCAGATCATCCTGCTTGAAGCCATGGTGGTAGGACTTATTGGCGGCATACTCGGATTTGTAGGCGGCAATGGTATTGCCTGGGCTGCCCTGCCCCTGGTTATCAAAAACGGTTCTTTTGCCGGATTGAATTATAACCTTGGCGGAGTAGCACTCTTGCTTTCCGTTGCTTTAAGCCTGGTTGCAAGCCTCTATCCGGCCCAAAAAGCAAGCAAGCTTGATCCAAGTGAAGCTTTACGGGCCCTCTAATAGAATGATTATATTGAATAAATAGGATTTAACCATGACGAATAACACCACACAGAATTCTGCTGTCAAAACGAACGTGCAGCACCTTATTGAAATCCAGAATATCGGCAAGGATTACCAGGAAGGCGAAAGCACGGTTCAGGCAATTAAAGAGATGAGTTTCTTCATAGATGACGGGGAGTTTGTCTCCATCATGGGACAGTCCGGTTCGGGAAAATCGACCATGCTTTCCATCCTGGGCGGGCTCAACCATCCGACCCGGGGAAAAATCCTCCTTGACACACTGGATATTTACAAACTCTCCAGTGAGCAACGGGCTGATTTAAGGAGTGAATATATCGGGGTCATTTTTCAGTCATTCCAGCTTATCCCCTATCTGACCGTCCTGGAAAACGTGAAGCTCCCCATGGCCATCACAGGGAGAAAAGCCAGGGAGCAGGACAAAATGGCCCGGAATGTACTTGCCAGGGTCGGGTTAGCTAACAAGGCGGACCGTCTTCCTGACCAGCTTTCCGGCGGCGAACAGGAGCGGGTTGCCATAGCCCGGGCCATAGTCAATAAACCTCCAATTCTTCTGGCAGACGAACCAACCGGCAGCCTGGACAGTAAAACTGCAGACGAGATTATGGACCTGCTGAAAGAACTGAACAGTGAAGGTCAGACCATCATCATGGTCACCCATAACCCGGAAGCATGCAAACACACATCAAGAACAATCCAGGTCAAAGACGGCTCCTGTTATGAACATTAGTAAAAACATGAGAAATTTCTCAGTTGTTAGCAGCGCCACAAAATTACTTGGCTATCATCGCAATACGCGTCCGCTGAATGGTTTTCATGAAGCAGACAGCCTTGATAAAATAGAATTCGAAATATCTCTGCCCGGTGTGTGCCCTTTACCCACTAGCCCTCCCAGGCTGAAGGGGCACCACGTCCCTCCTCTGAAACCGAACCCTAAGATTATCTAGAGATTCGGTGACACACAACGCCCAAGCCCAGAGGGCCATCCGATTAACAGCACGGGCAGAGATTAAATGCTGATAAAAAAGGATGGTCCTCACTTTTTCCAGCAACCCACGACTTCCTAACATAACCCAAGCCATATAGTACTAGTTTCGTACTAGCACTATACTATCATCTTTCTATTCTTTAATTGTTCAGCATTATAGGGTATGGTGACTGAAATTATACTGACATTTCGGCTCTTTAAAGCAAAATTCTACCTTAAACTCTCTGGAGATACTGATGACTATTCCAAAAATCCTTGCCATAGACGATGAACCTGCCCTGCAGAAGGCAATGCAGAAAGCTTTAAAAAACGAGAACTATGATATTGTCTTTGCCAATAATGGGCTGGAAGGGCTTGAGCAGTTTAAAAAGGAAAAGCCGGATTTGATATTGCTTGATCTGCGCATGCCCAAGTTGGATGGTTTCGAATTCCTCGAAAAAATTAATATCAAGCCGGATGACCCATATAGTGTCGTTGTCATTACCGGTCACGGCAATGACAGGGAAGTGGAGAGAAGCTTTGAGCTTGGAGTTAACTTTTTTCTGCATAAACCTTTAAGCCTTATAGAAGTGCGCTGCCTTGCAAAACGTTGTCTTGAGATGAAAGAGGTCGAGAGGGAACTGCGGGAACATCGCAATTCCCTTGAAAAACTCGTCACACAAAGAACAAAAGCCCTCACAAACCAGGTACGTTTCCAGCAGAATCTGATCGATTCAATTCCGGTTCCGATATATTTTAAGGATACAGACTTAAACTACCTGGGATGCAACAGGGCATTCGAAGAAACCCTTGGATTTGGGAAGGAACATATTGTAGGCAAGACGGTACATGATATCATGCCTGGAAAACTTGCCAGGATTCATCATCACAAAGACCTGCAACTCCTGCAAGCCGGTGAAATCAAATACTATGAAGTGTCTTCTGAATATCCTGGGGGGAAGGAACACGACCTGCTTGTTTTTAAGGCTCTCTTTCATAATAAAGACGGTTCTATCGGGGGTCTCATAGGAACAAACCTGGACATATCAGAAAGAAATCAGGCTCAACTCCAGCTTGAGCTGCATGCCGAAGAACTTAAAAATGCCAACACCGCCCTGCGCGTGCTTCTAAAACAGGTCAATGAAAATAAAACCGAGCTGGAAGGTAAAGTTCTGGATAATTTTGCCCGCCTTGTAAACCCCTATCTTGACACCCTGGAAGCTGACCTGGCCAACACCCGGCAACAGGAGTATGTAAAGATAATCCAGCAAAATATCGAAAATATCACCTCAGCTTTTTCCCAGAAACTTTCATCCAGTTACCTCGGTTTAAGCCCCAGGGAGATCCAGGTGGCAGACCTCGTACGGCATGGAAGAACGAATAAAGAGTCTTCAGGGGTCCTCAACATTTCAGTCAATGCAGTGGAATTTCACAGAAACAATCTGAGAAAAAAACTGGGCATCCAAAATAAGAAGGTGAATCTCAGGACGTATCTGCTCTCAATGGATTAAACAATCGCTCCAAAAGGAAATATTACTCAAAAAAAAGAGTACGGTTAATCGCGAAATTGCCCCCCTTAGCATGTAAATATAGTTTACACGAAAAAGTAAATACTCTTTTACATTTTTCCTGCAATCTTTATTCTCTCTTTGGGTAAATACCCCGCTGCTTGCAGCGTTATTATTAGAAATATCCTTTGTTGAGATACCCCGTAGCTTGCTGCGGGGAGTTTCATTAACAAGCTCCCCTCAAT
>Ga0255044_10000164_pt1 | contig 13055 bp, 10 predicted proteins | sample BC1_12_21_MG_FD_183651 | JGI IMG/M metagenome (GOLD analysis project Ga0255044, IMG submission 183651) | Seawater microbial communities from Strait of Georgia, British Columbia, Canada - BC1_12_21 | ecosystem: Environmental > Aquatic > Marine > Strait | place: Canada: British Columbia... | reverse complement strand
CTGTGGGTGACGGCCGGGGCATGTGGCGCCTGCTGGAAACAACACACGTGGACCTCATAGTCCTCGACCTGATGCTGCCCGGTGAAGACGGCCTGGAGCTTTGCCGAAATCTGCGACCCGCATACCGGATCCCCATTATCATGCTGACTGCACGCGGTGACGAGATGGATCGTATCCTGGGACTCGAGATGGGAGCGGACGATTATCTGCCCAAGCCCTTCAATCCGCGGGAACTGCTGGCCCGGATCAAGGTGGTGCTCAGGCGCTCATCGGAACTACCCTGGTCCCGCGAAGAGTCTCAACACCGGCCGCTGTGTTTTGCAGACTGGACACTGGATCCGGTAAACAGGCACCTCATGCATCGTGATGGTGTGGTTGCCCCTTTGAGCGGCGCCGAATTCAGGCTGTTAAACGTTCTGTTGACCCATGCCAACCGCGTGCTCAACCGGGACCAGTTGCTGGACCTCACCCAGGGACGGGAGTCCGACCCCTTCGACCGCAGCATCGATGTTCTCATCAGCCGCCTGCGCAAACGTCTGAGAGAGGATCCCCGATCACCGGAAATCATCAAGACGGTCCGGGGGGAAGGCTACGTATTGTCGGCAAAGGTTACCCGGAGCAGAGAAAACAGATGAAACTGCTGCCCCGCTCGCTGTTCGGCCGCCTGGTTCTGATTCTGATCGTCGGCCTGATCCTGGCTCAGATCCTGGGTTCGCTGCTGCTGCTGCGGGACAGGGACCGGATCCTGCAGCAGCGCTTGGGGTTAAACGTGATCCAGCGCATTTCAGGCGTGGTAAGGCTGGTTGAGAAAATATCCAGCGTGGACAGAGAGCATCTTGTCCAGGCCCTGGAATCACCGGGTTTTCGGGTCGAAATCACCGGCCGGCCCGAAACACCCGGCAAAGATGCCAGACCGGCACCGCATCTGGAGGCAATGCTCAGGCAACATCTTCCCGGTTACGAACACATGCTGGTTTCTGTGGTGCCCATGCCGAACAACGGGAAATTCCGGGGACCGGTCGGCCCCGAACACCGACACCCCATGATGCCCTGGCGAAGAGGACCTCCCAAGCTTTCAGGGTTCCACGCCCAGGTAAAGCTCTCGGACGGGAACTGGATAGGGTTTCGGCGACTGATTCCGGACCGGATGCTGACGTGGCCTGTCAGGATGCTGGGCTATCTGGGCATCCTGGTGGTTTCGATCATCATTCTGTCCCTGCTGGCTGTGCGACTGGTGACACGTCCCCTGGGTGTCCTTGCCCGGGCAGCCGATGGTCTGGGGCGGGATATACAGAGTCCACCGCTGGAAGAGTCGGGTCCGTCCGAGGTCAGCCGTGCCGCCCGTGCCTTCAACACCATGCAGCGCCGCCTGCGCCGGTACATCGAGGACCGGGGGCAAATTCTCGCAGCCATTTCCCATGACCTGAAGACACCCATCACCAGGCTGCGTTTGCGCACGGAAATGCTGGCTGAGCCGGAACTTAAAGAGACATTCAACCGTGATCTGAATGAAATGGAGCAGATGGTCAGTGCCACACTGGACTTCATGCGCGGCACCGAAAGCCGGGAGAAACCGGTTCCCATCGACATCATGGCACTGCTCGAGGCCCTGGTGGATGACACGCGCGAACTGGGTGGGTATGTCACAATGGAAACGGCTGATCTTAGCCCGTTCACGGGGCGACCGCTGGCACTGAAACGCTGTATCGGCAATCTGCTGGAAAACGCTGTGCGCTATGGGAAGGAAGCCCACATCAGGATCCAGGATACCCCGTCACAGATGCAGATCATTATCTCGGACAAGGGACCGGGTGTTCCCGATGAAGAACTGGAAGGCCTGTTCCGCCCCTTCTACAGGAGGGAGGCATCCCGCAGCAGGGAGACCGGCGGCACCGGCCTTGGCCTGGGGATCGCCCGCAATATAGCCCGGGCCCATGGCGGTGAGGTTCTGTTGCGCCCCGGATCTTCCGTAGGCCTGGAAGCCGTCGTTACACTGCCCAGAGATCTATAAGACATGTGGCCCGGGTTTGGAAATATTACTGACTTTTCGGCGCCTTTTTTGCCATCGCGTTTGCAATGGGACGGAACTGGAGGGCATAAAACATATCGAGATATCGCTGTGTCTCAGTGCGCTCCAGGTCGGTGACATATCTCCAGAATCCGTAAACCCGGGACAACGTCATGAGGCGTTCCGCATTACGCTTCCAGGTGTATCTGGTGGCAACGCGTTTGAGTGCACCCTTGGAGATTCTGTCCCAGTAATCGGGATCATCCCCACAGGCTGAGAAAAACGCCGCGATCTTCTCCGCAGCCTCGTCGCCGTGGTTGGGGTCGATATGAAATCCGGAGATGCCATCTTCGACGATTTCCAGCGGCCCCCCGAAACAGGTCGCAAACGTAGGCAACCCAGTGCTCATGGCCTCAATGATGGTCAGGCCGAAAGCCTCGAACAGGGCGGGTTGAACGAACACCCCCCGGTGATCGGCGATAAAACGATAAAGCTCTCCGTTTCTCTCACGATCCACCTGCCCCTCCACCCAGCGAACCTGTGAATCGAGTTTGTAGCGATCCATGAGTTTATGGAACTGCTTGATCTGTTCCCGCTCTTCGGTATCGCCAGAGCGATCGGGATCGATATACCCGGAAGCCACAATCAGGTTGGCCTTTTCCCGCAGCACCTTGCTACGTCCAAACCATTCGACCAGACCAATGATATTCTTGATCCGGTCCAGCCTTGCCATCGTAAAGATCAGGGGCTTATCCGGTTCAGATAAAACACCGCGACTCAGACCGTCTGCATTGTCTCCGAATACCAGCTGTTCGATTTCCGGGCCTAAATGCTTCAACCGCCGCTCGTCTTCACCGGCGGAAAAATAGACCATCGGATCGGCCCCCGGCGAAACGATGTTGAACTTCGGGTCATAGACATCGATGCCATGAGTTACCCGGTAGAGTCCGGGCATCGTGAAAGCGTTGTGGCTCTCGTACTGACCGATGCTCTCTTCCGTGCCGGCAATCTCCTGGTAGGTGCTGGTAATGATGAAGTCCGCCTTGTTCATGGCGATCAGGTCAGCCGTGAACTGACAGGAAAAATGGTAGTGCTCCTCGTTGTCCTGCCAGTAGAGATCGGAATAAAGATACTTGGTTTTCTCAAGGGCATGGGCAATGTTGCACTGTGTTACCCCCAGGTGATGTGCCATCAGGGAAGCCACCAGATTTCCGTCGGAGTAGTTTCCTATGATCAGATCCGGCCTTCCGTCGATCTCGGCCAGCAGTTCACGCTCCGCATCAAGGGTGAAGCGTTCCAGGTATGGCCAGAGTTCGAATCGCGAGATCCAGTGAGGAACGATTCCTCCCGATTCGTCTCGAAAGGGGACCCGAAGGATACGCGCACTGCTGGTTCCGGCGATCGGTTCAATACGCTGGTCGCAGCTGGTTCCCTCCGCTTCCGGAATCAAGCGGGTGACAACAAGGATCTGGGGCTCAATCTCCAGGCCCTGTTGGTACAACCGCTGTTTCATCTCCTGTTCCAGGGCTCTTACCTGGTCGAGTATGTAGACAACCTGACCACCTGTATCCGGACGGCCCAGAACATTGGCCTGGCCAAACCAGCCGTGCGGCGACAGGATCGCCAGAGAGAAAATCATGGGGATGCGTCCAAGGAAAGCCTCCAGCATATCCGGCGACGGCGCCTCCAGAATTCCCAGCAGCAGTTCCATGGTTTCGATTACCCGGGATACCTCGCGTCCCCAACCCGGTTCGAAACCGAGCGTGCTCAGTTCGTGTGCCACCTCTCCCCAGGGACGTGACTCCGACTTCTGCGACAGATACTTCACCGCGCCGCGCAGTGAGCGGCGCAGCATTTTCACGCTGCCTATCCGGTCATTAATCATCAGCTGCTGACCGCGGTAACTGTGCACCCCGAGAAACTCCAGCATCCGCTTGTCGCCCTTGCCGATCTCTTCGAAAAGCCGGCTCGAAAGGCGCCGGTTGAGAAACTCCACGCCTTGACCTATCGAACGGCTTTCATGAGGTTTGAGAAACTCCCGGGAGAAGGGTTTCAGGTCCACCTCCAACTGCCACACATCGGTCTCTCCGGCACCATTGACCAGCCGCTCCTTGAAGCGCAGGAATTCGCTCACCGAGACCTCCTGGACATCCATGGTATCCAGGTGAATGGCCAGATACGCCCAGCGGCCGATGCGCCTGCGAATCGCAAGGTAAACCCAGTTGGCGTCGAATGCCGCTTCCTGAGTCAGTTCCATCACGTTTGCCAGCGGCGTATCCCGCAGATTTTCTCCTCTTTCGCCGTCACAAAGTTGATTGAGGCTATCCCGCAGGTCGCTGTGAAGCAGGAACCTTCTGTCAAAAGACAACAGGTTATGCACCACGTGATGGGCATCGCTGTGATTTTCAAGCATGTAGCTGCGCAGATCTTCGATGAAACCGGCGGTATTTTTTATGTTCAAGCCTGCGCTCCGTTTAGGGGTCAATCGTCCGAAAAACCGTCCGTCATTTGCATTGTAAACAGGTTTTCGGGGTATCCTGTTGCTCTTATATCGGCTGTCGCGAAGGGTTCTGCAATGCCAGCCTGTAAATAATCGTCAAATAATAATCCCTGATTAAAACTGTGTTTTTTCAGAGAGTTGCACAATTCGCACTCAATCAATCGCGAGTTCGGTCGATGTATACTAGTACAACGTCAACGTGGTATTGACCGAGTGCCAATGCGGACCCTATCAAAGGAGACCACCCATCATGTTGAAGACAATCCTGTCTGCACGACTACGCCTGCTTCGACCCCTGCTGGTGGTGCTGTCTCTGGCAGGCATCTCTCAACAGGCATCCGCCCTTTACCGCACACCCGTTTTACCGGAATTCACGCAGGAAGACATTGCCAAATCCTGTATTGAATTGGAACGGGAAATTGCCGCCCAGGTTCCCCTGACCTACAGCTACAGGCCCGGATTCTACGAAGACCCCTATGTTGGAACGGCCATATTCGTCGGCACCACCATGGCGCCTGTTGCCTACGCCCTTCTCCTTGTACCGACCTACGGCACCCTGAATGACCGTGCCCGTAATCAACCGGCAGAAGAGCGGATCGCTATACTTCGCAGAATAAAGGCGGAAAAACACTGCTTTGAACGGGATACATAGGCATCCCCCAGGAGACTGTCGGACTTAACACTGTTTGGCTGCAATTCCCTGGATGACGATCAACTCAGTTTATCGAACTCGTTAAATAGTTTCCGTCCAGAAACATCATCTTCCGTCATTCCGGCGAAGGCCGGAATCCAGTAACTCGCTGAATCCCCTGGATCCCGGCCTTCGCCGGGATGACGTGATTTCTGGAAAATATGCGTTTCTGAACGGATACTGAATAGGCCCAATACCCGGCAGTTCAACTGATTTCCAGACTGTATCCCACACAGGGGTCGATTGCACTGACCAATAACCCTGTGTTGCGTCTCAAGACTTCGATGGATTCCGCATCGATAGCAGACAGGCCCTTGACCAGAACCCCGTGTCTGTGGAAATTCCACTCTGTGGGAGCCAGAATCCGATAACGCTTTACGACACCCTCATCCAGTTCTACCCGGTGTATCAAACGTCCTCGGGAAGCTTCCAGCTGGGATATGCCGGTTCCGGGAACACTCGATCCGCAGCCGACGGTCAGGAATTTCCCCTCATGCATCACTGACCTCAGTCTGCCGGGTATTTTTCCGAGTTCGATCAGACGCGCCGTCAGCCGCGGCTTCAGACCATTACCGTATTTCTTGGCCAGATTCAGCAACAGTGGATGATTATTCTGTCGGGTGTACGCGGTTGTCTCCATGGCATTGCCCTGCCAGGTCGGCTGTTCGATGAATGCTTCCGCATCTGTTGCCCTGAATCGCTTTTCCAGTGCATCGACGGACAAAAGCGGAAGGCCGGATACCTCGGCACGGCCCAATCCGCTTAATCCTTCTTCCGTCACCCGGGTCAACATGCCGGCAGCGGATAATGTGCTGCCGCGGGCCCAATAATCCAGCTGCTCCTCAGTCCCCAGGGCCAACCACTTCTCCGGGGACTGAGAGAATATGTCCCTTCTGAGGAGATCCTCCAGATTTTCAACCTGCTCCAGGGCTTCATCCAGGGTCTCGTTCAACCTTCCCCCACCGGGCTCAAACATATCACCGTTGGGGAACAACCCTTTCCTGAACTGATCCATAAAGTCCGCCGCCTCCGTCAAGGTAGCCTTGCGTGGCGCCGTCCCCAGATATGCCGACCAGTCCAGCTCGATGCGCCAGAGATGCTCCCTGGCGATCTCGGCCAGGACAATTGCCCTTCTCGCACGAAGGATTTCCGGCGGTGCCGATTCTCCCGATGCCTGCTCCAGCGCTTCCACGGCGGCACACCCTTGGGCGGTTCCGCAAACGCTGTAAAGCAGGGGCAGTGTCGATAGGACCTGCCGGGGAGTCTTGCCGGTGAATATCCGGGGTGTGGAAAGCGGGCGTGTGGAATGGATATCGACCGCTGCGCGGCCCTTGCCTGAGCGCCTCACCCGTATGAACAGCCGGCCTTCGATACCGCCTTGAGATGACTCCTGAGACATTGGGAAATTGGGTATTACCAGCCTCCGGGACGGCGATCCGGATCGGTGAGATCGGGAAACAGGCTATCGATGTCTACATCGGCATCTCCCCTGGCCAGCGCCTCCACGGCATCCAGGGCGCCGTCGATGCGCCGGGCGTCCTGTTCGCTGATAACGGATCTGGCCATACCCAGGTGTTTCAGAATCCAGCTCCCCACGGGTTGAGGGCCTATCATGAGGGTTTCGATCATCTCTTCACCATTTCGCCCGCGGCACAATGCCGAGTATTCTCGCTGTTCGATAATCTGCATGGGTATGCCTATACACATGGATACAACCTCACTTCCGTCCCCGAACACCCATCTCAGGATATTGTTTTTTCATATACACAGGCAGATACCTGAACTACCATACACAGTATAATGTTTGGTACGAAAACTGACAGCGCCCTGCATTGGGCCCGATGACCATGAGCGATCAACCCGAGAACGGCACTCGCAGGGATTTCGACGGCAGGGAGCGCATTTTCTATGACAACTACTGGATTCGCTACTATCCGGTTCCCATGGATACTCTCGCGAACCGAAAAGAGCAAATCGACAGTCTGACCCGCCGAACCTTCCACCACACTGAAGCGGGCATCAACACACCTGGAGGACGTCTCGAGGTCGCCCGCGCAGCTTACCAGAGGGAATCCGACCCTGCCAGAAAGCGGGTCAATGGTGCCATGCTCGCCGGTGCCCTGTTCAATCGGGCTACCGATATCTTCACTGCAATTGTGGAAATGGAGAGCCGAGGGGTAAAGCTCAGCCCCGACAACGAGCTGATGCTCCAGTGTGAGGAATGCTTCCGACAGGCGCTGGAACTGGGTAAACATGTCAAACACTACAGTGGCGAGGAGGGTATAGATGAACTCTGGGGTGAACCCCTAAAGGCCTTTATCCAGCCCGTAAGCAAGATGTTCGAATCCCGCTATCGCAAGATCGCCCAGACCATGGCGGACATCGATCTTGTTGCAACCCGACTCATCGAGGCCTTGGAGACGGATTCCCTGTTCAAAGGGATCGTCAGAAAACTCCATTTTCTGACCTCTTCCGCCAAATTGCAGATCGAGACCATGAAAACCGACGATGCCTTCTTCGTCGTCTGGCCCGCGTTCATTGCCGCCAGGGAAGCGGTGGAAGCATTCGAACCGGATTCTCCCGGTGCGGATGACAACGTCCACACACGACAGCATATCGCCGAAGGTATGAAGCTGATCAATGAAGGTGCCGCCTTGATCACTTATCTCTCTGAGGCCCGGGTCCCGATGCCGAAAACCACGGAGGGGTTTCTTCGGCAGTGCGAGTTTTTTCAAAACGGTAAACTCAAGTCCACGGCCTGACCCTCACGAAGACCCTTCAGGGCAGAGCGTCGTTGAGCTTCTCGGCCAGTTGTTTCGGCGTGATGCCGTAGGCGAATCGGCTGATAAACCGGCCATCCGGCCCCAGAAAAACCAGACCGGCGGAGTGATCCATCAAATAGGTGTCCGGGTCACTCCCGGGTTCCACGACCTTTTCGTATCGAATCCGGTACTGTGACGCAACCCTGTCTATCATGGCCCGGCTCCCCGTGAGGCCAATCAGACTCAGATCGAAATAGCCGACATAGTCTTTCATCACACCCACCTTGTCCCGATCCGGGTCTAAGGTGATGAAGTAAGGCTGAATCCGATCCGCCTTATCCCCTAGCATTTTCAAAGCCAGTGACATGACCTGCAATGAATTGGGGCAGATATCAGGACAGCCGGTATAGCCGAAATAGATCAAGCTGTAATGTCCGAGAAAATCGGCATCTCTGACCAGGCGGCCCCGATGATCCGTAAGTATGAATTTTCCACCGAGCGGTTCAGAGGCCATAGGGACATCATCCGTTGCGATATTGGGGGACAACCCCGCTTTCGCGCAATCCCGAATGACCTGCGTGTTGTACCTCATCATTTGCACGTATAGATCGGGCCCGGCCTCCATTCGGCTCCCGAATACATCCAGTTCTCCGGTATCGACGCTCAATCCCCGGATCATCAAGGGCAGCAAAGGCGCTGGAAGTGAGATATCGGTAAGGACACAATCGAACTCACCATCCCTGATCCGGGCACGGGCTTTCAGCAGGGAACCTGTATCCACCTTCCACCCCGGCACAGTCAGTATCTCGCCGATATGCAGGGCATAGGCCTGCTCGAAATACTGGAGCACATCGTGGTACAGCACGCCAATGCCCCCTCTCAGCCCCCTATACCCATACTCGAACTCCCGGTCGATCTGCTGGATATCGGGTAGAAAGGCTTTACGGTTTCGCAGATACAGGTGGGACCGACCGGGGTCTGCGTCCATCAGAATCCGGGTCAACTCATCCAGGAGGAGAATGGCGTTTCGAGTATCCATCCAGAAGAAGGGATCCGGGAGATTTTCGTTCCAGCGTGCCGGCAGAATCTTCAGGGCAGGCATATTTAATAGATTCAATACCAGGGATTCAGAACGCTTCGTCTGCAGAACGCTTCCAAGATCAGGCTCCAACCCCGGCCCCATCCAGACCACCAGGTCTGCATTCGCGACCTGCTTTTTATCCTGCTCCGTCAAGGGCTGACCGCCGGGCCCCGAATGCTTCAATAGATACAAACCCTCCACACCCCGCATCAGGCCTGCCAAGAGGGAGTGAACCGGCTTGGTCGTTGCCACCACCCGAAATCCCTCGAAAGCCTGGGACCAGGGAGCCTGAATCATCAGGAACAGAAAAAGAAGCGGTATGAATCCTCTCCGAAAAAAACGTTTCATTCGGAATCCCTGTTCGAAAAGGATTGTTTGAGATTATGGATGGCCTTGTCCACGGACTCCCCGAAGTCCGATGCCTCGGGACAAGTCTCGTTGCGCTCGATGAAGCCCAGAAAAGCGTCGTTTGTGATCTGATCGAACGCCATCCCCAACTCCCTCCTCTTGGGCAAGGTACTGATCAGGGCCTGTTTCATGCGTTGTGTCTCTTCCAGATAGCGACAGTGCAGGGCCACACCATTGAGTACACCCAGTGCCTGGATACTTTCGTATTGATCATCCGACACGGATGCCGAGATGCCCGGAATGAGGAGGCAAACGGTTGCACAAAGGGCACCCCGTAAATGGGTTGAGAACCTGATTGTATTCATTTTTCGACTATTTCAATTGATTTGGTTTATCTGGATTCGACGAATAAGTGCTGCGGGCATTCTAGACGTTCGGAGGGACGGGATAACTGCCCGAGGTCAAAAGCGTGCATGGTGTGCATATCCGATTCGTCCGCATCCCCGATTTCCTGATCTCTACCCTTGAAATTTAAACGATAATAGTTATCATTTGCATAATTGTCTAAATTCCATAATATTTCAACTGGTATCTGGAGATAACCCAATGCGAATCGGACACCTCCCCCTGGGCCTGCTGCTCATTGTCTCGCTCTGTCTTCCACCCCTCGGCTCAGCAGCCGAGGAGGAAGTCAACGTCTACTCGGCGCGCAAGGAAAATCTCATCAAGCCCCTGCTTGACAGGTTTACGGAAGAGACGGGGATACAGGTCAACCTGGTAACCGGCAAGGCGGATGCCCTCCTGAAGCGCCTGCAGAGCGAGGGGAAAAACTCTCCGGCGGATCTGCTGATCACCACCGATGCCGGCAGACTGCATCGGGCCAAGGCATCGGGGGTTACCCAGGCCACTCGACTGCCGGGGGACGATGAACGGATGGCCGGGATGTTCCGCGACCCGGAAGGCCACTGGTACGGACTTTCCCTCAGGGCCAGACCCATTCTCTATGTCCGGGACAAGGTGGCTCCGGCAGAACTCTCCACCTATGAGGCACTGGCCGATCCACAATGGAAAAAACGTATCTGCATACGCTCGTCCGACAACATCTACAACCAGTCTCTGGTCGCCTCGATGATAGCTGCCGACGGCAGTGAAAAAGTCGAAGCCTGGGCCAAGGGGTTCGTCGGAAATTTTGCCCGGCCCCCAAGAGGCGGTGATCGGGATCAGATCAAGGCGGCCGCGGCGGGGGTCTGTGATATCGCCATCGCCAATACTTACTATTTTGCCGCCATGATCGATTCCAAGGACCAGGCGCAACGGGCGGCAGCAGCAAAGCTCCGGGTATTCTGGCCTGATCAAGCGGGTCGTGGAACCCATGTGAACATAAGCGGCGCGGCAGTAACCCACTCCGCCCGCAATCGAGACAATGCAATCAGGTTGATCATGTTTCTGCTCAATGACGAATCCCAACAGTGGTATGCCGACATCAACGGAGAGTATCCCGTGCGTCCGGACATACCCGTCAACCCGACGCTTGAAGGCTGGGGTAATTTCAGGATGGACACCCTGAATCTGGACCGCCTGGGCGAGCTCAATCCGGATGCCGTCCGACTGATGGACCGGGCCGGCTGGAAATAGATCGACACCCCCGGCTTACTACAATCCCATGGCAATAACGGAATCCCTGCCCGGAACAAGCCCGATGATATCGGGCACTTCGGTATGGCGGGGCGGTGTAGTGCTCATCGCGAGCCTGCTCGCCATGCCCGTGATTGTCATACTTGGGTTTCTATTGGTCCCCGCGGGTGAAGTCTGGCATCACCTGGTCTCAACCGTACTTCCGGATTATGTGAAAAACTCCCTGCTATTGATGCTGGGGGTAAGCATTGGGGTGCTCATCCTGGGCGTAGGTTCCGCATGGCTCACCAGCATGTGCCGGTTTCCCGGCTCCAGGCTGTTCGAGTGGTCCCTGTTGCTCCCCATGGCCATGCCCGCCTATATCATTGCCTACACCTACACCGGTCTGTTCGACTTTGCCGGGCCGGCCCAATCTCTCCTCAGGGAATGGACCGGGTGGAGTTATGGCGATTACTGGTTCCCGGAGATACGTTCCCTGGAAGGTGCCGCAGTCATGCTCTCCCTGGTGCTCTTCCCTTACGTATACCTGCTTTCCCGTGCAGCTTTTCTCGGACAGTCGCTGTGTGTTCTGGATGTGAGCAGGACCCTGGGGAATGGGCCCTGGCGTACCTTTTTCACCGTTGCGCTGCCGCTGGCCAGACCCGCCATCGTCGCCGGATTGTCCCTGGCGTTGATGGAAACCCTTGCCGATTACGGGACGGTTCAATATTTCGGCGTAGCCACCTTCACCACCGGTATCTTTCGTACCTGGTTCGGATTGGACAGCACCGCTGCCGCGGCACAGCTTTCCGCGGTGCTTTTACTGTTTGTGTTCGTACTGGTGGTTCTGGAGCGCAGTTCACGCCGCAGTGCACGCTACCATCACACCAGCCAACGCCATCAGGTGCTTCGGCGATACCCTCTGGCGGGGTGGCGTGGAGCGGGCGCCGCGCTTTTCTGCTTCGGCATCCTGTTTTTCGGTTTTCTGCTGCCCGCTGGGCAACTGTTGATCTGGGATGTCACCACCGCCGATGAGAGGTTGGATGCCCAATTTTTGTCCCTGGTCTGGCACAGTCTGGAACTGGCCGGCATCGCTTCCCTGCTCGCCCTGGCGCTTGCCCTCTTCCTGGGCTACGGCAGAAGGCTCCATGGAAACTGGGCCGTGCAGCTCGCCGTGCGGATAGCCGGCATGGGTTACGCAGTTCCAGGCACCGTTATCGCCGTAGGGGTCATGATCCCGTTTGCTGCTTTCGACAACGGGCTGGATGCGTGGATGCGCAGTCAGTTCGGCCTCTCCACCGGCCTGCTGCTGAGCGGCACCCTGGCGGCACTGTTGTTTGCCTACCTGGTGCGCTTTCTCGCGGTCTCGCTGCAGACTGTTGAAGCCGGTCTCGCAAAGATACGGCCGTCCATGGACGAGGTTTCCCGTTCCATGGGTACCGGCGGCGCCGAGACCGTCCGGCGGGTCCATGTCCCCATGCTAAAGGGCAGCCTGGTAACGGCCCTGCTGCTGGTCTTTGTCGACGTACTAAAGGAACTGCCCGCGACTTTGATATTGAGGCCATTCAACTTCAATACCCTTGCCGTTCGCGCCTACGAACTGGCCTCTGACGAAAGGCTGGCCGACGCGTCCCTGGCATCGCTCACCATTGTTGCGGTGGGTATCGTACCGGTGATTCTGCTAAGCCGATCCATCGGGCGCTCCCGCCATGAACAAGCAACTTGAAGTAAAAAACCTCACCATTGCCTACGACGGCAAGGCCGTGGTGGCCGACGCAGGCTTCGAACTGGAGACCGGGGAAATCGGTTGTCTGCTCGGTCCAAGCGGCTGCGGCAAGACCAGCCTGCTTCGTGCCATTGCCGGTTTCGAGCCCGCCGTGTCCGGGGAGATCCTGTTGCGCGGCCGCTGCGTCACCCGCCCGGGGACATCGCTGGCACCGGAATACCGAAATGTGGGCATGGTCTTCCAGGACTTCGCCCTCTACCCTCACCTCACCGTGTCGAAGAACATCGGTTTCGGGCTGCGCAAGCTTTCCAGGGGCGAAAGTCAG
>Ga0255044_10000163_pt1 | contig 13137 bp, 10 predicted proteins | sample BC1_12_21_MG_FD_183651 | JGI IMG/M metagenome (GOLD analysis project Ga0255044, IMG submission 183651) | Seawater microbial communities from Strait of Georgia, British Columbia, Canada - BC1_12_21 | ecosystem: Environmental > Aquatic > Marine > Strait | place: Canada: British Columbia... | reverse complement strand
ATTCCCTGACTGCAATGAGGAAGCCCTGATTTGGGAAAAAGATGCATAACACTTTAGTGGCATCGGTCTCGGCTATCAGCTGAAGTATTTCCTGTAGACCAATTAAGAAAACGTAATTGAATTACGAGTTTTCAGAAAACAATTTTTGCAAACTTTGTTTGTGAAAGATATTTTTAAATAAAAGACTGCAATAAAGTCATCAATCCTGGAGTTTTAACAGAATGATTGGTTCTGCATTAACAAAAATTTTCGGCAGTAAAAATGAAAGAGTCCTGAAGCTGATTCAGCCTATTGTCGAGAAGACAAACAGCCTTGAGCCCGATATTCAGAAATTGGATGATGCCGGACTGGCAGCAAAGACGGTTGAATTCAAGGAAAGAGTTGCCAAGGGAGAGTTTTTGGACGACCTGATGCCGGAGGCCTTTGCTGTAACCCGGGAAGCTGCCAGAAGGGTCATCGGTGAGAGACATTATGATGTGCAGATAGTTGGCGGTGTGATTCTGCATCAGGGCAAGATCGCTGAGATGAAAACAGGTGAGGGCAAGACCCTGTGTTCAACGCTCGCGGTCTACCTGAATGCATTATCAGGAAAAGGCGTGCACGTTGTGACGGTCAATGATTACCTGGCCAGCCGTGATGCTGAATGGATGGGTTCAATCTACCGTTTTCTGGGTCTTACTACAGGTACAATCGTCCATGGTATGAATGACGAAGAGCGCCAGGCGGCTTATAATGCTGATGTCACCTACGGCACCAACAATGAGTTCGGTTTTGATTACCTGCGTGACAATATGAAATTCGATATCAAGGATTATTGTCAGCGGGATTTCAACTTTGCCATAGTTGATGAGGTTGACTCCATCCTTATTGATGAAGCAAGGACGCCTCTTATCATTTCCGGTCCTGCCGATATTTCAACAGAGCTTTACAACCAGGTGGATAAGATTGCACCCCGTTTCAAAAATGAGGAACACTATACCCTGGATGAAAAATCAAAGTCCGTATCAATGACCGAGGAAGGTGTGGCCCTGGGCGAGGAGCTGCTTAAGGTGGACAACCTGTACGACCCCCAAAATATTGAATACCTGCACCACTTGAACCAGGCAATGAAGGCCCATCTTTTGTTCCAGAGAGATGTCGACTACCTGGTCAAGGATGGCGAAGTGGTGATCGTTGACGAGTTTACCGGGCGCACCATGCCGGGCCGCCGTTACAGTGATGGTTTGCACCAGGCTCTGGAGGCAAAGGAAGGTGTTAAGGTCGAAAAGGAAAATCAGACATTGGCCTCCATTACCTTTCAGAATTATTTCCGTCTTTATAAAAAGCTTGCAGGCATGACAGGTACGGCAGATACAGAAGCACCGGAATTCAAGAAAATTTATAACCTTGATGTGGTCATAATCCCGCCCAATGAAAAGATGGTGCGGATTGATTTTCCGGATTCGATCTACAAGAATATCCAGGCCAAATACAAGGCTGTCATCCGTGAAATTAAAGAGCTTCATAAAAAGGGACAGCCAGTACTGGTCGGTACCATTTCCATAGATGTCTCTGAAAAGATATCCAATATGCTGAAAAAAGATGGCATCCCCCATTCCGTGCTCAATGCAAAACAGCATGATAAGGAAGCAGAAATTATTGCAAAAGCAGGCCAGAAGGGCAGGGTTACCATTGCCACCAATATGGCCGGGCGGGGCACCGATATCAAACTGGGCGAAGGGGTGGCGGATCTTGGCGGTCTGCATATTTTAGGCACCAGTCGTCATGAGTCAAGACGGATTGACAACCAGCTCCGTGGACGCTCCGGAAGGCAGGGAGACGCGGGTTCTTCCCGTTTTTATCTTTCTCTGGAAGATGATCTGCTGCGAATTTTCGGTTCGGACAGGATTTCCGGCATTCTTGATAAGCTTGGAATGGATGAGGATGAGCCGATTGAACACGGCATGATCAGCAAGGCCATTGAAAACGCCCAGCGCAAGGTAGAGGGGCATAACTTTGATATTCGTAAACATCTGCTTGAATATGATGATGTCATGAACAAGCAGAGGGAAGTCATCTACCAGCAACGGCGGGAGGCTCTTGACAGTGAAGACATTAAGCCGGTAATTGAAGATATACTCTCTGAAGAGATGGATTCTATCGCTGCAGAATTTTTTGAACAGAAAATTTTGTCAGCGGATTGGGACTGGCAGGGTATCAATGAGCGGGTGCAAGGCTCCATCGGTGTTGCACCTGAATGGGATGAAGCAGACAAGCAGGACCTGGACCACGACAGCTTTGTGGAGAAGTTGATGCAAGCTGGCCAGCGCGCCTATGAGGAGCAGGAAGAGAAGATCGGTGCTGAAGGCTTACGTTATCTTGAACGGGTTGTTTTTCTGCAGATGGTTGATACCTATTGGAAAGAACATCTCCTGAACATGGATCACCTCAAGGAAGGCATCGGTTTGCGGGGCTATGGCCAGAAAAACCCTTTGAATGAATATAAGCGTGAGGGTTTTGAAATGTTTGCCAACATGATTGAAACCGTGAAGCGGCAAACACTGGTGACCCTTTTCAGAATAAAGATTGCCAGTCAGGAAGAAATTGATCGTGAGGCCCTGGAGAAAAGAAAACGTCAGCAGAGCGAGATGCGTTTGAGCCGGGGGGGCGAGGAATCCGGACAGGCCCAGCAACAGCCCACGAAAAGGGAAGGTGAAAAGACTGGCCGTAACGACCCATGTCCCTGCGGGAGTGGCAAGAAGTATAAAAAATGCTGTGGCAAGCTCAAGTAGTTTGTTGCCATTTCATCTGATCTCATCCGGAGACAGATTTGAAATCTGTCCCCTTTTAATGGAAAAGGGTTTTAAAATTGATAGTTAATGGATTCAAATATTCTGCAGTTCGAGCCGGGATCAGGAAAAAAAACCGGTTGGATCTCGGGCTTATATACTGTGAAAAACCTGCGGTTGCTGCTGGTGTTTATACCACAAGCCTTGTAAAGGCAGCTCCAGTGCTGCTTGATATGGAGAGGATTCGGCAGGGCAGGGCACAGGCAATTCTTGTGAACAGCGGTGTGGCAAATGCCTGTACGGGTGAGATTGGTATGCAGGCAGCGTTTGCCTGTTCCAACTTGATTGCAGCTGCCCTGAATATCGATGAAAACCTGGTGCAGATAGCTTCCACCGGCGTGATTGGTGAGCAGTTGCCGGTTGAAAAAATTGCAGCCGCAGTTGATACCCTGGTTGAGAACCTTTCCCCCGATAGTTATGAAGATGTAGCCCGGGCTATCATGACGACAGATACAGTTCCCAAAACTGCTGAGCGCATCTGCTCCATTGGAGGCAGGGAAGTAAAGCTCTTCGGCATGACTAAAGGAGCCGGCATGATCATGCCGAACATGGCAACCATGCTCTGTTTTGTCATGACAGACGCTGCTATTGCTGCGGACGTACTTCAGCATCACCTGTCAAACGGAGTGAAGCAATCCTTTAATAAGATCACCGTTGATGGAGACACGAGCACAAATGATACGGTTCTTGTTCTTGCAAGTTGCGAGTGCGGAAATCCTGAAATTGATGGACTTGATTCTGAAGACAGCAGAATATTTGCAGCTTCCCTGGAAGATTTATTAAAAGACCTGGCCCTGCAAATAGTTGCAGACGGCGAGGGCGCCACCAAGCTGGTCACCATTAAGGTTATAAATGCCTGGAGTGAACCGGATGCTGAACAGGCTGCCCGCACAATTGCCAATTCATCACTGGTTAAAACAGCCTTTTTCGGAGAGGATGCCAACTGGGGAAGAATCATAGCCGCTCTTGGCCGTTCCGGAGTTGAATTTGATCAGAACCGCGTTGATATTGCTTTTGATGATGTTGTCCTGGTAAGAGACGGCTTAGGGTTTGGAACTGCAGCAGAAGCAAGGGCGACAGAAGTCCTGAAGCAGAAAACTTTCACCGTGACCGTTGATCTGAAAACAGGTCAGGCTGGAAGTGAAGTCTATACCTGTGACCTTTCTGTGGATTATATCAAAATTAATGCTGACTACCGCAGCTGATTAAGCTCCCTCACTATATATTTGGGGAGTTTGTTTTTTCCCAGTACCCGGCAATCAGTAATCAGTATCTAGCCTTTAACCTTTTCCCTTTATCCTTGTACCCTTTCTTTTTCCTCAGTATCGGGCAATCAGTAACCAGAAACAGATTTTTTACTCCTCACCCCTCACGCCTTGAAGCAATAATCTTTCGTGTATATTGTATTAACACAAGCTGGTAACGTTTAATTACATTCTTTCTTGAACCCGTAGCCAGGCATTGATGTGCGGTTTTTTTTGAAAGGGGACAGGTTTTAAATATGTCCCTGGATGAGTTCCATTTAATGGAGGTGTAATCATGACCGGTGAAACCAACAAGATTTGTCCCGAGTGCAATGGTGAAAAAAAGATTGCTGGTACCTGTGTCTGCGACATGGAGTGGCGCGGCAGTCAAAAAGATGATGAGTGGGATGACTGCCAATGCACCAAAGAGGAGATATGTCCAGGTTGCCAGGGAACAGGTTCTGTGCCTGGTTAGGGCACCTTATTGCCTGACAACTTCCAGGATTGTATTCTGTTGCTGCAAACGATTGTGAATGTCACGTACTTGACGCCTCAAGTTTATTGATCCCTCTTTTGATGAAAAAGAGGGCCAGAAAAAGGGAAATAGCAATAGAAACCAGAATCCAGGCGACCAGTGTCAGTAAATCATTAACCGGCATTATTCCTGTTCGCAGCCAACTTTTCATAACCCTGAAGACAGGAGCTCCGCCCAGGAATATAATAGCCATTTCAAAGGCGATTGCAGTGAAGAGAAAAAGAATCGCTCCAATCCCACCCAGGGCTGCAGCCCTGTTTTCTGCTTTGAAATCAGCATAGATTGCTCCAAAGCCAAGTGCCATGGCAAGTACTGTCCAGGTAATAATCAAACCGGTAAATATCGAGATCCACCACATGGGGCCCTCGATATTGATGAGACTGTTTGATACCACCAGCAGGATCAAGGCGAGCCCGGTAAAAGGCACCAGGTAGAAAAGATATTTATGCAGCATATATCTGGCAGTTGATAAGGGGGAAGACATAATAATATAAAATGAGCCCCCTTCAGCCCCTATGGAAGGGTAGACAAAGCGGGCAGCCAGTGATGCTACAACAAAACCGGTCAGCCCGATGTTAAGAAATGATATGAGGTTGGTGACGTACTCTTCTTCAAACATTGAGCGCTGGACCGGCAGTACTTTGAAATTATAAAGATATACAATAACCAGGGCTCCAATCATGAAGAGCTGGGACCATTCAGCTGAATCCCGCAGGAACAGTTTGGCTTCTTTGCGGAATATCCATTGCAGGGCGCTGCGGTTATATTTGGTATGGGTGAAAAATTTACGGTATCCACCAAAGGATTCCTGGGATTTTGTAAACCCTGAGAGAAACCAACGTTCCATGGCCCATTCGCCGAGGAAGAAAAGGGCAATCGGGGTAATGCAGAGCAGCGCGGCAACCAGAAAATCAATCTCCCGATCCAGGAGATAAGAGGAAAGCAGGTTGGAGGCCCAGGCAGCCGGGATATAGGGAGCAGCCGGGGTGGAAAGAGCTGACAGGTAATCAATGAAATGTCCGTACTTATCCGGGTTAACCAGGTCCTCTGGCCGCATAAGCCGGAAGATGATATAGATAAAGATGCCGAAACATATTGAAAGGTAGAGGATGATATCCTTGGTACGTCTGGCGGGAAAGAGATTGACCAGGACCACCGTAAATCCCATGCCGAAGGTTGTGGCAATAGCAGCAGTTGCGATTATGGTCCCAAGCATAAGGGGCCAATAGAAAATGGAGGCCTGGAAAACTGTTCCGTAGGCAGCAAAAATCGGGATTGAAAAAACAATCATCATCCAGGAAGTGTATATTGAAGTTGTGACGTAGCGCATGAAAAAAATATCGGATGTTGGAACTGGAGCTGCAAAGATTATTTCGTTATCCTGGGAGAGGAACAGGGTTGATACTGCTGAAACCATACAGGAAAAAATCAGCATGGCAAACATGGTTATCCAGGTCATCTGGAAGATCTTCAGGCTGAGAAGTATGCCAAGTTCATTCTGGCTGTGAAAATAGGTGACAACCTTTACAACAATCTTATAGAGCACCACGCAGACTGCCAGACTGAAAACCATCACACCGATTGTTCGGGGAGGTATCCTGTTTTCCGGGAAGAATCTGTTTTTTGCAGAGAGAAAAAAAGGCTGCAAAAGAGTTGTTCGTTTTGAAGGTTGCATTTTTTTAAAATCGTGGCCTCAGGGCCAGGTTATAATGAACCGGTTATGCCGAATTCTCGGCTAGTTTTCTAGTATGCAAGGCACAAAGGCACAGAGGCACATGGTGTTTGATACTGTTGAGTATTTTTAGAAAATTGTTCAACTGGTTGAATCCTAAAAAAATATTAAATTGGCACAGAGTTTCCAGGCTAATAAACTTTGTGCCTTTGTGCCTTTGTCACTTTGTGCCTTGCTTCTATTATCAACCTGATCTCAGGGCTGCAATTATCTCCTGCAGTTCATAGGCGCCGGTGAGTTGCAGAAAAATATCCTCGAGATCCGTGTGTTCCGTTTTGGCTTCGAGCTGCAGATCATCCAGGTTGCCGATTGCCCGCAGGCTTCCGTTTAAAATAATCCCTATCCGGTCGCAGAGTTCCTGAGCAATTTCCAGGGAGTGGGTTGAAAGGAAAATGGAGGCACCTCTGGCCGCATGATTTTTAAATAGTTCCTTTACGATCCGGGCACTTTTGGGGTCAAGCCCGACCATAGGCTCATCAACTACTATCAGAGGAGGATCCAGCATGAAAACGCTGGAGATAATCAGCTTCTGCCGCATACCGTGTGAATAACTCTCGATAAGATGGTGCTGCCAATCCAGCAGGTCGAAAAGGTTGAGGTAATGGGCCGTGTTTTTTGAAAATATTTCAGGATCAAGATTATACAAACTGGCAATGAACTGGAGGAATTCATACCCGGTAAGTTTCTCGAATAAATAGGGTCGGTCAGGTATGTACCCGGTATCCTGTTTGCAGATTCCTGGTTCTTCAGCCAGGTTGTGTTTATTTATTGATATTTGTCCTGCGTCAGGTTTTAAAAGACCTGCTATCATCTTGATTGTGGTTGTTTTGCCGGCACCGTTCGGCCCGATAAAACCAAATATTTCTCCCCGGCTGACAGTAATGCTTATATCGTCGACTGCCTTAAAATCACCGAACTTTTTGGTAATGTGGTCTATAGCAAGTATCTGGTCAGGCTTATTTGTCCCGGGCAACGTTTTATCCATTTCGTTCATAGGTCTACTCATGGCTTAATTGTCATTAATAATTTCAATTTTAAGTTTACCAAGCAAGGCAGCAATTTTTACCTGTTTATCAGTTTCCCCTTCAACAAATTTTATATGGCTTAGATCAGCAGGAAATTGGTTTTTCGTGGTGTCGACACTGTACCAGCTATCGTCCAGGCAGACTTCATTCCAGGCATGATAATAAAATGCCCCCTCAAAAAAGGTGACACCGGAAGCTATCCTCGTTGGTATGCCTGCATTCCTTGCAAGGGCAGCAAAAAGTGCCGCATGCTCGTTACAGTCACCCATTCTCGTGCTCAATGTGGTAAGAGCGTCCGGAATACCCAATACAGGTCTTTTTTCAAGATTTTCAAATACCCACTCAGCCAGAACCTTGACCCGGTTTAGGTCATTTGTCTCTGCCCCTGCCTCTGCCTGCGCCAGATCTGTAATACGTTGATTTTTAGTCTGAATGTAGGGTGTGGAGGCGAGCTCATCAGGAAAACCGTTGCAGGCGGCAGCATTGGTCTCTGGAAGGTATCTCTGTTGGAGGGTAAGGATGTCGCCCTCAAGACTTTGACGGTCTTTATCAAGGTCAAAATCAGCGCCCTCGGGCAAGGTTAATTTATAGCGGATGGAGGTGCGCCCGGTAAGATCCATGCTGCCCCCGGTTAAAGGTATAGAGACACTGCTTAAAATTTCTTTCCCCATAACCTTTAGATCCTTTGCCTTGAATTCAGGTTCGGCTATAAAAACAAAACCGGCCGGGGACTCTTCTTTGACAACCTTGCCTTCATCGTCCAGCCAGCTGTTTATTTTTATACCCGAAAAGGTCTCTACAAAATGATGCAGGTTATATACACGTTTGTTAAGTAGAATTTTCTCCTGGCCTTTATATTCCATAACCGTATCTTTTCCGGACAGGGAAATTGGATCGAAGTAGGGGACTTTCAGCTTGTCTCCAGGCTGCAGCCCCTGTTTCAGGAGATAGGAACGTCTGTTTGTCGAAAGAAAGGGCTGCTTTTTCAGCCGTATTGTATCGGAAATCGTTTCCTTGCCTGTTGTCAGTGTAAAATTGACTGCCTGGCCTTCAACGTACCCTTCGGCATTCATTTTATAAAAAGGGGAGGTGAAGTGAAAAACAAAATCCTTGAGCAGCATATCCCTGGTCAGGGTTGCCTTGACCCTCATATCAACGGGATGGGATTCATTGAGAATATTTAAGTACAGGAAAGCATCCTGGTAGAGAATATATTCATCTGTACCGGACTCGGTCAGCCTGTTTTTTACAAATCCTATTCTTTCTCTCTGGAAGTAGATACCGGCAAAGCTTTCCTCTCTGCCGCGCTTGATGGTCTGATCCTCGCGGACATCAATGCTTTTGATAAAATAATCACGTTTAAGGAGGGCGCCGAACAGGATGACCCAGATAATGATAAAAGCAATGCGGATTGTATTTTTAGGGAAAGTCAAAAAAGCCTACCTGTATGATGAATCCGTGACAGAAAATTGATGAGTGTATCTTGGGACAGATTCCAAATCTGTCCCCTTAAACTTGCAAGACCGTTATTAAGGTAAGCATTTCTTCGGCACCAATCAACCGACAACCCATATGGCAGTATCCACCCCCATGGCCAGGACTTTTTCAGTCACACTGCCGAAAACACCTTTTACGATTTCTTTGTCGCGGCGTCCCATAACTATTGTCCCAAAGTCATCAATCAGTGCCTGGCGTACAATCTGGCGGCTGGGATACATGCCTTTTTTTGTTTTGAGGCGATGGATACGATCAGGAGGAAATCCACTGTTGATGAGCATTTGACGTGGTGCAAGAAAATACAGTTCTTTGTCGTCCTTATGGGCTTCACACCACTCCTTAGGAAGGAACTGGTTGCAATAGCCTTTGCTGAGGTCCTGGGTCTGGGCAAACATGGCAGTTGAATGAAAAAGGGAAATTTCGGCGTGGGGGTTACCCTGCAGGATGAAGCAGAGATGATCAAGAGCCTGGAGGGTGAAATGAGAACCGTCTACTGGGACCAGAAACTTCCTTGAATCAACCTGTCCATCAACGATCCATACGGGGACATCATGGCATTTATTAAGTAAAGTACAGGAAACACTTCCCAGTATCAGTTCCTCAAGTTTGGACACTCCGCGGCGTCCTATGATCAATGCATCGTAAAAGCCTTTTCTGGCGACACTCAACACCTCGGCGGCAGGGCTTGTGGTGGAGATTTTAGCCTCAGTTGTAATATATTCAGGGGATATGCCGTTGCGCCCGAGCTGTTCTACAGCTTTTTTGAGGTATCTGTTGGCTGCGGCATAACGCTTTTGCTCCTCTTTACTGAGCATATTCAGCAATTCCAGCTCGTCGAACCATTCCTTTGCGGTATCGGAGGGATTGCATGGAATTATGCTGATTAAGTGAAAGCGGATATCATCAAGATGTGCAAAGAGTCTTTTCAGGTAATGAAGGGTATTGGAACTGTAAATTGAACCATCAACAGCAATAAGCAGTTTTTTTTCCATATGGCTTCACCTCAGTACATTTTATGTATCCGGATTTTCATAGGTGCAGGTTACGCCGCAGTAATTTTGAAAGATCAGCTGTTTTCCCATGTGTTGGACATATTTGGGCAGAAGAGGGATTTTGCCTCCTCCACCTGGAGCGTCAACGGCAAAGGTAGGCACAGCCATGCCGGATATATGGCCGATCAGGGATTGCATGATTTCAAGACCCTTGTCAATTGGGGTACGAAAGTGATTCGTTCCCTTTGTCATGTCGGTTTGAAAAAGATAGTAAGGTTTAACACGAATCTGCAAGAGTTTATACATCAGCTGTTTAATTATTTCCGGATCATCATTAACACCTTTTAAGAGGACGGTCTGGCTGCCAAGAGGAATACCGGCATCCGCCAACCTGTTGCATGCTATGGATGCCTCTGACGTGATCTCGGTCGGATGGTTGAAATGTGTATTTATATATACCGGATGATAGCGCTTGATGATTGAAGCGAGTTTTTCAGTCACCCGCATCGGCAGCGTACATGGTACGCGGCTGCCTATTCTGATGATAGCAATGTGTTGAATGGCCCGGAGGCTGGAAAGGATATAATCAAGTTTATCGTCTTCAAGAAGCAGGGGGTCTCCGCCTGAAACCAAAACATCTCTGATGGAATCGGTTTTGCGCAAATAGTCAAGTCCTGCATCAATTGTTTTGATGCTGACATGCATCTCTTTGGTGCCGACTTTGCGCTTTCTGGTACAGAAGCGGCAGTAGACAGCACATTGGTTGTGGACAAGAAAAAGGGCGCGGTCAGGATATTTATGCACCAGGTTTGGTACGGGGCTGAGATTTTCTTCGTTTAAGGGGTCCTCCATGCAGACAGTATCGTTAAGCTCCAGGATATCCGGCACCGCCTGGCGCCATATGGGGTCACCCTGCTGCTTAATCAGGCTCAGATAATAAGGGTTTATCCGCATGGGATAAGATTTCGTCACCCTGGAAAGTGACTCAGGTGTAATGCCAAAAACTGGTTGGAGTTGTGCCGGTTGGGTAATGCTTTCTTGGAGGAGAGTCTGCCAGAGTTCCATTGATTTTGGGGTGTAATTATTTTTTTAACCAGGGAAGAGCAGTGGGTTGAACTCCTCCTTTATAGCAGAAAAATTGCTTTAAAGGGATTTGCTTAGCAGAGTGTAGATCCTTTTATATCTTTTTCTCGAGACCTTGAATGTTTACATGCTCACCCAAAACAACCAGAATATCTCCAGGTAAGATATCAGTATTAGGATTAGGATTAAACAGCATTTCCCCTTTTTGCCGTTTAATGGCCACGACAATCAGGTCATGCTCTGATCGGATACCGGAATCCATCAGGGTTTTGTTGGCAAATGTAGCTGTCTCAGAAACCTGCATTTCTTCAAGTCTAAGGCCAAGTTCGCCATCATGGACTGTAAGGTCAATAAAATCAATCACTGTTGGTCTGACCAGGGACTGGGCCATTCTCCGGGCGCCGATTTCATAAGGAGAAAAAACCTTGTTTGCGCCGGCGCGTAACAGTTGTGTCTCCGCACCTTTTTTGCCGCTTGACCTGGCAAGAATATAGATATCGGGTTTAAGCCCTCTGGCAGAAAGAATAATGTAGACGTTGTCGGCATCTGAACTTGTGACGGCTATTAAGGACTTGGCATCCATAATATGGGCTTTGTTCAGTATATCATCATTGGTCGAATCACCCTGCAGTACAAGATAGCCCAATTCTTCAATGGTTTTGATTTCTTCAATGTTGTTTTCAATAATCAAAAAGGGCCTCTTGTTCTCATGCAGGATTTTGCTGATTACCTTGCCAATCCGCCCAAAACCGCAAACTATGTAATGATCCTTCATGACATCCATTTTTTTTTCCATAAGTCTTCTCCCTAAAAATGTATATATGCCTCCCTCCATCATGGCCTCGGTAATCAGACTGACCATATAAAGAAAAAAACCAACCCCGCCGAAAATGAGAGTTACCGTAAAATATTTGCCGGCAGGGCTAAGAGGAATAACTTCACTGAAACCGACGGTTGTAATACTGATAACGGTCATATAGAAAGCATCAGTCATGCCCATGTCTTCAATGGACATATATCCTGAAGTGCCGCAAATAAGAATTACGACCAAACTGAATACGGTGATTAAAATTTTCTTCATTTTATTAAATTATACGTAGTTATCAGTTTTGTTAAATGCATGAGAAAGATACAAAGGGCGGAGGGAAGTGGCTATAGTTTTTTTATTTTTCAGTAATCTTTAAAATGTTTTTTAAAGTTGAGACAAATTCAAATAAAAAAACCCGCCGGATTTACCGGCGGGTTTTGAGTAATTATCAGCATTAAGATGTTAGTGCTATTCAGCTCCTATTACATCATCTGCCTGTAAGCCTTTCTCACCTTTACTTATTGAGAATTCAACCTTTTGACCTTCGTTAAGTGTGCGGAAACCTCCGTCATCACGGATTGAAGAGTAGTGTACAAAGACATCATCCCCCTGTTCACGCTCGATAAACCCAAATCCCTTGCTGTTGTTGAACCATTTTACTGTTCCAGTTTCACGATCTGCCATAATCAAACTCCCTCCCAATTAATACATAAAAAACGGCCGTACCAGCCAACAATTGCTGATCCCAAAACCAGTTTGATATCAGCATATTAAGAAGTTAATTTGATACAAATAAATATTTGCTTTGTCAAGTGGAATTAGTTGCATGCTCTGTTATACAACTAATGATAACGAGACGTTACCAATTAAATGAGCCTGTCCCTGTAGTAAAAACAGGAGGATTGGTTTATAATTTTAAATGGATAGTTGAATATAATCTTGTTTGCATTTTCAGAAATGATAATATAGAGTCGCAGAAAAACTAAGGGTGCCTGGGTGGCGGAACTGGTAGACGCAAGGGACTTAAAATCCCTCGCCCGTATGGGTGTACGAGTTCGATTCTCGTCCCGGGCACCACTAATAGAAAGGGATTCAGCCGGATTGGTTGGGTCCTTTTTTCTTGTCTATTTGTTTGTGTTAATTTCTCTCCCCATGCTCTCCCCATTTCTGTCCTGAAGGGGAAATAAAAAAAACCCGCCGAATTGGCAGGGTTAATATGTACAACATACATCTTGTAATTTTAAGAATCATTCACAACCGTTGATTGATAGCAGCAACTGAAACTTTCAAAATAAAAATGCAGGGCCATTTCTGACCGTGCTTCTATTGAAAAACAACATACTCAATGTCAGTACTTTCGACAAGATTATCCATATCGGCCCAAACAGCTTGA
>Ga0255044_10000161_pt1 | contig 13183 bp, 16 predicted proteins | sample BC1_12_21_MG_FD_183651 | JGI IMG/M metagenome (GOLD analysis project Ga0255044, IMG submission 183651) | Seawater microbial communities from Strait of Georgia, British Columbia, Canada - BC1_12_21 | ecosystem: Environmental > Aquatic > Marine > Strait | place: Canada: British Columbia... | reverse complement strand
GCTGTAGGAGCCATGTTGAATGATCCTAATATCTTATACTATCTCAGAAATTAAAACGAACAGTTGGGTGTGACCTCCCTGTGAGTCTGCTTGAACTATTCATTGAACACTGCTGGGCTGCGGCTTTGTTTTTAATGCTTCATTAAGGCCCTGGACTGTTAATTACATACTTTAATGTGCACTCTGCGATTCTCGATCCTCCCACTATATATTGTTGTAGCTTTTAGGACAGATGATCATGGGGAGTCGCATATAATTGCCGGGTGAGCCTTTAACAAGGATTCAATTCTGATAGGGCAAACATGATGGGGCGACTTTCCATATCATTAGCGGTATATGTCTTGTTGTTCCTCCTCCTTGGTGGATTTACCGCCTGTTCCCCTGCCATTTCCAAAAAGGTGCGGGAAGAGGCCGGAGACGCAGTTCCCTTCGAAGCACTTCTGAAGCAAATAGATGGCTATAAAGGCCGCATTGTAATTGTTGGGGGGTACATCCTGGAAACAGCAAACGAAACGGATGGCTCTCGGATTACCGTGTTGCAAGCACCACTGGATTCCCAGAACAGACCGAAATCATCGGACCTCTCCGAAGGACGTTTCATGGTCTCGAGTAACGAATTCTTGGATCCGGTGGTTTATAGCAAAGAGAGAAGGATTACCGTTGGCGGCAAGGTCATTGGAAGTCAGGAGAGGGAATTAGGAAATCTCACCTATGTATATCCTGTTATTGAGGCCATGGAGATTCATCTCTGGTCCAAGGAGGGAGAGTATATCGGGCCTTATTACCCTTATTATGATCCGTGGTACAGACGCCCGTACCGTTACAGATATCCCTACTGGTAAGCAACTCCCGGAGTTCAAGGAAAATGAGGTCGGAGGTCGGAGGTCAGAGGTCAGAAGACAGAGGAAACAAGACAGCAGGCAGATTGCAGCTGACAGCCCCGCGACAAGCTCCCCGCGACTGCGCCCGGGACAGGCGGGCAGCTAAGAATTCCGCAATCCGAGATCTGCAATCTACTCTATGCCCCATGCCCCATGCTCTTTACTCAGCATTGGCCTTCTGCCTGCGCTCCCTGTAGACCAAATGGAGATTGCGGCTATAGATGAAAACACCTGTACACTGCCCCAAGATAAACACCGGATCACGCCTGTGTAGGGCATAACTGAATAAAACGACTCCGCCGGCCAGACTGAAATACCAAAAAGCGATAGGAATCAAACTGCGCCCATGGCGCTCACTGTGAAGCCATTGAACAAAAAAACGCAGGCCAAATGCTGCCTGACCTACAAACCCTACAATCAACCAAGCGGTATCAATTTTCAAAGTTTATTACCTCCTCGATCTCAGCGACCTTGCTCCGTCGTTGCAGCCACATGACCCCGCATAGGTCCACAACTCCCACCCAAAGCCGATCCCAAATACCATAATGACTCCGGCCGTACTTACGTGGTCGATGGTTGACTTCTACTGAGACTACAGCCCCGCCGCTGCGCAGAATAAGTGCGGGGAGAAAACGATGCATGTGATCAAAAAAGGGTAACTCCAGAAATATTTCCCGGGGAAATAGCTTGAGTCCGCAGCCTGTGTCCGGGGTACGATCCTTGAGCAGATAACCTCTGACCCCATTGGCCACGCGTGCCGACGCGCGCTTCACCCAGCTATCCATACGCTTGCGACGGTGGCCGGCAACAAGCTGCAAGTCAGGCGGACGGTTCGGTGACTTGAAAACCTCCACTAATCTTAGGATGTCAGCCGGATCGTTCTGTCCATCACCATCCAGAGTGACTATCAAAGAAGAACGCGCCGCTTTGACTCCTGTGTGGATGGCATTGCTCTGACCAAAGCTTTTCCGGAGACGAATGATCTTGAGCTGAGATAGTCTTTGCCCTAGGGAGACAAGATGCTCCCAGGTCTTATCCGAACTCCCGTCATCCACATAGACAATCTCGTACTCCAAAAAACCGTCTAAAGCAGCACAGATCTCATCCACCAAAAAATCGATATTGTCCTCTTCGTTCTTGACCGGAACCACTACTGAAAGATCCATCTCTACTACCTAGATTTATGGATACTGGATACTAGATCCTGGATGCTAGCCTGCTGATCACTCTTGGCAGGCAGAGACGCCTGCCCTACTGCCCAGATTCGAACAAAGAGTCCTGCTATTCTTGAATCGCAATCCCACTCTTGTCCAAAAATTGTTTAAGACACAGGGTGGTGATTACGGCGACATAAGAACCAAAAACCACGTCAGTTAGGTAATGGTGGCATACAAACACTCTACTGATAACAATTACAAAAGCAATTATAAAATAAATCACTCTGTATTTGGGACTGATGAAATATAGCGCTAGCATCAAGGCAACTATCGTGCTGGCATGTCCGGAGGGAAAGGAAGTTATCTTGCCTTTCAACTGGAAAAATTCAAAACCATATAACTGCTCTTCGAAAAACATTTTTGGTCGGTATCTTCCAAAGATGAATTTAGTTATAATTACCAACACACCCGACAACGAAATGGATAAGAACACAAATAAAGCTCTATTCGACCATATTTCTCTTTTCCTGATAAATCTGAAAAACATAAAAATTACAGCTGAACAAATTAGGTAAAATGTTGCTATTCCCAGTTTGGAGATATCTTTTAGGATTCTCCTGATTTTGTTGCTGGAAAAAATTGAGTTGCAATATTTAGCTATGGGCAAGTCAAAGAAAAAATAACCGACAACACAAAACAACACTACAATTGGAAACGAAATTAATATTATTTTTTCAATCCGCTTGCTTGAAGTCTGATGTTGAGTATTTTTATTCATGTATTCTGAGGTCGGTGTTGTTGATATTGAGGATTCAGGTGTCAGGTGTCAGGAAAAAGAAACATGGAAGCTGAAACCTGTCGAAGATCCCGTCTGAAGCGAAGCTGCAGCGGGGAACACTGCTTGCCGCGCCGAAGCCCTTGAGGCGAAGGCGGGAGACCTGAAACCTCAGTCGTTGTGATTAGGGTTTTCTATTCCTCCAATACTCCAAAATAGCTCGCCTTCTTTAACGGCAAACCCATTGAACTCTGACCCCCGCAAGGCGGGATCGTGGACTGGCCCTAAGTACCAGATTTTCGATGTTGAATAAACTCTTACTTATTTGGCCTACCGTAGAGATTCAAAGTCAGCCGCTTACCCTTTGTGTAATTAAACCCCTTTATCGTCTCCAGGAGTAGAACTGACCCATTAGAGCCGGAAAGTGTTTTATGAAATAGATCATCTTTCCTTTCTCTTATAAGGGCTAGGCCGCTCGGATTTTGCCTGAGGTGTAACGCTGCCTGAGGCGCATTCACCAGTTTGGTATCAGTACCACAGAGGAAGACGAGACTAGGCTCATGGTATCCGGCGGCTGCAACCACTGGTGGCAAACCACTGACTGACTCGCCATACCGCTCTACAGCTCTTGCCACGCTCCGACTCAGCCAGAGCCCATCCGCATTCGGCATGATAACATGCAGTGTCGGTGCTAAGATGAGAGCCGCCAGGATCACGGCAGCAATGGCCGCCTCCACCAAACGGCCACGAAAAGCGTTCCAAGCAGTCAAAATGAGCATAAGAACGGTTGCCAAGGCAGGCCAGAGCGTGAGCATATCAAATCGGCCGTCGATGTAAACCGGGAATGCCACGATTGCAGCTGCCAGGACTACGCTTACCAATACCCAGAGGACAAAGCCAAATCTAGCAAGCCCCCAACGCGACAGGTCCCATGCATCTTTTGTCCCGGTAAGGAGCAGGCGCGCTGTGATCAAGGACAGTGCGGGAAATATCGGCAAGATGTAGTGCGGCAGTTTCGTTGGAATCAGTTCGAACACCAACCAGACTGGGATTACCCACGCCAGACAAAAGCGTTCTCCCATCCCAGAGCGTCGTTTCCAAGCCTGACGCAATGCCGGCCCAAGAAATAGCGATCCCGGCCAGAATGTCAGAGCAACCAGCAGCAGATAGTAGCCAGGTAGAAACCCATGTGATTCGTGCCCGGAAATTAACTTTGGCAGCAAATCCGACCGGAGTGCGTCACTAAAAAATGCGCCGTCGGTGGCCAGGGTGATGGCAATTGCCCACGGACAGACTATTACGGCTACCAATGGAATCCCTAGATGCAACCGCAAACTGCGGAGGAGCGATACCTGCCGATCCACCGCCATGAGAGTAAGGATGGTAACCAAGCTGACCAAGGGCGTTATTGGTCCTTTGATCAGGATGCCGATGCCTTGAGCAGTCCAAAAGAGTATGGGCATCCCCCAGCCAACAGCCTCGCCACGTCGAGCCCTAACATACAGATTTCCCAGCGATCCTTGCGCCGCCACGACTGTGGCGAGCAGGGCTGCGTCTGTGGTGGCCTGATGCGCTTCCACCACCAAGAGAAGAGAACTCGCCGTGAGAATTGCTGCCAACAGTCCGGTGGTTCGATCAAAGAGGTTCTTACCAAAAGCAAATGTGAGCAACACCGCTGCTAAGGCTCCCAGCAGGGACGGTAAGCGATAGGGCCAAACTTGGTTTGTCCGGGAGGACCCAGTTATCGTTACCGCTGCCGCCTGGAGCCAATAGATGCCAATAGGTTTCTTGTTACGAGGCTTGTTTTGAAATCGGATCTGTACGAAGTCCTTGCTCTCCAGCATTTGACGCGTAGCCTGAACGAATCGTGCCTCGTCTCGATCCACCGGGGGTAAAGTCGTCAGCCCAGGTAGGTAGAGCACGAGACAGAGCAGTATCAATCCGAGATAGTGTTTAAGGTTATTACCATCTGGCCGCGCCATAAACTGCCACCTTTTCGTTGATAACAAGACTTCAGAATTGGAGCAGTCTATTTTCACAGGAACCATGCGGCATGTGCAAGGAAAAAAGTACGACTGGGCCATAGTAAGTCTGGTGGCGTAAGATGCTCCATCCTACTCAGCGGTTGGCACAAAGGTGAGAGGCGGCAGCAGGTTGCTGCTGCGGCAGGTTTACTGAATCTGTTTTGGAGCACTGGTGGAGGAATAGAAATTCCAAATCACAAATCTCAAATAACAAACAAATAACAATGACCAAAATTCAAAATTCAAAACTTGTTTTGGTCATTGAGTATTGGAATTTGAGATTTGTTTGTAATTTGGTGCTTGGAGTTTGGGATTTAATTATTCCCTCACTCCAGCAGACTTCCGCGTGATGGAAAGACGTCAAGAGCCCCCTCAGAGGGCAGCACAAAGCAGGGTCTTTTGGATTCGGATTTTCTATTTGTTTTTCAAGACCTCTTCCAATATATCCATACCACGTTCCACCAGATCACGTTTGGCCTGGCTACCCATGTGACCGATCCTAAAGACCTTGCCTGCAAGCGGGCCGTAGCTGCCACCTACTACCACCCCTCTCTCCCGCAGCGCACTGTCCAGATCTTCCCAGGACCAACCTGCCGGGATTTTGGCAGCCGTGACCGTGGGCGAACAGATCTCTTCACTGACAGGATAGAGCTCAATTCCCATGGCCTGCATCCGACCCCGACAATAAGCCGCCACATCCGCGTGACGCCTAAATGCCACTGCTAACCCCTCATTTAAAATCAGCCTGGTAGCCATTAGTAATCCGGCCATACCGTGCCAGTTATGCGTGTAGGGAAAGTGCCCATCTTTAACCACGGTTTTCCAGGGAACCAGGGAGTCATAGCCCACATAAGCTACTTCCTCAACGGCTGCCCAGGCACGCTCGCTCACTGTAACCATGGCCAGATCCGGAGGTAGACTCAGAACCTTTTGGCTACCAAGCAAGCCAAGGTCAATATGCCAGTCGTCCACCAGCACTGCCACTCCGCCGCCACTGGAGACGAAGTCCACATAGAAAAGTGCCTCCACTTCCTGACAAACCTCTCCAATAACTTGCAATGGAGCAAGCGTACCGCTGGGGGTCTCGCAGTGCACTGCGGTCACCAGTCTGGGACCAAAGCGCTTTGCGACCTCTCGCACCTGCTGTGGGTCCGGCACCTCATCATAGTCAAAACCAACCACCTCGACTTCCATTCCTAGCTGCTGGGCCATGTCGCCTATTCCATAGCCGAAGACGCCGTTTGCCACAGCCAGCACCTTGTCCCCAGGTCGAAGCACGCTCTTCAGAGCGCTCCAGAGAGCTATCATGCCTTCACCAGTTTTGATCACTACCCTGTTTCTGGTAGCCAGGATCTTCCCCAGATGGGTCTCGCATCTTTGATATAATCTAAGAAATTCGTCCTCCAAATCCGCACTGCCATAGTTAATCTGGTAAGCTGCTCGCAACTCCGGCGGTACGGAAACAGGTCCAGGAACCAAACCGATGTCATACGTTTGCATAAGTGACTCCTTCGTTTAAGCCGTTCCCTTTGGGCTCCAGTTCTTTACTCCCCCATCCAGATCATCTCTTTCACCGGCGTAACTCTCTTAATAAGTCCTCTACCAAGCATAAAATTCTGCATATCGACCCAGCGGGACGGTTCCTGTTTCGGGCTCCCCATGAAAAAAGGAAGCGTGGCCTGGTAGGCCCTACGATTGAGTTCGTCTCTAAGATCCGGGTGGAGCTTCAAGAAAGTCTCCAGGCTTGCTTTTGGATCACTGACGGTCTGGTGGATTCCTCTGGTCAACCCCCTCATAAAGGCCATTACTCTTTTGGGACGAGTCTCTATCTCTTTGGAGTGAGTTATGATGACCAGCTCATAGAAATCAGGAACCCCGTGTTCTTCCAGGGGGAAAATACCCACCTCCCTGCCCTCCAGCTCAATTTGTATGGCCTCGTAATTTCTAAAAGCACCTACGACAGCGTCCACTTTGCCGCTTAGAAGGGACGGCGCCAGATTGAATCCTACCCGGTAAATATCATAATCAGATTTTTGGAGACCAGCCCCTTCAGCCACGGCCTCAAAGAGCACCCGGTAAAGTGGTTCAACCGAATAACCGATACGCTTGCCTTTGAGGTCGGCTGGAGTCTTGAAGCCAGATGATTTCAAATAAAGGATGCTGCTCAAAGGATGTTGTACGAGGGCACCGATGGAAACAACCTGCAACCCTTGTGAACGTGCTGTTATTACGCTCGCCTGATAGCTAATGGCAAAGTTGATCTTTCCGGCGGCAACCAGTTTCAGCGGGTCGTTGGGGTCAGCTGGCACCATGATATCCACGTCCAAACCTTGTTCTTCAAAAAAACCTCTGGCTTTGGCCACATAAACCGGCGCATGGTCTGGGTTCGGGAACCAGTCCAACATGCAACTCACCTTATCTGCGGCCCTACCATTTCCCGCCAAACCATATAAAAAGGCCAGACTGCTAAGCAATACCACAAGTGTTTTTATTCGGTATATCATCGCCTTTCCCCCTTCTCCCTTCCGCATTCCAATTGGCTATAGCCCGCATTATTCACGAACCGCCTGCTGTGGACGCGGATCTTCACTTGTTCGATCCACCATGTCGCCAGGGAATGAGCAAACGCTCCACCACCACCACAAGTCCATATAAGCCCATTCCCAAAATGGACAGCCAGAAGATTGAAGCAAACACGAGTTCCACCTGAAGCTGGGCATTTGCGTGGATCATTAGATATCCTAAACCTTCCCGAGCCCCGACCCACTCCCCTATAACCGCTCCAATAACGCTTACGGCCACTCCAATCTTTATTCCCGAAAAAACAAAAGGAAGTGCTTGAGGCACACGAACTTTGAAAAACACCTGCCCCGGTGAGGCTTCGAGTATTTGCAGCAGGGCTAAGGTGTCAGGATCTGCTGCCTTGAGTCCTTCTACCGTGTTAATCACAATGGGGAAAAAGACGATAATTGCCGTCATTACTACCTTTGATCCGATCCCGTAGCCAAACCACAGGATCAACAGCGGCGCAATGGCGAACACGGGAATTGTCTGAGACGAGATAATCAAAGGGAGGAAGGATCGCTCAATTATCCGCGAAGCGTGGATGAGAACAGCCAAGGTGAGTCCCACCACCAGGGCCAGCCAAAAACCCAAACCTATTTCGATCAGAGTAACAACACCATGTGCGGCAAAAAGATCCATGCGTTGCCACATGACCTTCACTATTGCCCAGGGCCCGGGCAATATGTATGAAGGTATCTCGAAGAAATGCACCGAAGCTTGCCAAGACAGTCCCAAAATCCCTAAAAGGGCCACAGGCAATGCAGTATTTACCAAGCGAGTTTTCATGGCTCTGGGACCGTTAGTTCGTCTTCCAGGAGTCCAAGGAGGTATTCTTTACAGTTGACCATGTCAGGTTCGGTAATTTTCCTCGGCCGTTGGAGCTCCACCTGGAGTGATCCCTTGATTGATGCCGGCCGAGAAGTCATGACATATATCCGATCAGCTAAAACAAGTGCCTCATCAACATCATGAGTAACCAGTAAAATGGAAGGCCCGAATTGACCCCACACCTTCAGCAACCATTTTTGCATGATGCTTCTGGTAATGGCGTCCAGCGCACCAAACGGCTCATCCAGCAACAAGATGTCCTTCTTGCAGAGAATGGTTCTCATCAAGGCGACACGTTGTCTCATGCCGCCAGAAAGCTCTCGAGGATAACGATCTCCGAAACCCTCCAGACCGAAGGTTTTTAGCAGATCGCGGGCCTGCTCACGTGCCAATTGTTTGCGTTCCCCCTGAATCTCCATACCCAGAATGGCGTTATCCAATGTGTTTCTCCAAGGAAGCAAAAGGTCTTTCTGCTGCATGTACGCCATTCTGCCTCGAAGATGAGGAACCTTTTTGCTATTGAGAGATATGCTACCATCGTCAGGCGAGAGCAGCCCAGCCAAGATGTTGAAAAAAGTGCTCTTTCCACAGCCGCTGGGTCCGATGATGGCAATGAGTTCTCCGGGTTCAGCGCTAAGGCTGATCTGCTGGAGGACCTGCAGTGTATCACTGCCTCGGGAGAAGGCTTTCGAAAGGTCTTCAACCTGAATGAGGGAATCGCCGCCGTGCTTTTTCATATAAAAAAACCGCTTTCCCTGCGTGGGAAAACGGCATTTTGAGCGTCTTGGGAAGAAAGTGAGTTCTGACTGCGGCCGAGATGCTCTGAGGTCTTGCCGCTTCCCTACGCTGGTATTACCCAGATCAGGTGCAAAGGGTTACCTGGTCCTATGCCAGGCTCTCAGTCAACCACCCCTAGCGACATATTCACGGTAGCAACCTTGTCGGGGAAAGTCAATGATTACCGGGAAGGATAGTACACTGCCGCTGAAAAGCTAATCGGCGTTCAGCAGGGTAAGCAAGTCTTGCCAGTTGGAAATCCTCAGCACCGCTGGACCCGGATCATCATCAGTCGGCCCCAGCATTCCAGGGGCAGGCGAAATATTGTTGTCCCGCACATAGGTGGTCCAGATAGGCTTGAGCCCAGACCGGAGAGCACCTGCTATATCCGCATCCGGGTCATCTCCCACAAAGGCAATGTGGTCTTTCTCCACCCCTAACTGGTGGATAAGCTCCCTGAAGACTGACTGGTGCGGCTTGCGATACCCCAGATCCCCTGAAATGAGCACCACCTCAAAGAAAGGTTCCAGCTCGAGTTGGGTTATCAGGTTCCTGGCAGCGGGGGGATGAGTGAAATTGGAGAGTAGCCCGATACGGTACCGGTCTCGAAGAATGGCAAGCATTTCCTTGGTTCCAGGAATAATTGTGGCATGCTGAATAAATGCCGAGAAATAGAGGTCAACGGCGTCTGAGATATGGGGATCATCCGGCGAAACGTCATGACCTAGTTTGGCTAGAGCGGAGCTGATCCAAAACCTGTTGTGACTTTCCCTCCCATCTCGCTTGGTCTGTTCTAAGAAATCCAGCACCGCTTCACTGTGAGCCTTCACAAATTGGCCGTGGTCAATGGCGAAGCCGTTTTCCTTAAGACTGCCGGTGAGCCTTGTCAGGGCATCCTTCAGTGCAAGGGGTTCCATGGTGATAAGAGTATTGAAGAGGTCAAAGCCAACTGCTTTTATATTTTCCATCACGGTTCCTCTCCTTCCATAATCATATTATCCGCTAAGGGCGCGAAGAAGCGCGAATTTGTGACTTCTTAATTGTAATTTATTTATATAAATCAAAGAGTTATAGTACCATAATTGACACAGTCAGCCTCAGGAAATTCTCTGTGAATGTCTGTTTGTACCCTGGATTCCCGCTCCCCGATCTAGCCAAGGACAAGCTTCGCGGGAATGACGATAGTATGCTATCGCCCATCATCCCCGCGCATGCGGGGATCCAGATTATACAGAGTCTTAATGCACTAGTATCATTTCTTTGCGTCACTTCGCGTACTTCGCGGATCGACAGGCTTTCCCTTTCAGTTTCGCCGAACATAGTTGCGGAAACATTTAAAAAATGCAACCCATACCTTATTTATACTCTGGTTCGTTTATAGAATCCCAAACTCCAAGCATCAAATCTCAGTACAGCCATTCACTCTGACCGAGTCCAAAGGACCAGGTCTTCGATTTTGAATAACTGGTTAGTTTGACATCCTAGACCGGTTCGGGCTATTCTGCCTGCGCATGAGTCGTAATTGCAGAGCCAACCACAACACATCTCGATAGTGAAATCGCAAGCAATAAATTGCCTTCTGGAGAGAAGGGAGTACAAGTATGGCAAACGTAGATGCGGACAACATATTAGGCCTCATTGATTCAAATAAAGGAGAGATAATCTGCAAAGATTGTTTAACCGAAGAGGAGTTGTCGCACATTGCGGAGGAAGAGGCTATAACCCAGGATAAGATCCTGAACGACGACAGTTATCTGTGTAATCGTTGTAACAAGAAACTCTAACCCCATTTTTCCCCACCCGGAAAGTCTGTACACCTCATTGCTACCAAGAAAAAGCCCCCGTTGGCCGATCAAGCAGCCAGAGGGGGCTCGTATAGACAAGTAGGTTTCGACCTTGCTCTATGTGAAAATCTAACCCTTCATATTTCAATGTGTAAGGCTGATAGCCATTAGCGAGATCTTGGGGTCATTCGTTTGGCATGGGATTGCACAGATACTCGTCAGAGATTGCCACTCTGCCACAGTTGAAACATATATACTTGGGGTCTCTTGTTAACTCCTTGATCTTGTCGAAATCACCGCAACTCGCCAGAACACAAATATGACCTGAATGGTCTCCACGACAGACTTGTTCAGCCATTATTCCACCTAAAACGTTTAGCAATGAAGTGCATTACTCATTTCTGGATGTTCCGTACCACTCCTCAAACGTCTCGCCCCTGATCTTGGCCTGACGTTCCAATTTTGACTGACAACGAACACAGAATAGAGCGAAGGGCATTAACTGCAACCTTTTCTCATTGATGGGTTCTTCGCACTCCTCACAAGAACCATAATCACCATTTTCAATGCCGTCCAGAGCATCTTCAATCAACTGGAGCCTTCGCCTCAGCCGTTCACCAAACAAATGAGCATACTCGGCGGCCATGTCTGCGGTCGCATAATCGCCCAAGTCTCCCGTATGGTCCTTCACCCGGGCGCGTTCAATCTGGACTCTCACCTCGTCGAGTATTTCCTGGCGCATGTCCTCAAGTGTCTTCCGCAATCGTTGTCTGCTCTCATTTGATAAGGTCATTGCCACACTCTCCTCCAGTTCTTGTGGAAGCTTCGAGTTTTCAATACCCTTACCGGCAAACTGTTCAGTCCAAAGTTAATATGCAATTGATATTATTGATATTTTATATCTTCAAGCGAGATGACGCGTAATTATGATGTTTTTTTTGTTTTTGGTAAAGAAAAAAAGTTACATCAGACAAATTTTTTTTGGCGAAGTTGGGGGGACTGCCGAGTAGTCAGTTTGGGAGTGAGTTGGTTGCAGCAAAGAAACCGGATCCAAAGGACTCGGCTTTGGACTGTCCCTGGGGGGGCATTCATACGCTTTCCCCCTTGCGGCAGTCTGCTGGAGTGGTGGAGCATTGCAAAATAACAAATCCCAAGCACCAAATTACAAACAAATCCCAAATTCCAATACTCAATGACCTAAACAGGTTTGGGATTTCGAATTTCGGTCATTGTGATTTGTTTGATATTTGTGATTTGTGATTTGGAATTTCTGATACTGCAACTCTCCAGTACTCCAATACAGCTCGCAATCTTTACCGGCAAAGCCATTCAACGCTGACCTTTCCCGAAGGACCAGGTTTTCGATGTTGAATAAAACTAGCCCTCGTCGGGCGAGGGGATGTGTGATTCACAGGGGACTCCCACCTGGCAAAGACCGCAGCCCACTTTGTTTTCCAGGCCGTATTTCTTCCGCACATAGCCCCTGGCCTTTCCGAGATGGTCTCGGCATCTTATCTTGTCGTGTCCTTCGGAACTAATGGCTTTGACTGGGCAGCGCTCAGCGCATTTCTTGCAGATGCCATGGCTGAAAAAAAGACAGTAGTCCTGGTGGCTCTGGTAAGGCCGTGGGGTAGCGGGAATCTCTAGTCTGGCCACCACTGAGCCGGCCCGGATAGCCTTGCCTACAGGGGTAATTAAACCGTCGCAGAGGCCGAAGGTGCCCAATCCCCCTGCATGGGCTGCATGGCGCTCGGACCAGGTGGATGCGAAGCCGTACAGCTGCGAATCTTGCCTACACCAATGGGGTGAAAGCATTGGTGCCACCGCTTGGACGGCCTCATCTAACAGAATTTTAACAACGTGCTGGCGCAAGGCCACATTAAACTTCTCGCCCAAATCGCGGGCTGCTGCCCAGCGCGGCGAGGGATAGACCTTCTGATCAGTGTTTTCATCTTTTGTAGCCCGGGTCTGAGGCAGGATCCAGCTGATCACGGTCAGATCTTCCGGGGCCGCTTCAGCATCGGGAAAATTCAGCTGGAAGATTTCCATTGGCGTCCAGTAGAAATCGCCGATGTGACCTTTGTACTCCTGGTAGATGGCATCATCACCGCGAGAGAACCCAACCAGAGGTGAATCCCAGGCGACCTCCCCACCAGGCAAACCGAGGGTGTTCAAAGGAGAGGTAGCTATAAAATCAGCTATTTCCCGCCTCAGCCAGTCAGCTGAACTCTCTTCAGACTTTCTGGTAACCATACTGAGCCTTTTTCAATCATGAGTGAACAGTTTCGGGTAACTATACAGCAGCCTGAGAAACTCGACAACAGCGATATAGGGTCAAATTTTTTGTTTTTGAAGTCTATCTCCTCCTTGCGATCCGACCATTGACAAATCA
>Ga0255044_10000160_pt1 | contig 13227 bp, 9 predicted proteins | sample BC1_12_21_MG_FD_183651 | JGI IMG/M metagenome (GOLD analysis project Ga0255044, IMG submission 183651) | Seawater microbial communities from Strait of Georgia, British Columbia, Canada - BC1_12_21 | ecosystem: Environmental > Aquatic > Marine > Strait | place: Canada: British Columbia... | reverse complement strand
GATCCGATCAAAGCCCTGCACGCAGATTGATCAGCTGCTCGTTACAACGGCAGCCGAGAAGGCCATCACGCCCCCGGCTTCAAGAGGATCATATTTCATGACGTGGACAAATATTAGCGACCGGAAAACTGGCGAAGACATCACTCATCTCACAGATGAGCAGGTTCAAAAGATCCACGCTGCAAGCCTCGAGATTCTGGAGCGTATCGGTGTGCGCCTACACCTGCAAGAAGCCATCGATCTGTTGAAAAAATCTGGAGCGCAAGTATCTGATGGAAACCTGGTGCACATACCCCCCAAGCTGATAGAAAGAGCTTTGTCGACCGTTCCCAAAGAGGTAACACTCAACGACCGAAACGGCAATCCGGTCATGCCCATGGGAGGAGCACGTTGCTTTTTCGGTCCTGGTTCAGATTGTTTGAACATCATCGACCACCGCACAGGGGAACGGCGAAAACCAATGCTCCAAGATGTTATCGATGGGGTTCGTCTATGTGATGCCCTGTCCAATATAGATTTCGTAATGTCGATGGTCTTGCCCGAAGATGTGGATCAAACTTTGGCGGATACCTACCAGATGGAAGTGATGCTCGCACACACGACCAAACCGATCATCCTGGTCTCATACGAAGCCCAGGGACTAGTGAATGCGGTCGAAATGGCAGAAGCCGTGGTCGGTGGAGCCGAGGCGCTCAGGCAAAAGCCCATCATGGCCTGTTATATCAACGTGATTTCCGGTGCAGTTCATAATGCCGATGCCCTGCAAAAACTACTTTATCTTTCCAGTAGGGGTTTACCGTCGCTGTATATCCCCGGATCGAGCGCTGGCGTCACCAGTCCTATGACACAGGCAGGTGCCATCGCCCTTGACAATGCGGGAATGTTAGTGGGTCTGGTGCTCACGCAGCTCAACCGTGAAGGTGCTCCGATGATCATTTCCGCTATGGACCCGGCCGCAATGGATATGCGTACAATGGTCGCTCCTTACGCTTATCCCGCGAAGGGTTTTATCCGTTCGGTCTCTCAGCGTTACGGCCTACCAACTCTGGCTTTGTCCGGAGGAAGCGATTCAAAAGTAGCTGACCAACAGGCCGCCGCTGAAGCCGCCTTGACAATTTTTGCGGATGTGCTGATGGGCGGCAATATCGTTCACGACTTAGGTTATCTGGAATCAGGACTTACTTACTCTTTTGCCCAACTAACTATCTGCAACCAGATCGTAGATTGGGTGAAAACATTTTTCAAAGGTATCGAAGTGAACGATGAAACCCTGGCTCTAGATGATATAGCCAATAATGGCATCGATGGATCCTATCTGGGAACCAAACACACCCGCAAGCACCACAGGGAAACGTGGTATCCAGATTTATTCGAACGTGGCATCTTCGCCGATTGGGAAAGAAAAGGGAGCAAGCCTCTAGCAAAACGAGCAGCAGAGCGCGTCCAGGAGATCCTGGATAATCACCAACCAGAGCCCCTCACGGAAGAGATCAAAGCCCGATTGAGGGAGATTGTGAATAACGGCCGTTCATCCATGAGGTAAGCGCTCGAGCCTGACGACCTCCGCCCTGGTCTCGGTGGCGGAGAGCACTTCGATGCGGTACCCGTTCCAGGTAATCGCATCGCCTTTTCGGGGAATCCGCTCGAGCCGCGAGGACAACAAGCCGCCGAGGGTGTGAACGTCGACGTCCGGACTCCATGGAATACCGAGGTGCTCGGTCAACTTCAGCAACTCGATCGTCGACAGTGCGTGCACGGCACCGTCTTTCTGCGGCCAGAGATATTCGATCGGCCGGTCGCTCTCGTCGATAATTTCTCCCACGAGTTCCTCGAGCACGTCTTCGAGCGTCACGATGCCCTCAGTGCCCCCATACTCATCGACGACGATCGCCATGTGTTGCCGCGCGGCTCGAAACGCCTGCAATAGACTGTTGAGTGATTTCGTCTCCGGAATGATGAGTGGCTCACGCATTAGCGTGGGCCAGTCGATGACATCGGGATCGTCCAGCAACGAGAGCAAGAGTTCTTTTGCGTGGACCACGCCGGACACGTCGTCGAGCTGGCCTGTCGGCGTGAATGGAAAACGGCTATGCCCGGATTGCCGGATCGTGTGCCTGACGTCATCCAGGCCCTGTTCTTTGGTGAGGGCCACAACTTGCTGTCGCGGCACCAGGACGTCGGCCGCCCGTAGCTGGTGCAGACGCGTCGCGCGCACGATGATCCCTGCGGTGCGCGCTCCGACGACGCCCTCCTGTCGACCGATAGCGGTCAGGAGCCGGATTTCCTCGATCGACGTTGCCGGGATTTCTTTCGATCCTCGAATCCCACGCGAGATTTTGCTCGCCAGTGTGACGAGCGGGCCGAGAGCTACGGTCAGCCAATGGATAGCATGTGCAACCGGTGTTGCCAGCACATTGGCAAAAGTCACGCCAAGGGTTTTTGGAATAATCTCTGTGAACAGCAGGACAGCAACCGTGAACGCTGCAGAAAAAATCCATAGCGACTGCTCTCTGAATACTTCCACATAACTTGCACCTGCCACCGTCGCACCAATCGTGTGCGCGATCGTGTTGACGATCAGGATGGCGGCGATGGGCACATCGATCCTTTGCTTGAAGCCTTTCAGGAGGTGCCCCGACCGGCGTCCCGCACTGACAAGGATTTCGACCTGGGTTGGTCTTATAGACAGGAGTACGGACTCGAAGATCGAGCAGAGGAAAGAAACTACCAGGGCAACGGTAACCGCGGTTACGAAAATATACATGACCCCTCCGGCTCGGCCAATGAAGGATAGGAAATTCTATTGCGTTCACGACGCATCATGCGTTACGCGAATAGCAACGCCAGGCGGCCCGATCGTATCAGGGCAAATAGGTCCATGGAATAAGCAACGCCGCAATGTACGAGTACGCCGGGCCAGATTGAGCGGCTCTTGAGTGCCAGCAGACCCAAGACCAAACCAGCGACAATGGACGCCAAGGCCTCGGGAAACGGTTTGTGAATATGAAACAGCGCATAGGGCACCATCATCATGGTCACGGCGTGATACCCGAACCGGGCTTCGAGACGAAACAGGGCTATTCCGCGGAAGAAAAATTCCACGCAAAAGAATTGGGTCATATATACCGCTTCGTACAGCACCCACATACCGATACTCACCGGTTTATACATGGGATAGAACTCGTGGAACCCGGGGTATCCGGATGCGATCCATGCGACGGGGATCATGATCAACAGGAGTAGTCCGTATACCGGCCAATGGGGACCGCAATGCTTGATGCTGAAACCGAATGGATTGTTCAACTGCGAGGGAAACGCGAAGTGAAACAACACCGGGGCCGCGATTAACAATATCACGCAGAAAGAAGAAAAATTGACTTGCGCGAAGAAACGGATGTCGTTGCTGTCGAAACCCTTTTCCGACAGTTGCGCGCCGTAATCCCTTATGAAAGCGTCTTGCAGGCCATAGTTTTCGATTATCAGCAATACCAGTGCAATCAAAACCGGGAGCAACGCCAGGCCCAAATTAGTTTTTGTATACGGACCCGGCGGAAGATATTGTTTTAGATAACCCCACATAACCAAAACGAGTATATACAAGTTAATCGGTGCTTCGACAATCCATGTACAGCTTATGGTTTGGTGTTTTTATGTTCGCATGTATGTCATGTACATCGACCTCGGATCCACTTCGGCCAAAGCAGACGTTGGGTCGGCGCGCAGTGCAGCGTTCATCCTGCCTGGTCGATGGGCTACAATCGGCGTGTGCGGGGCTGGCAGCCTGTGTTAAGCCAGCGTTAATACTCCGGAGAGTAGCATCCGGACGAATACGCAGGGCAGCACAGGAACTATTTGCCCCGACACCGATCCAACGCCCCAATCGACACCGTCAGAGGAGGGATATCATGAACAAGTTTGCATTTCTGTTTGGCGCCTCTTTGTTCCTTGCCAGCACCGCACACGCCGAGGGTTTCTATGCCGGTGGTTCGCTCGGATTCGGCGACGCCACGCTCAGGTCGGATATCCAATTCGACGACCTTGACGACAAGCTGTTCCTAGCCAAGGGCATCGGCGGCTATCGGGCGAACAAGTTCTTCGCGGTGGAGACCACCATCATAGGGGCCACCAATGACGACTGGGACGACTGGGACGACGATTTCCATGGTGAGGCCGACGTCAGCTTTGGCGCATTGACCGCTTCGCTCCTCGGCATTATCCCGGTGGACGAGACCTTCGAGTTATACGCCAAGGTCGGCGGCTATGTGGGTGAGAGCGAAGTGGAGCACTTCGGCATCCATAATAGAGACGAAGACGAGAGCGGGCTGGTGTGGGGTGCCGGCGTTTTTTTCAATTTAGGCAGCCGCAAGCAATTCACGATCCGAGTGGATTACGAGGGATACGATACCGATGCGCTCGACGATTTCTGGACGATCAGTGGCGGGTTCCAGTACAATTTTTGAGCGGCGACCACGCCGCGAACTGATATCAGAGCTGGCTGCGAATCGGCAGCATGCGCACGAAAATCGGGCGACGACGATCGATTATCTTTTTGAATAGAAACTGAACGCATATGCCGCTTGCAAGTCATTATTCAGTGATTTCTTCTTCGGTGTTGATGATCGCGAAGGCGCTGGATTCCTACGGGCAGGACAGCCGCAATATTTTCCGACACGCGGGTTTGGATTATGAACGTCTGAGCCGACCGCTGACACGTTATTCCTATACATCGATTCAGCGGCTGTGGTCGGTTGCGGTCGAAGCCACCGGTGATGCCTGCTTTGGTCTTCGGGTCGCAAGCTTCTGGCATCCAACAACCTTTCATGCGCTCGGGTATTCGTGGCTGGCGAGCAGCAACCTCGCCGAAGGTTTCGATCGGGTGGTTCGCTATTCGAGCATGGCCAATACTGCGGCCAAAGGCATGCTGCAAATTGAAAAATCGCCGGACACATTTTGCTTCAGCGTTGCCGAAGGCGACGTATTTCCGCCGCCGCAGCCGGCCGCGATGGATGCGGGCATGGCGATGATTCTGATCATGTGCCGCGCGGCTTACGGCAACAAGTTTCGCCCACAGCGAGTATCGATGCGGCACGCCAGCCCGGGTTGCGAAGAGCAGTTCGCCGAGTTGTTTAAGGCGCCGGTCGAGTTTTCACAGCAACGGTACGCGATGTATATCGATCCCAAAGTAGCCAACGAAGCGCTATCCACTGCCAATCCCGAGCTGGTGCGTGTCAACGACCAGGTCGTCACCGACTATCTCGCCAAACTCGACCACAGCGACGTCGTCATGCGCGTGCGGTCGAAACTGATCGAACGCATGCCCAGTGGCCGGGTCGACGAAGCCGACATCGCAGCGGCGATCAACCTGAGTCTGCGCACCCTGCAGCGCAAACTCAAAACGCAGGGGCTATCTTTCAGCAGGATGCTTGACAGTTCGCGGCGTGAACTCGGGTTGCAATATGTGCGCAATTCGCAGTATTCGCTCAACGAAATCGCTTATCTGCTTGGCTTTGCCGAGCCGGGCAATTTTTCACGCGCGTTCAAGCGCTGGTATGGCAAGTCCCCGAGTCAGTATCGCGCCCAGCCCTGAATTTCGGATATGATGGCGACGCGTTGCCGCTAGAACCTCCTGCCCACGTTAATCATGCCGGCGGCAACACCGAGTTGCGCGAATTCCACAAAAATATCCTTGTAGCTGTAACCTATGGCCGGAACGACCGCTGGCGCGATCCCGAGGCCGTTGAACGGGATCTTGTCTTCGTAGGGATCTTCGTAACCGTGTAATAGTCCACCGGTCAGCTTGAAGTACAAGCGGTCGGATTCGAAAATATGCCATTTCTTGCCGATGTATAGATACTTCGATTTCTGGCCGAACGAATTGTTGAAAATGGCCATGCCCCACAGGCGGTTTCCCGCCATACCGAATTCCAATCCGACCATCTGCTGATCGTTGACATGGTCTGGATCAGGATCATAGTGTTTGGTGTGGAGCGAACGATAGAGATACCGTTGCTCGACTGCCGATTCCTGAGACAGGTTCCGAAACGAGTCGCTGATGTCGGCCTGGGCCTGGGAATAGGCGAGAAGCAACACCAGGACGACAACAAAATGAATCACGAGGCTGCATTCGGTAGTTACAGAGTTGCGCTGCTCGCCGGCAACCGGTTTCGACTCGTAATTGCACAGTGTCGTGCCGAGTCCTTTTGAATGCCCGGGCTGAAACATGTTTTTCCTCATTGTCCGGATTCTTGCGCGTAGCGTAATTCCTGGTGCGAAACCCGGACTAATCAGAACACGCCAATCGCTTATCCTGGGCGCCATTTGCGCTCGAACCCAGGGTTGCCGGTCGGCGCCCCGACGCGCTAAAGTGTTTTTTTGCGGAAAAACGACTAGTAATTTTGAGTTAGTGGAATAGATTCATCGCGTTCAATCAACGGAAGCAAACTGTGCGCTGCCAGCCTCAACTTTTCATCTTGTTAACATTGTACGCATCAGTCAGTCTTGCAGCCGACCCTGGCTCTGAACGCGGCGGTATCTCTCTCGGAGCGTTTATCACTGATCGAAATACGGAAGCCCGTCTGGATTCAGAAACCTTAGGGATGGGTACAGTAATCGATGGCGAAGACGATCTGGGACTGGATTCATCAGATACAGTTGCACGTTTGGATGCGTACTACAGATTCAATCCGCGGCACCGCATCGACTTTTCCATATTTGATTTGTCCCGTGACGCAACCGCCACGATTGATCAACCAATCCAGTTCGGTGATGAGATTTTCGACATCAATTCGACCGTTTCCTCAGAGTATGATTTGACCATCTACAAGATTGCCTATACGTATTCCTTCTTGCAGCGGGATAACGGCTACCTGGGGGTGGCTGGCGGACTCTACGTTCTATCTAATGACATCAGCCTGACTGACGCCAACACAGGTCAGTTCGAGTCGGACGGTCTCACCGCTCCCTTACCGGTTATCGGACTCCGCGGAGACTACCGGTTAACGCCTCGACTAATGCTACGTAGTAGCGCAGAATTATTTGCGATCGAATACGATAACGTAGACGGGCGCCTGTTCGATTTCTATATTGGGCTGGATTACCATTTTCACGACAACTTTGCCGTCGGGCTCGGTTACAACAACGTCTCGCTGGACGTAGATGCGGATGGCAGCGAATTCAACGGTGCTCTGGACTGGTTATATGACGGCGTTCTGTTGAGCGTCGCATACTCATTTGGCTCATTCGAGTGAATTACTATTTCGGCATGCGACATGCGGTTTGCCAGAGTCGCAACCATCGTGTGGAAATAAGCAAGTGTCCGTAGATGCCTGGCTGACCATCGCCCTCCTGGCGGCTACTTTTGTCGCATTACTGGCGACGAGACTCCCGCCCGTGGTGGTTTTCCTTGGTGCTTTGACACTTAGCGTCACTTTCGGATTAGCGCCCCTCGACCGCAGCCTGGCAGGCTTTTCCAATTCTGGCGTACTGACGATCGGCGCGCTATTCATGGTCGCGGCGGGAATGTACTCCACAGGTGCGATCAGCCTGTTGAGTGAACGGTTCATCGGCCGTCCAAAGACCTTGCTCGGTGCGCAGTTAAAGATCCTCCCGCCTATAGCCTTTGGCAGTGCATTCCTCAACAACACGCCCCTTGTGGCAATGATGATCCCGGTGATCCGCGACTTGTGTCGCAGCACTGGCCTTGCGAAGGGCAGGCTCTACATCCCCCTTTCCTTCGCTTCCATCCTCGGCGGCACCTGTACGCTGATCGGCACCGCAACCAATCTGATTATCGCCGGCCTGGTTCTTGACGCCCTGGCCAGCGGCGTAGGCGGCTCGGCCGGGCTGCGCGAGATCCGGTTATTTGACCCCGGTTTCGTCGCGGTGCCGGCGATGATCCTCGGCCTCGTGCTGATAATCGCCGTGTCAGGTTGGTTGCTGCCGGGTGCGGCAAAGGGCGCAGCGCTGCCAAAATCGATTCGGCGCTATGGCGCCGAATTCACCGTCCCTGAAGCGTCACTGCTTGCAGGTCAGACGCTCGAAGCTACAGGCTTCGCCAAGCCGGTCGGCTTTGAACTCGTCGAGCTGGTGCGGGCCGATGGATCGAGCGCCGCTATGGACCCTGGCACTCGCCTGCAACCCGGTGATGTACTTTGTGTATCGGCCGAAATCGAGGTACTTGCCGACCTTTGGACGATGAACGGGTTGGCGCCGCTCAAGACTATGCATCCGATGCAGACCGAGCGCCATGAGCACAATCTCGTCGAGGTCGTGATCTCGCCGCAAAGTGTTGGGATCGGTCGCAAGGTGTCCGAGTTGCCGCTGCCGGATACCCCGTACCGGATAACGCTGATCGGCATATGCCGAAACGAAAGACCGGTTGCTGGCCGAATCGACCAGGTCCGGATTGAAGTGGGTGATGTTGCGGTCCTCGAAGTCGATGAGTCATTTTTCTTTGTGAATCGCGATGAAACCAATTTCTCGCTGGTCAAACGCGTGCCGGGTTACCGTATCCAGCGCTTTGACAAAGCCGTGATTGCCACGGTCATCACCGTCGCAATGATCACGGCTGCCGCGTTTGGCTGGTTGACAATGCTGAATGCCGCATTGCTCGCCACGGGGGCGATGCTGCTGACCGGCTGTATGACACTCGGTGTTGCCGCCCGCAGTATCGATTACGCAACGCTCGGCGTGCTGGCTGCAGCGATCGGCGTGGCTGCCGCAGTGTCGGAAAGCGGACTGGCGGCAGATATCGCCGTCTTGCTGAATCGACTCGGTGATGGCGATCCGTACACCGCGTTGATCGCCATATTCGTCGGTCGCGTCGTCATGGCCAACCTGATTACCAATACGGCTTCGGCCGTGTTTATCTTTCCCATCGCGCTGTCAATGGCGGATCAACTGCAGGTGAGCTTTATGCCATTCGCTATCGCTTTGATGACCGGCACGGTCGGCGCCACGATCATTCCACCAAGCTACCAGACGAACCTGATGGTCTACGGTCCAGGCGAATACACCGTTGCCGACTTCGTAAAAGTCGGGCTACCGCTAACGCTAGTTGTCGGCGTCGTCACCGTTGTGCTGGCGCCGGTTGTCTTCCCATTCTGACTTAGGCATCAGACAGATGGAGACTCAGCAACTAGCCACATCCTCGGATTTCATCTTCCTGGCATATATCGGCACCGCCGGCCTGGTAGTGCTGTTGCTGGTGCTGGTCGCCGGCCTCTACCGACACTCGCGCGAAGGCGCCCTCCAGAACCTCGACGTGCCGAAAACACGACGCTTCGCCGTGGCCGGCGTGCTGCTGTTCTCGGTTCTGATCTTCGCGGTCAGCGCCCTTGGCCTGCGGCAGATCCGCAACCAGTTTTCCATGCAGGCAGTGGAGTCGGCCAGTATCACAACACGCACGACCCAGGCCGCTCTCAGGAACTGGTTCAGCGCCTGGGAATCCCGGTTGCGCGAATTCTCGACGGGTCCCACGCTGAAACCGCAGATCACAGAACTGGTGTCGATGCCGCGCGACAGGGAAGCGCTGCTTGCCAGCGACGCGTTGGCTCGACTGCGGGAGGCTTACGCGGAATTCAGCAATACGAACGACAGTCTCGGGTTTTTCGTCATCGGTAAGGATCGCGTCAGCGTTGGGTCCATGCGAGATAGCAACGTCGGCACGGTCAACCTGATCGCCGAACAATCCCCTGAACTACTGGATCGCGCATTCGCCGGCGAAACCGTGCTGGTGCCGCCGATCGTGTCGGACGTGTCGCTAACGGCGGGGCCCGTACGTGATGCAACCGAATTCATCATCGGTCCCCACTACGACGCCGCAGGTCAGGTCGAAGCCGTCATCTCGTTGCGGATCGATCCGGGCGCAGATTTCAGCTTCATAGCGCAGACCGGTCGCGTTGGGTCTACGGGTGAAACCTACCTGATCAACAAGAGCGGCCGACTGATCTCCCAATCGCGCTTTGACGATCAGTTGCGGGACATCGGCCTGCTGGATCGAAATCAAAGCAGCCAGCTTCGCGTCGAACTGCGCGATCCTGGCGTCAACCTCGTCGAGGGAGCGACCTCAACGCTCCCACGCGAAGAGCAACCACTGATCCGATCGGCAGCGTCGGTTGTGGCAGGCAATGTAGGAGCGGACGACAAAGGGTATCGCGACTACCGGGGTGTCATGGTCATGGGGGCCTGGCGTTGGGACGATACGCTTGGGCTCGGCATCATCACGGAAATCGATGTCGACGAGGTGTTGAGCGGCTTCATCGCATTTCGCAACGTTTTCCTCATCGTGCTCCTATCCGTCATCGGCTTGTGTGTCGGACTTGCGGGCGCCGTCCTCTGGTTCAGTCGCGCCATCAACCGGCAGTACAAAAAGGCGGGTGAGCAGCTGGAACTGATCGGCCAGGTGACCTCCAGCCTGACCGAATCCACGAACATGAAACAGGCGCTGACCCCGGTTCTGAACGCGACCGTTGAGTACTTCCAGGCGCGGAGCGCCGCCGTGGTGCTGTTCAGCGACGACCGCGAGGACGTCGAGGTAATCGCGGAATACCAGCGATCCGGCGTGCCCTCGCTGCTCGGGGTTCGTTTTCCCCGTTCGATCAGCGCCGTGCGCCTCGTGGTGGAAACGGCGCAAACCATCAACGTCGCCGACATCCGCGAGGACCCGAGATTCGCGGACATGCACACGTTCTATGTCGAGCGCGACACGGAGGCCGTCCTGCTGATGCCCCTGCTGTCGCAGAGTGGTCTGATCGGCATCTTCATGATCAGTTCCGACACCCCGGGCCGGGCTTTTGCCGATGACGAGGCCATGCTCGGCGATAACCTGGCACGGCAGATCGCCAAGTTCATGGACATGCTCGACCTCATCGAGAAGAACAAGGCGGCACGGAGAAAAGCCGAGGAGGCGAGCCGCGCCAAGTCCGACTTCGTGGCCAACATGAGCCACGAGATTCGGACGCCGATGAACGCCATCATCGGCATGTCTCACCTCGCGCTGCAGACGGACCTGGAAACGCGTCAACGGGGTTATGTCGACAAGGTGCATCGCTCGGCTCAGGCGCTGCTGGGCATCATCAACGACATTCTGGATTTCTCCAAGATCGAAGCGGGCAAACTGACCATCGAGGAGGTTCCGTTTCTCCTGGACGACATCTTCGACAACCTAGGCACCCAGATCGGGTTGCTGGCCGAGGACAAAGGCCTTGAGCTGCTGTTCGATATTCCTCCCGCGGTGCCGCGTTCATTCATCGGTGACCCTTTGCGTCTCGGACAGGTGCTCCTGAATCTCGGCAACAACGCCGTCAAGTTCACGGAGAATGGCGAGGTGGTCATCGCGGTCGGCGTCGAAGCGGAGGGCGCGACATCGATCACGCTGCATTTTTCTGTCCGCGATACCGGCATCGGCATGACCGAAGCGCAGCAGGAGCGGCTGTTCCAATCCTTCAGCCAGGCGGACAGCTCCACGACCCGTCGCTATGGTGGTAGCGGTCTTGGCCTGACCATCTCGAGCCAGCTGTGCGAAATGATGGACGGTGAGATATGGGTCGAAAGCCAAGACGGTGCCGGCAGCACGTTCCATTTCACGGTGAAACTCTGTCTCGGTGAAGAAACCCTGGCATCGGACGAACCGCCAGCCGATCTCGCCGGTGCGACAACCCTGGTCGTCGACGATAATGAGACCGTCCGGGACCTGATGTCAGTCCAGTTGCGCCATTTCGGTCTCAACGTCGATTGCGTGGATTCCGGGAGAGCAGCCATTGATGCCGTCGAATCCGGCAGCTACCGACTCGTCCTCATGGACTGGAAGATGCCGGGAATCGACGGGGTTTCCGCCGTCAGGCAGATCCTGATGGAAGCATCGAGCCGCGAAGCCGACCCGCCGGAAATCGTGATGATCACCGCACACGGGCGTGAAGACCTGCAGGTGTTGACCGACGATATGGGTGTCGCCGGCGTGCTCGCGAAACCGGTGACGGCATCCAGCCTGTATGACGCTGTGGTCAGCGCAATGGGTCATGCGGCGCCGGTGACGGCACGCTCGTCGCGCCGCAACCGGGAGGCCGAGGGAGCGGCCGCGCGGTTGCGAGGCGCCCATGTCCTGGTGGTCGAAGACAATGAGATCAATCAGGAGCTCACCACGGAGCTGTTGAGCAGCCAGGGTATGAGTTCGGAGGTTGCGGCCAATGGCGAGGAGGCTGTGGAAAAGGTCAGAGCTGGAAACTACGACCTCGTACTCATGGACTGCCAGATGCCGGTGATGGATGGCTACGAGGCCACGCGATTGATCCGTGAGGACGGCCGTTTCGCGGCGCTTCCCATCATCGCCTTGACCGCCAACGCCATGGCGGGCGATCGTCAACTGACTCTGGAGTCGGGGATGAACGATCACATCGCCAAGCCCGTCGACATTGCAGAGATGCTCGTCACCATGGCTCGCTGGGTCGAAATAGAGGGTGATCGCACGATCGGAGCGACGACCGAATCGACGGAGGTGATCGAACCGGTTGATATCGAGATACCGGGTATCGATACGAAGGCCGGCCTCGCCCGCGTACTGGGCGATGTCTCACTATACCGTCGCCTCCTGGCGCGCTATAAGGAACAGCTGACGGATTTCGACGCAACGTTTCGATCGTCGATCGATAGCGGCGATACCCAAGAAGCACGACGCGTGGTGCACACCCTTAACGGCGTGTCGGGAGCCCTGGGCACACAGGCCATTCACGAGGCCGCGATGACGGTGGAAAGCGCGGTGGCCGCTGAGTCCTACGGCCACGAACAGCTGGCGCCTCTAACCCGGGAGATCAGCCAGGTATTGCCGGGATTGGCGGCATACCTGGCGGATCAGACCGACGAAGATTCGGGAGAAACGTCAGGCGAGGCGCTGGACGACGTGATCCGCCAACTCACCGAATACCTCGAATCATCCAGCGTCGACGCGGTCGAGTATTTCGAGCAGCACAAGGGTTTGCTGAAGAGTAGCCTCAGCGGCGTGGTTTTTCCCCGACTCCAGCAGGCGATCCAGGCTTACGACTTCGATACCGCGATTGAATTGCTGAAAGGAGACGACTAATGAATAGCGACAAGCCCGTCTTGCTGGTCGTGGATGACACGCCGTCGAGCGTGGATCTCCTCCACGCCATGCTGCGGGACGACTTCACGATCAAGGTGGCGACTAACGGCGATCGGGCGGTCGCCGTCGCGCAGAAGGAGCCGCGCCCGGCC
>Ga0255044_10000157_pt1 | contig 13335 bp, 1 predicted proteins | sample BC1_12_21_MG_FD_183651 | JGI IMG/M metagenome (GOLD analysis project Ga0255044, IMG submission 183651) | Seawater microbial communities from Strait of Georgia, British Columbia, Canada - BC1_12_21 | ecosystem: Environmental > Aquatic > Marine > Strait | place: Canada: British Columbia... | reverse complement strand
CAAGAATATTACCCTGCTTCATCAAATAAAACTTCAGCTGAATATAAAAATGATTTATTAGTAGGAGAAGAGTTAAACAAATGGGACGCTCAGCTAGATGAAAACATGGTAAGACTACGCGAGCAGGCTTTGCAAATAGCAAAAGATAAGAACGGGGGTGTATCAAAATTTTTTGATAATTTAGTGGCAAATCAAACTCATATTTTTGACCCTAGTGGTCAAAGAGGAACATTAAAAAAAGTAGAAAATTTTGTATATGAGGCTGCTTTTACTGATGAGGGTAGACAACGTTCTTTTGAAGATTGGTTTAATTTAATAGCAAATAAAAATTATACAACAACTAGAGAAATTACGGGAACTTGGGGAGGTCTTGGTTGGGAAGATTCAAAAACAGTTACATCAGAAACTGCTTTAGAGCAAATGCAACTAGGCGCAGGTGGTGCAAAAAACTTTACTGCTTTTAAAAAAGCAAATGAAAAAAACATGGCTAATGCAAGGGCGGCTAGTGGAGGGAGGGTAAATTATGACAAAGAAGCAGAGTTAAAAAAACTTTACAATGCAATTTCACAATCTTATAAAGCTCAATATGATGATTTAAAATTTGATAATATATATACAGAAAATGCAGTTTATGGCGGATTAGGAAACAATAGTTCAAATTCTATGACTACTATTGGTTTAGATGGGACAATAGATTTTGTAAGTAAAGCATTAGTTAATACTGGAACAGTTTCTTCTAATCCAAATCTTTTAAGTAAACAGCGTAACTTTTCTAAAGTTATGGGAGTAATGTCAGGTGGAGGAAAGTGGACTAATGGATCAGAAGATTTTGCTGTCGTTAATGACTATACCCATAACATGAGCATGAATGAATTTAGATTGGCTTCTAAAACATCAGGAGATAAACTAGATAAATTTTTTGCAGAAGGTAAAGATTTAGATAATCTCCAAATGACTTATATAAAGTATACAAGTTTACCTGGTCACTCTATGTATAAATTTTATAATCCTGCAGACAAATCAACTATATATGCAAATATAAAAGATACAAAACTCAAAGAAATAAAAGAAGACAACTATACTTACTCTAGGACTAATTGGATTCAACAAACATTTAATTTAGATGGTAAACTTCCATTAACTAATAGAACAGATCAAGAAGGGAACAAGATATTTACAAAAACTCCTGAATTAGTAAATATTGGTGGCGTATATAATGTAAGGTATTCTTATTATGATGATGTGGGAGATACAAAAACTAACAATATACAAATTGGATCAATGAGTGCAATGAGCGTTGAACTGGCTCAAGAAAGAGCTGCCGAGTTTTTAGATGCAAGACAAAAGGAATTAATACAACCGTAAAATGGCCGAAGAACTAGACAACACAGAAATGTCAGCATTACTTAATGACAATAATTCTATTGATGGAATAGATCCTTCTGCAGAAATAGAAGATGTTCCTGAATTAAATAAACAAGATTTAAGAATACAGCAGGACCAAGAAATTATGTCTAATATAGCTGTACAAAGTGATTTGATACAAACTCAGCAATTCTTAATGGGAGCTGATATAAGCTTTAGTGCAAAGCAGCATAATGTAGATAAGTACTTAACTTACGATAGTGATATTTATGGCAAGCTTGGTTTTGATCCTTTTTTGAGCAGCGTTAAGCAAGCAGATGGTACATATAAAAGTGGGATGGATGCTTTATATGATGACAACACTTCGGCTTCAGATGACATGTGGAGAGCTGCTGAAGGGATGCTACAATTAGGAAAAATAGGTTTTCAAGATACTTTTGCTTTGGGGGCATTTCACGATGATGAAAATTATATAGAATTTGAAGATGTTATGGCTAAATACAGTTCCTCTAAAGGAGGATCAACTGGATTTTGGTCTAACACAATGCTATCTTCTGGGTACACGATGGGTATTATTTTTGGAATTGCTGCAGAAGAATTAGCAATTACAGCTGCTACTGGAGGTTTAGGTGCAATAGGAGGTGCTGGTACAATAGCAAGTTCACGAGCTTTTAAATTTCTTAGTAAAGGTAGCAAAGGCCGGAAAGGTAAAAATATGATAAATGCTGCCGAAGAAATGATGGATGTAGATAAAGCTACAACTTGGTTAGGTAGAAGAAAATCAGCTTTTGGAAAAGGAGCTAAAAATTTTGGTAGAGCCATAAATCCTGTTGGTGAAACTATGGATTTTATTAGGAATATAGATAGAGTCAAAGATTTTAATGGATTAAAAGCTACTGCATTAGGAGCAGGTTCTATTGTAAGAGATATGCGAAAAATATACATGTCGCATAGTGAAAGTAAATTAGAAGCTGACATGGCGGAAGCTGACTTTAGAAAAAAGAATTATGATGACTTCTATCTTGATTATACTAACTTAGATAAATATGGTAATCCTACAAAAAAAAATGTAGGTGTTTTAATGGATAAGTCTTTTACAGAAAAATTAGACGCTGAAGCAAAACGGGTAAGTGATAATGTATATGCTGGAAACTTTGGATTAATTTATTTGACTAACGCTGTGACCTTTGATAATATGTTTAAACATATGAAAGGCACAGGCCGAATGTTTGGTAACTCTGCTAACAACATGTTTAAAGCAGTGCGAGATCCTATTACTAAAAAAGTTACAGTTAATGCTATTAAAAAAAATGCTGGAGAATATATACGAGGAAAAGTATCAGATTGGACTATTGGCGGTACAATTAAAAAATCTGTAAAAGGTACATTAAGTGGTTCAATGGAAGGTGTTCAAGAACTTGGTCAAGATATTTTGTCAGAATCATTTAAAAATTATCATTCAAGAAACGTACAAGGAACTCAAGTTAAAGGAGGTTTACTGCATTATTTAAATAATGATTTAATGAAGGCAGTAAATAAACAAAATAGCCATCAAGGACTAGAAACTTTTATGTCTGGTTTATTTATGGGAGTATTTGCTTCACCTGTAGGTTTTGCTACTGGTCAAGTAAATACTTTTGTTAACGGGGGTGGTTTTATTTCTGCTCAAGGTACATTTGAAAAAGCTACTAATAAAGCAAAATATGCAGAAACTCAAAAAGCAGAAATGGACAGGCTTGAAAAAGAAGCTGAATTTTTGACTAAGTTTTTTAATGAAAATAAAAATTTTATAGATTCTTGGTCTAAGCCTATTGCAAGACAATCTGAGATTCAAGAAGAAATGTTAGAAGCTGCTAAAAAAGGGCAGAAAAAAGAATTTAAGAATGCTCAAAATGAAAGTTTTACAAATGGTGTAAGGCGAGTTATTAAAGCGGGATTAGCTGAACAAATGGCGGACCATTTAACCTACATGGGAACTGAACTAGGTGTAACTGAGCTTAGCGAATTAATGGCTAGAACAGATATAACTGAAGAAAACATAGGAGATTCTAGGAAAAAATTATTAGATAATGCGGAATTATTAAGAAATCTATCTGAAAAACACAAAATAATCCAACAAAATTTTATTAACGATATAACGCTTTCTGAATTAGATCCTAAAGCTGATAACTATTTAGAAAAATTTATAGAATATTCTGCGTTTGAATCATTAAAAGATGAGCTTTTATTTAATCATTCTAAAATTTTAGATAGAGCTAAAAGATTAAAAGAAATTAAAGAAGTGATTAGAGATCAAAATCCTTTGGTTTCTGAGTTTTCTGTAGAGTCTTTAGTGGAAGTAGGTAGCTTAGATCAAACAATTCAAACTTTAAGAGCAGAGGTTGAAGCTAATAAAGACTTAAATTTAACAGGGGCTTTATTGCAAGATGCTAAAATTAGCGAGCAGCGTCTAACGGCTTTAGAAAATTATAAAGACAGTTTAGTAGAAACTGCTGAAGTGTTAGACAATGTAAACATGGGGTGGAAAACAGAAGCAGAGGTTTATGAAGATATGTTTGATGTTTATCAAGAAGTAGTAAAAGCTTTTGGCAAACAAAGATTAACAAATGAAGCTGCTCAAACAGAAGTTAACAGAAAAGCATTTGACTTAATTTTTGATTATATAATTTTAGAAAAACAAGAAGGTGCTTATACAGAATATGCTGAAACGTTAATGACCAATTCGGGATCTAGTTCTTTTGTGGCTAGTCATAAATTAATGTTAGGTAGATTAGAAGAAAACAAAAAAGAGCATATTAAAAACGCTTTAATTGAGTTTGCTAAAAAGCAATCTTCTAACGAAATGTTAAAAGAGTTGTATGATGCAGGTGTGTTTTTTGATTTAAAATATTTAGATGATCTTTTAACAAATAGAGTAATGCCTGAAGAGGTTATTAATTTAGAAGATAATGAAGCTGCTAGTTCTGAGCAGACAAGAATAGCTGAAAAAATAATTGATAAGTATATAAAAAGATTAACTGGCAAAAATATTGTAAAAAGTGGACTTAAAAAAGGAAGTCAGGGTAGAAAACTAAAACAAGATAAACGCACAGTTAAAGGTATTTTACGTCAATACAATATTAAAATTGACAAAAATATTGATATTACTTCTAAAGAAGGTTTAAAATTAATAAATAAAATATTAGATGTAGATAACAAATACATGACACCTATAGATAGAGAGGTCTTGTTAAAAGTTATGGAAGCAGAAGGTACTATAAGGTTTGTTGAAGATCAAACTCTTCCCGTTCAAGTTAATGAGCAAGGTGTAATTACTATTGATGTAAGATTTGCTGGGGAAGACTACAGCAATTCTGCTTACTCTATTGAAAATCTTGTAATTACTGCTTTAACCCAAAACAAGATTTCCGAAGGATTAGTTGAAAATGATAATCTTTGGTTGCAAGCTAGAGATGCTATGCGTCAAGCCAAAGAAGTTTATGCTGCTACTTATCCTGAACAAGATGTAGAAAACATGCCTGTCTTTAATTCGGTAAATGTATTTCTATCTGAAGCATTAAATGATTCAGGCTTTCAATATTTTTTAAGTAAAATAGAAGACACAATTCAACCAACTAAAAAAACTTTATGGGCTACAGTCAAAGAAGGAGGCGAAGCTATTATAAAAGAAAAATTTGAAAATAAGTTAGTTAATAAAGTTATTAATATAGCAGCTAAAGCAGTTGACCAAAAAATAGTAGATGACATTTCTGAAATTAATGTTAAACTTAGAACAGACGAAGCAACCGAAGCTTTAGATAAAAAAGAAGCTGAATTAAAAATATTAGGTGCAGAGTTAGGTGCAAAATGGAATGTTAATGTTAAAATATTAAGAGATCAAGAAGAAGCAGAAAGTTATTTAGATAAAATTAAGAATCCGTTTTATTCTAAAGAATCCGGCATACCTAATGGCTTTTATGATGAAAAAACAAATACTGCATATATTGTTGCAGAAGGTGTAAAAGAAAACACGCCATTCCATGAAATATTTTTACATCCTTTTTTAATTAATGCAGAAAAAAAGAATCCTGAATTATATAAAGCTTTAGTTGCTGAAGCAAAAGCTGATCAATCTGTAATAGATTATGTTGAGGCAGAATATGGTACAGAAGAAAGTATTGGAAGTAGACAATTTGAACATGAATTAGTAGGTAGAGTTTATGAATTAGCTATGGCTAATCAAATAAGTGAAAAGGAAAAACCTGGATTATTTAAAAGAATCTATGAGTTTGCAAAAATGCTTATTAAAGAAACAGCAAAGTTTTTAAAAATATTACCTAAAGATGTAAGCAAATTTAAACCAACTAAAACAACTATAGGAGATTTAGCTAAATATAGTGCTAAAGGGGATGCTATAGATTTAGGTTCAATTATAGAAGGAACTGAAGAAAAAAAGAAAGTTCAGAAAACTGAAAAAATAAAAGTAACCAAAACAAAAACTACAGAAGTTCAAGAAAATGTAGGAGGGAGTACTGTTGTAATGAATGAATCTAGAGATCAACCTACATTAATGGAAGATTTTATTAATGACGACATTCAATTTGAAAACACAGAATCTGTAAATGCGGCTACTGATGAAATAGTTGCTTTAGGTCAAGAACTTGATGAAATTGGTGTACTTGAGTCAAAAGGTGCATTAGAAAGCATACGCAGCAAGCGGAGCTGGAAATTTGGTGATCTTAGAGTTAAGGTAGATGGTAGATTAGTTATTGATGTTATTGCTAACGGTAAAAGATTTTTAATGTACAAATCCACCGGTACAGGTACAACTGCAGATACTGCTGGAGAATGGACTCCTTTGTTGTACTTTGGTACTCAATTAAAAACAGATGGTACAGGTAGAAAAGAATGGTTTGTTAAAGCATTATATGAAGGACAAGATCCAAAAAAGAATAAATATAATAGTCAAACATTTGCCGGATTAAATGATATCTTAAAACAACAGGAAGAAGAATTATTTACAGGAGATGAGCAAATTGAAACAAGGACCGTAACAGAAGAAATAGAAGTTGAAGAAGAAGTTGTAAAAGAAATTGAGGTAGATAGTGATGTTAGAACGGTTCAGAGTATACAAGACGAAATAGATAACTTAAGAGCTCAAATAAAAATTAATGAAGATAATTTAAAAACAGGCCAAGGAACTTTTATTGAAAAACGAAGATTGTCTACTAAAACATCAATGTTAAAAATTAAAGTACTGGAGTTATCTGAAGAAAGAAAAAAACTAGCAAAAGAACAAGTAATAGAAAACGCTCCGGTTTTAGAAAAAAATACAGATTACATTCCTGAATTTGATAGAAATAAAAATGAGATTATTACTCCATTTACACCTTTTGCAAGACTTCCTAAAGCACTTCAAAACACAATAGCTGATTTATATGGAAAACCAATTACTGCTTTAGAGCAAAAAGATATTGATGCTATTGCTGAAATGATGCAAAAAAATCCTTTATATATAGAAGCTGCCGCTAAATATTCTGCAGATAGAATAAAAGATCAAGATGAGCAAGAAGGTTCAAAAGAAATTAAATTAAATCAAGAAAAGATTGATAGGGCTAAAGCTAAACGTAAAGAGGATGTAACTTTAGAAAAGCTTAGAAAAAAAGGTAAAAAAACTAAATCAACTCTTGAAGAAAAAATTAAACAATTACCAGGAGCTGAGTTATTGACAGATAGAGAGATTAAAAAGTTTGCCGGAAAAATAAGAAATCAAGAAGGTATTATTGCGTTTAGTTTTTTAGATATAAGAAACGTAATTACAGGACGGTTAAGAATACAAAGAGAAGCGGAAGAAAAAATACAAGAAGAGGAGCGTTTAAGAAAAGAAAAATTAATTGCAGATAATGTTAAGCGTTTGGGTTCATCTGGAAAGTATGAGCTTAAAATAGCTAACATGAAAAATAACATAATAAACATTCCCAATGGTATGCGGGAGTTTATGCTTAAATATCATCCAGAGATATTTTCATTAGATTCAAATCAATTTAATGAAAGAGTAAGAGATATAATGAAAACTTATAGATTTGTAACTAGCCCTAATCAAATTTCTAAGTTATTACCAAAAACGTTAAAAGGAAAAAACCAGTTAGAACTTTTAAAAAATGCTAAAAGTTTAATAGCAAGTCTTGAAAAAAATCAAAGATTGTATCCTAGTGTTGTAATTAAATTAAATAGATTATTAAATGAATCAGGAATTGCACACACATTAAAAAAATTAGGTTCTAGGCAATTAATAAATTCAACAAGTCTTTATGAACTAAGAGCTACGCCAAACAAAAAATTTGGTTCTGATATAACAATGCCTTTTAAAGACTCGGCAAGAAGGACTATTAAAGCTGCTGATTTTAACAATATTGCATTAACTATAGAAACAAAAGCCGCTATGGCCATGGCCAGAATTTTACTTTTTGATCCCAATAACTTAAAAAAATTACCTCCGTCTTATTTTAAAACAGAACTACAAGAGCAATATGCTGCTTGGATTTCAAATGACACTACAAAACAAATAGATATTAAATCTGCTGCTAATTTAGGAGAACAAATAGAGTTGATGTTATATGAAATGGGGGCTGCTAATAGTATTGATGAAGCTAGGCAACAATTAAATGCAGGCAGTTCTGTTCCAGGAATGGGCATTGCTGAAGAATTAATGGCTGATACGTTTACTCCAAATGATTTAGCCGATGCCGTAGCAGACATGATTGAAAATGATATAGCTGCTTATGAAGCTAGTACAAGAGAAGAGGAGTTATCAGTAATGACTGAAGAGCAAGCGGCTTTAATGGAATGGGCGGAATGGAGTACAACTCAAGAAGGAAAAGCAATAATAGAAGCTGAAGTTTTGTCAAAAGAAAAAGATTACTTGTTAGCTGAAGAAATGCTTAATGAGCAGTATGCTGAAGAATTATCTGCTCAAGAAAAATCAGAAGATTATATTTCTGAATTTGGATTTGGGGAATCTATTTCTGAACAGCTTTTAGAAATAGATTCAGTAAATAAACAATTACAATTACTTTGGAAATTAATTAATACTGAAAACCAATCGGATTTAAATTTTATAAAATCTTTTTATACTTACACAAGTTCTTTGAATAAGTTAACAACAGCAAAACAAAAAATAGCGATACAAAAATCAATAGATTCGCAATTTGAATCAGGAAATCTTAAAGGAGCTGTAATTAACATTAACGGAACTGCATATATTATTAACGATTATAGAGAAGAATCTAACAAAATAGAAGTTGTTTTATTAGAAGAATTTCAATCAGGCATGGTTGGAGATATTATGGTGTTAAACTCTCAAGAATTATTATCAGTTATGACTGAAGAACTTTTACCAGGTACTATTTTCAATGGCCAAGTTATTGACGTTGTTGCAAATGCCACAGAATTTCAGTATATTAAAGAAGCCTATTCTGAAATTTTAACTAACTTCACTAAGTATAATAAAGAAGCTGAATCTTTATCTGATGAGCAGTTACTAGAAGATCTAAAAACCGAAATAACTAAATGTAAATAGCATGAAAATTTGTATTACTCCAAATAGTTTAAAATTATTTGGTACATATGTTAACAAGCAATTACCAGAATTATTAAAAGAAAATAAAAGCGCATCTGTTTTAATGACAGATTTATTTAATTTAACTACTGAATCTTTTGCAAATACTAATTTGACAGAAGCCGAAAATAAAGAAATTGTTTTGCAGCACATGAGCATAGTTCCTCAAATTGTTTTAAAACATTTATCAGAAAATCCGGTAATAGAATATAAAGATTCTAAATTTTTTCAAGACTTAGGGACAGAGGTTATTAATAGCTCTAAAGCAAAATCTTCTGAACCCTTTGAAAATTTAATTAAAAGTTTAGGGTTGATGTTGGGTAATAAAGATGTTAGAATACCCGAAAAAAATTTTGAAGAAAGATTTGTAGCTATTTCAAAAGAAATATTTAGAACAAATAACCAAGAAGCCGTTTGGAATGAAAAAACTGGGTACGCTGAAAACATTCAAGATCCTAATAAAGCATTTGAATTTAAAGTTTCTAGGAATATTATTAAAAATAATAATTCTCAATTATATCAATTTAAATTAACTACTCTTGGTGCTTTACAAAAAGAGAGTGGATTTACGGACACAACAGGTACAAAAGATAGCAGTACAATTAAATTAGTTTTAGTAAATAGTAGTAATGAAATAGTAAAATTTAATTCTGAAGGTGTTGAAGATGTTAATGGTAATTTTCCTACATTTAGTATTGCTACAAATTCAGAAGCCTTACAAAATCAAAAAAAAATAATTGCCGAGCAATATGAAGATAAAGGTTTGTCTAAGCAGGAAGCGTTAAAAAAAGCGTCAGCTGATATTTCTGATTTTATAAACTATATTGAAGTTTCTGCTAAGTCAAAAGATCCTGTTTATTTAAGTATTAATATAGGACAAAGTAGTTTAGGATTCATTGCTTTAAATAGGAATAATACAACAAATTTATCTGATGTTATTAATTTAAATACTGAGGAAGCTCCTTTAGGTAAAGAAACAACGGGTAAGCAATTTTATCCTGTAATAAAACCTATAAATTCTAATACTGCTTTTAGAGTTTTTCCTAAAGGGTTATCATCACTTACTCAAGAAGAATTTGAAGTATTGCATCATTTAATAACAGCTGAAGATGTTATAATGGAAGGTTATAAATCTAAGCTGAATAATAATACCCGTCTAAAGTTTATAAGTTATTTTATTCAAGACCGAGAAAATGTTTTTTCTTTTGAACCTGGAAGAAAAGCAAATGCTGTTGATGAGGCTACAGTAGCTACTGTTACATTAGGAACAGAAGTAATTAAAGCTTCTGAACTAACATTAGAACGTTTAATGGAGTGGGCAAACAAAAGGTTTGCTAAAGAAGTAAAACCTGAATTAATAACTGAAGGTATTTTTGTTAAAAAATCCATTGAAGATGTCACTAATTTAGGTGAAGTATATTATGGTGAAGATGGTAAAATTTATGAAAGTCAGGGTGTAGTTAGAAATTTTGCTGATGAGCGATCTTTAACTATGGATGACTTTATTTTAGGGGGTAGTAAAGTTCCGGTTAAATTAGAAAATGGTGTAATAAAAACTGGTAATAAAAAAACATTAAGAGATCAAGTTACAAGTGTAGGTTTTACAAATATTGTTTTAAATGGCGAGAACAAAATTGTAGCAATGGGATCTTATTTAAAATTTGAAAAAGGCGTTGATAGTTTAGCTGATATACAACCTCTAAAAGGAGAAGTTAAATTTAGAAGTATTTCAAAAAGAAATCAATCTACACAAGCTACATCTAAACAAAATAAAGCAGCTCTTGATTGGTTTAAATCTAGTCCGCTATTTGATATTCTTAAATTAAATTTTATAGATGGTGTTAGTGAATTAGGTCCAAACTTTGTTGCTAATTTTATAGGTAATACTATTAATTTATATCAAGGATCTTCTAATTCAGATATTTACCATGAAGCGTTTCATGCTTTTTTTGATGGTATTCTTACAGTATCAGAGCGTAAAGAAATTTATGATTCATTAAGAAGCAGGACTGGCACTTTTAATACAACTGTAAATGGTCAGTTAAAAACTATAAGCTGGTCTTCTGCTACAAATTTAGAGATAGAAGAATATTTAGCAGAAGAATTTAGAGAATTTTCATTAAGCGATGGTAAAAAAATGAAATTTAGCAATAATAAAGTTAAATCATTTTTTCAAAAGCTACTTGCACTAATCAAAAACATTTTTGGAGGAATGACTTATGCTGACGCGAAGGCTTTAAATAAAAGCAATGCGTTAGTGGATGTTTTGTTTAATTCTTTATATAAAGGAGAGTTTACATCTGAAATGTTTACCGCTAGAACCGATGAAGCTAAATGGAAATCAGAAGAAATTAAAACAGAAACAGGTGATGTTTTTTCTTTAGAGGAAATTAATTTAGTTATGGAAAGTATGCAATCGCTGCTTTCAGAGTTTACAACAAGAGGGTTAAATATTTCAGAAAGTATAGAAGATAAACAAAATAGTGTCAAGTTTTTGCAGTTAATGGCTGAAAATATACCAGGAACTGAAATATACAATGCTGCCGCTAAAGCTCATGAAAATTTATTTAATAATAGGTTAAGAACAGGTTCTGGTACATATATGTTACAGAGCAATCCTAAAGTTTTTGCTTTAGCAATTAATTTTATTAAATCAAGATTTGAACAAGAGTTAAACTTAATTAAAGAAAAATTAAAAAATATAGATTCAGATTCTGGAGAAAGCGTTTCTTTAAATTATCAATCTCAACTTTTAGAAAAAGTTTTAAAATCAGAAAATTTTGGGGAAGCTTTAGATTTTAATAAGTATTTAAATGAAGATGAGAATTCAACTTTATTATCTACATTTTTAAATAATTATAGTTCTTTAGATTTATCAAATATGCCAGAGAGTGTTTCTAACTTAATGGTAGAGGATTTAGAAGAAGAAACAGAAAGTTGGGAAGTTTTATGGGGCAGAGGTGGTCAAGAGTTAATGTTAGATAAAACCTTGTCTAAAGCTACAATAAACATGTTATCTTCTGTTAGAGCTTATACTCAACAAGGTAAAGGTAATCCTATATTAAATCCTATTGGTGTACAGCGATTACTTCCTTTTAAAAACACTTTAGCTAAAGTAGCAAAACTTTTGGCTAATACTGTAGACGCTCAAGAGATGTCAGAAAAATTAAAAATTGCAGCAAAAACTGATAAAGAAATTGCCCAAATTTTTAATATGCTTGGGGATATAACAGATCTTAAACATGCTGACAAGTTAAGCACATTTGAGCATAAGCAGTGGACAAGTTTTTGGCAATCAATAAATAAATCTGATGTTCTTTTGACAGAGTTCATGTTGCAAAATAACATTGAAATAAAAGACGATGGTACAGCTAAAACCGAGCTTGTATCTAAAGTAGGAAAATCTCAATCAGAAGATTTAATAATTGATAGACAGTGGAATTCTAATTTTAATTTTGAATTATTAAGAAACGAGAATGAGTATGTTGAGCAAGTAGAAGGAGTTACTAAATTAGATTTACAACAAGTTTATGATGATTGGATAGATTCAAGTCAAGGGACTTACTTTGGAAAGATAGCTGGGGAAGGTCCACAAATAGCTAAATCAAAAAAACAACAAGGTACAGGAGTATATACTAAAAATAGAAAAATTTCAGCTGAAGCGGAACCAATTGAATTTTTAAAAACTTTTGGTATTGAGATGAGTTCTGATCCATCTGTTATGGAGATTCTGTATAATGAATCAACTAATTTTAATATTCCGCTTATGGCATATTTAGTTGATAATATTTCAAATAGGCTAAATGCAGTGCTTTGGAATGATGCTGATCAGCGATGGGAAAAAGATACAAGCAGACAATACATAAGTAATTTAAATCAATTATTTCAAGGATTTATGTATAAAGATTCTGCTGGAAAAATTCAAGAGCAACCTGAAATTTTTGGAGTAAGAAAAGCTTTAAGAGAAACGCAATATGAATATGCGGATGAATTTACTAGCTTTTCTGCTCGTAATGCTAAAGGTGATTTGCAAAGTGAAAAGTCTTTTAATTCTAGTTTGTTATTAATGGTTAATTCCATGAATAAAGCAACTTCTATAGAAGAGTTATATTCAACTCCTGGGTTAGAGCATTTGAATCCTGAATTTAATTCGCAAGTGTCCGCATCAAATTGGTTAACTCAGATGTTTAGATTAGGTTCTAAATATGACAAATCCGTTAGAGGTAAGCGAGATATGTCTATTAAACTACATGTAAAAAACTTATCTGGTAATAAATCTATTCAGGCTATTGAGTATTCAGGTTTAAATGAGCAAGATAGAATGCAAATCATTTCCCAGATAGAAAATGATAAAGGTGAATCTCAAATAGGTT
>Ga0255044_10000155_pt1 | contig 13372 bp, 13 predicted proteins | sample BC1_12_21_MG_FD_183651 | JGI IMG/M metagenome (GOLD analysis project Ga0255044, IMG submission 183651) | Seawater microbial communities from Strait of Georgia, British Columbia, Canada - BC1_12_21 | ecosystem: Environmental > Aquatic > Marine > Strait | place: Canada: British Columbia... | reverse complement strand
CCCAGGTCGTGGCAGAAATAAAAGAGCATGGCAACACAACCCTCGCGACCCGGTTTCGCTTGGCGGTAAAAGTGTTCCAGCTCACGAGCACCTATGATACGGCAATAGCCGCGTGGCTTTCCAAGGTTGATACAGATACCAATGCACATTTCAAGGGAGGGGAATGATGCAAAAAATGGCAGTGCTGCTCTCAGGCGGTGGTACAACACTGGATAATTTTCATAAGTGTATCCAGGCAGGTACTTTGAATGCTGAAATCAAGGTTGTGCTCTCTAATGTTAAAGATGTATTGGGCTTGCAGAAGGCTGAAAAATACGGATATCCTAATTTTCATGCTGTGGGCAATGAGGCAATAAATGCTATTTTGAAGGATTATGATATCGACCTTATTTGCCTTGCAGGGTACCTGAAGCTGTATGAACCTCCACCTGAACTTGCGCGGAATGTACTCAATATTCATCCTGCCCTGATACCCGCTTTCTGTGGTGACGGCTTTTATGGTATGCGGGTCCATCGTGCAGTCAGGGCAAAAGGAGCTACGGTAAGTGGCTGTACCGTGCATTTTGCGAACAGTAATTACGATGAAGGCCCTATTGTAGTACAGAAATGTGTTCCATTGGAGTATGATGATTCACCTGAAGATATTGCACATAAGGTTTTTGATATGGAATGCATTGCATTTCCTGAGGCAATTAATCTTGTTGATGAAAAAGGCATAGACTTTTTCTGGAGGCGTGTTGAAAATGTCACGTAAGAAAAAAGTAATAATGACGGCTCAGGACATAGAGCGTGCGCTTGCCCGCATAGCCCTGCAGATTCTTGAAAGAAATCTCCATACTGAAGAGATAGTCATCGTAGGGATTCATACGGGTGGCGTTTTTCTGGCAGACCGGATTCACAGTATTATTAAAAAAAGAGAAAAGGTCAGTTTGCCATCAGGAAGTCTTGATATCACCCTGTACAGAGATGACTGGAGCAGAGTGACCCAGAATCCGATTGTCAAAAAAACAGACATTCCCTTTGAGATTGAGGGAAAGACACTGGTCCTGGTTGATGATGTTCTCTATACAGGAAGGACTATCCGTGCCGCCCTTGATGCAATAATGGATTTTGGGCGCCCCAGTAGTATTCAGCTTGCTGTTCTGATGGACAGGGGAGGGCGGGAGCTGCCAATTCAGGCGGATTATACCGGTATGGAGATACAGGTGGAGCCTAATCAGCATATTCATGTTTTATTACATGAGAATGCTGATATTGACGAAGTTGTACTGGATCAGTCGAACTGATCTGCTGGAAGTGTTGTGTTTTTTAGTAAAGCCCCAGTAAAGCACAGGTGATTATACATTAATTATCCGTAAGGTTTTTCCCATGGCCGAAGAACATTCTACTAGCAGAGCAGATCTGGTTCATATACAGGGCAGGGTCCGTGAGAAAATCAAGGATCATGTGCAGTATGATTTCAGCCCTCTCCAGAATAACCTGTTAAAGAGTTTTTTTGATCTGGTCCAGGAATACGACAGGTTGGATGATTTCTACCGAATTTGCGTTGTTGTGCTTCTTGAATCAATGAGGGTTGAAAGTTCGCTCTATATCATTGATAAAGAGGGAAGGCAACTCAGGCTGGTATGCAACAGCCAGACGGGCATCATCCGGGAACCGCGTCCAGTACCAACAGGCATATATCTCACCGACCAACCTTACAAGACTGAGAATTCCTACGTCGTTCCAATTTACAGGAAACCTCCCCAGAATTCGCCGAAAGATAATAACCTGATGAGTCCTGACCAGCAGCCTTGGCAGGGCGATATAAAAATTCTGGGGATGTTTGAGATTTCTCCTCTTGAGAATCTTAATGACCCGGACCTGTTTTTTTTGAAGAAATATGCCAACCGCATAGGGTTCAGGCTCCATAACCGTCTTCTGGCCCAGCAGAATATCCATCATCTTAAATTTATCAACAGTCTGGTGATGGATATTGAACATAATGTCATTATCCCAAACATGTATTTCAAGCATCTGTTCAATCAACTCCGCAAGAAAATTGGAGAGTTACAGGAACTTGAAGTGGAAATGACAGCAATGAAAAAGAGTGCTGCCGTAAGTGATGAAGCATGCACCATGCTTGTAGATAAATTGTCAGGCATGCGAGGGGATCTTTTGGGGTATCAGCAGGAGATGATGAAGCACCATGCAAATGTCAGCCTTTTTCTTGAGAGTTTGTTCAGGCGGGAACATTTCGAGCGTGGACATCTGGTACTGCGGCCTAAACTCTGCCGGATGGAAAAGGAGATTATCCTGCCGCAGTTGGGCCAGTATAAGAGCCGTTTAAAGACCAATAATATAATAATTGACCGGCCCACGGGGATGGATGAAGAAGAGATTCCCATTATGGTTGACAAGGGGCTTCTGGCCCAGGTTTATGCTAATCTCTTTTCCAATGCAGTGAAATATACTGAAGAAATTATGGATGATATGGGAGGAGCCAGAAAAGTCGTAGCCTATGGGCGTGAAATAATCGATGACTATTTCGGTCCGAACCAGCGGGGGGTAAAATTCAATGTTTTTACCACCGGGCACCACCTGTCCCATGACGATGTCCTGGCTCTGTACTCAGAAGGTTTCCGGGGGCCAAATAGTGAGAAGAAACCTGGAACCGGGCATGGACTTGCATTTATTAAACATGTAATCGAACTGCATGGTGGCCGGGTGGGATATGAAGCCACTGGACAGGGCAACAACTTTTACTTTGTTATACCTTTGCCAACGATCAGGTTTTTACGGCCCTGGCCTGAAAATGGTTCACTGGATGAAGATTTTTAACACCGGATATGCGTTTTCTATAACTTTAGATGTTTCCTCTTAAAGACAATATCCCGGCCAGGAATTTCCCTTATGTAAATATCGGACTCATTGTCGTTAATTCAATTTTTTTTATTTATGGGATGTCCAATGGGCAGGCGTTCGACCAGCTGATATTCACTCTTGGTTTTATACCGGCACGTTTTCTTGCCCAGCAGAGTGAAACCCTGTTTAGCCCAACTGGCTTTCTGCCTGTATTCAGTTCAATGTTCCTGCATGCCAATTTTATACATCTGATATCGAACATGTGGATGCTCTGGATTTTCGGGGATAATGTTGAGGACTGTATGGGCCATGGTCGCTATCTCCTGTTTTTTTTGCTGTGCGGCGTTGCTTCTGTATTTGCCCAGGCAATTTCAAATCCGCAATCAGCTATCCCCATGGTCGGGGCCAGCGGTGCCATATCAGGGGTACTCGGGGCCTATTTACTTACGTACCCCAATGCCAGGATACTCACGTTGGTTCCCATCGTCATACTGTTTTATATTATTGAACTGCCGGCTTATTTTTTTCTTGGTTTCTGGTTTGTCATCCAGTTGATACAGGGGTCTTTGTATTCCTTGAATTCGGATCAGGTGGTGGGCGGCGGAGTTGCCTGGTGGGCCCATATCGGTGGTTTCGCAGCCGGTGTCATACTCCTGCAGGTATTCAGGTGTAAGGACTGGGAGCGACCAGTGGTACCATCCAAAAGAAGTATTCGCCGTATACAAAGGCGTTAATAATAAAAAATATGATTGACATGATAAATAAAAAACCTGAGCTCCTGGCTCCTGCAGGCTCGATAAATGTTTTTGAAAGTGCGATCGAGGCAGGAGCTGACGCTGTCTATATCGGGGCGCCAGCCCTCAATGCCCGCGCCTTAGGCAAGGATTTTACTTTCGCCGAAATTGCAGCCATGATCGAATTTGCCCATAAAAGGGACGTTAAATTGTATCTGGCAACAAACAGTTTGCTGAAGGAAAATGAAATTCCGCAGACTCTTGAAACACTTGCCATTTTAGAAGAATTAATGCAGGATGCTTTGATCATCCAGGACCTGGGGGTCTTCCATCTCTGCAAAAAATATTTTCCCGGATTGCGGCTCCATGCCAGCACCCTTTTAGGAGCACATAACTCACTTGCAGTCCGGCAATTTAAAAATATGGGTTTTGAAAGGGTGGTTCTGGCCCGTGAACTTACTGTTAAGGAGATTAATTCCATTGCCAGAGCAAGTGACGTGGAGATAGAGGTATTCATCCATGGGGCCCTTTGCTTCAGTTATTCAGGGTTGTGTTTGTTCAGCAGTTACCTGGGTGGCAAAAGCGGTTTGCGCGGGCGTTGTGTGCAACCATGCAGACGGCGCTACCAATGGAAGCAACCCGGGGAAAAACAGGGCTACTATTTTTCAATGAATGATTTGAGCGGTATTGATCAGATCCACAGTTTGCAGCAGGCGGGTGTTTCTTCCTTTAAAATTGAGGGCAGGCTTCGCAGTGCCCATTATGTTTCCTCCGTGGTCAAGGCATACCGTATGGTCATTGATGCAGATGAAGGCGACGGGTCGATCCTTGCGAATGCCAAAGAGTTATTAGATCAGTCCATGGGAAGAAAAACCAGCCAGGGATATTTCGAGACGGCAGAATCCAAAGAATTGATCTCACCATATCATTCCGGCAATGTTGGTTTATATCTGGGGCAGGCAGGTAAAGGTACGGGCAGAGGGAAGATTGCCCTTGCACTTAAAGAAGCAATACAGGTTGGTGACCGTTTGCGTTTGCATCAGGAGGATACAGGGGAGAGGATCGCCTTTACCCTGCGAAACGTTACAAAAAATGGCCAAAAAATATCCCGGGCCAATCCGGGTGAGAGTATAATACTTGAGGTCCCGGCAGTAGTGAAACAGGGAGACAGTCTCTTTAAGGTTGATAGTCGTATAGCCAGGGAGGCTGAAAAGAATAAGCCTGGTCTTGAGCCCGGGCAGTTTAGTTCTGCTGTGAAAAAGATACTGCAAAAAACAAGACAAAAAGTCTCGGCAGTTCAAAAAAGTCTTGCATCCGGTCAAACCAGAAGCAGAAAAACTTCTGTTGCCGGAAAGAGAAGAGCGAGGGGTTCCTCTGATGCAACGCCACTTATTTATATTAAAATAGATGATCTGCAGGTGTTAAAAATGCACTTGCCTGTCATGCCTGAACAGCTCCTGGTGGAACTCAATCGAAAAACCTTTAATGATTTTCAACACCAGAAAAAAAATGTTAAAAAATTTCATCACAAGATGGTCTGGTGTTTACCTCCAATAATAATGGAAAGTGAGGTAGGTTTTTTCAGTAAGGCTATACCTCAGCTTATAAAAAACAATTTCATCACCTGGCAGATTGGACATGTCGGGCAGCAGTTATTCTTCGATAGGAAAGAGAGGTTGAACCTGTCAGGGGATTATACCTTAAACATTCTTAATTCCCAGGCACTGTTTGTCCTGCATGGCCTTAAGCTGCAAAGGGCACAAGCTGCCATAGAAATTGACCGGGAAAGCCTGGGAGACATTTTAAGCAGCAAATCAGCAGCAGATTCAGGGGTTGATCTGGGTATGACGGTTTATGGCACGCCTCCTCTTTTTACTGCCAGACCCATGGCCAAGCATTTTATATACGCACAGCCCTTTGTAAGTCCCAAGGGAGAATCCTTTGTTCTGCGCAAAGCCTGGAATTCAACTGTGGCAATTGATGAAAATCCTTTTTCACTCCTGTCAAAGTTGACTGAACTGGCAAAAATGGGTGTGAAATACGTGGTCATTGATCTCAGCCACCGTAAGATCAGCAGAAAAGAAATTGACGAGATTGGCAGAGAATTGGCAGGCAAGCAGTCCAGGCGAAAACTCTCAACGTTTAATTATAATGGCAGCCTGTTGTGATAGTTTTTTGCTTAGTAACCTTTTGTTTTCCCTGGCCAGATAATGGTGTGAAGCTGAAGGCGTAACCTGACCGGCAGATGATCTTCCAGAATCCAGGCGGCAAGATTTGCAGGCTCAAGTTTGGAATTCACTGGCGAAAAGGTGACAGTTGCCCGGTTCTCTAAATTGTATTGAGAAACAAGCTGCACAGCCCAGTTGTAATCATCCCTGGAACTTAAGACGAATTTGATTTCATCCTTTTGGGTCAGGAGATCGAAGTTGTCAAAATCCATGTGCTCATGCATGCCGCTTTCCGGGCATTTCATGTCTATAATCTTGATCACATCTTCGGGAACATCGGCAAGACTCAAGCTGCCGTTTGTTTCAAGCAAGACTGTTCTACCCGTTTCCAGTAATTTATCCAGGAGGGGATAAACACCTTTCTGCAGCAGTGGTTCACCACCGGTAACTTCAACAATGGCACCGGGATATTTCTGCAGTTCCGCAAGTATCTGATTGATATGCATGTAAGGATGGTCCTCCTCATAGGCATAACGGGTGTCACAGTAGGTGCAGCGCAGGTTGCAGTCGGCTAAACGGATAAAAAAGCAGGGATATCCGGCAAAGGATGATTCACCCTGGATACTGTAAAACAGTTCAGCGATCTTTAACTCTGTTTCACCCACCAAAGTATGTTACACCGGAATTATCAGTTTCGCGGACAGTGACACTGTGAACCCCATATCGGTCAGTAGAAAGGTCATTTTGCAGGGTATTGAAGATGTAGACCGCAATGTTTTCCGAAGATGGGTTGACAGACTGGAAAGAAGCAAGTCCGTTCAGGTCATGGTGGTCAAGTGTGTCGAGAACCTTGTTTACTTCAGCTTTTAAAATTTTGAAATCAATTCCCATGCCGAGATTGTCTAAACTGTCAGCCTTGACAGTTACCTCAACTTTCCAGTTATGACCATGGGGCCTTTCGCAGTTTCCTGGATAATCTCTTAAATGATGGCCGGCGGAAAAATGACTTTTGATAAAGATATGAAACATGTTAGGAGTACCTCGCAGTTTTCTATGAAAAAAATGTAATTAAAAATCCAAAAGTATTGTTGAAAACAAATTGCTTTTTTAATAGTGTGCAGCATTGAGTTTTTTTTACTTATATTAAAATAATCAACCTTGTCCGGGAGAGCAAGTAAGACTTTCGCATTATTATTTTTCAGCGCCCTCCCGGGCATTATAAGACAGATCAAGGAGTGTGCCAGTATGGCCACAGTGGCGCCATTTAAAGCTCTTCGCTTCAATCCACAGAAGATCGAGCACATGGAGGATATTGTAACTCCTCCATATGACATAATTGATGAAAAAACCCAAGCTGCTTTTCAGGCCAGGAATCCTTATAACATGATTTACCTGGATATCAGCAAATCACCAGGTAAGGGCGATGAATCCGATGAGCGCTACAGCTCCGCCAGGAACTATTTTACAAAGTGGCAGGAAGAGGACATACTCCTCCGCGATGAACTGCCAACCATCTATCTTTACACTATTGACTATGCCCTGCCTTCCGGGACTCGTTTAATCCGTAAGGGTCTTGTGGCGCTGGTGGAACTTTCAGAATTTTCCGAAGGTGTTGTCAAGCCCCATGAAGAGACGTTTGCAACGGTGACCGCTGATCGTCTGCGGTTGATAGATACCTGCCAGGCGCAATTCAGCCAGATCTTTTCTCTCTATGCTGATGAGGGAGCGAATATCATCGCAACCCTCGAAGAGGGATTACCTGAAAATCCATTGTGCGAGGTTAAAGATGTTGACGGTGGTATACATTCGATCTGGCCGGTTGGGGATAAAGAGATACTTGCCAATGTCCAAAAACTTTTCAGTGAGAAAGCCGTCTATATAGCAGATGGCCACCATCGGTATTCGACATCCCTGCAGTATCGACAGATGATCAGTGAAAGGGAAGGGGGAATCTCTGAGAAGAGTCCTTATAACTATACCATGATGTATCTCTGTCCTATGGAAGATCCTGGTCTTACCGTACTGCCAACACATAGACTGGTCTCACTTCCTGATGATGTGATTCCTGGCCTGCCCTCTATGGACGAACTTGTCGAGCGTATGTCCTCGGCTTTTGAACTGGAAGAGATAACAGGTGGGACCAGGGAGATCCTGGTTGCGGAAGTTCTTGACAGAATGGATGAAAAACTGGCTGCAGCCAAAAAAGATCAGACCATATTCGGGCTGTACCATGCCCTGGAAGACAGGTGCTTCCTTTTGACCTTAAAGGTAGAAGCTTTGCAGACTAAATCCCTTGCTGCAAGACCGCAGGCCCTACGTGAGCTTGATGTGGTTGTTCTTTCCGGTCTTGTGATTGGGGACATTTTAGGTCTTGATTATGAGAGGAGTGAGCAGGACAATCTGGTGCGATATTTTGCTGACCCTGATGAAGCTCTTGATGTGGCAGTAAAGGAAAGCATAGATAAAGAGAATTTTCTGCCTCTTTTGTTCCTGATGAATAATACCCAGGTCCAGCAGGTGAAAAGAGTTGCTGACGAAAACCTGATCATGCCTCATAAATCCACCTATTTCTATCCCAAGATTCTTACCGGTTTACTGTTAAATAAATATAATCCTGATGAAAAGATCGGGCCTGAGTAGCCGGCTGTCCGGGAAGAGGGGTACCGCTAACTAAGGTATGGTTGCACAGGATAAATATACGGATGATACCCTGTTTAACGGGCGTATCCGGTGTGTCCAGCATAGAAAAGGCTACCGTTTTTCCCTGGACGCAATTCTGTTGGGAAATTTTATCAGCCTTCGGGCTGATGAGAAGATTCTTGATCTGGGGTGCGGCAGCGGTATTGTTTCCCTGATCCTGGCTTACAGGTATCCTTCCTGTCAAATTACAGGTCTTGAGATTCAAGCGGACCTTGCGCTGCTGGCTCAAAAAAATGTCGCAGCAAATGACTGGCAGGAGCGTATTGCTATACTGCAAGGTGATCTCCGGCAGATTGAGAAGCAGCTGCCAGCCGGCCGGTATGATTGTTTAGTCAGTAATCCTCCCTACAGAAAAACAGGTTCGGGTCGTGTCAACATCGAAACTGAACAATTTTTAGCCCGGCATGAGAAAATGGCAGATGTCGAAAGCGTTGTTAAAGCTGCAGCCTGGTCACTGAAAAACAAGGGCCGTGCTGCCTTTATTTATCCAGCAGTCAGAATAGCTACAGTTTTTTATGAAATGAAAAAACAGGGGTTGGAGCCTAAAAGGATGCAGACGGTATACAGCTATCCTGGAAGTCCTGCGACATTGGTACTTGTAGAGGCGGTGAAAGGTGGCGGGGAGGAACTTGAGATCATGGCCCCCTTTTATGTGTACCAGGAGCAGGAAGGGAATTATTCACCTGAAATGGAATCCTGCTATAAACCATAAATTATACTTTTCAATGGGAAATTTTATCAATGCTCGCAAAAATTAAAAGTAGTGCTGTAGTTGGAGTTGAGGCACTGCCGGTGATAGTTGAGGTTGATATTTCCAATGGGCTGCCAGCTTTCTCGACTGTTGGATTAGCCGAGGGGGCTGTCCGGGAAAGCCGCGAACGGGTGAAGGCCGCCATCAAAAATTCAGGGTACGATTTCCCGAAACGCAGAATTACTGTCAATCTTGCTCCTGCTAACCTGAAAAAGGAAGGAGCCGGGTATGACCTCCCCATGGCACTCGGCATCCTCGTTGCCTCTGAGATATTAAAGAGTGAGAAGCTGGAAAAATATAGCATCATTGGTGAGCTTTCTTTAGACGGCTCCATTCGGGGTGCAAAAGGTGTTCTGCCCATGGCAATAGCTGGGCAAAAAGCGGGGTTGGAAGGGATACTGGTGCCGATTGCCAACCGTAAAGAAGCTTCTGTTGTTGCAGGCATTAAAGTGATCGGGGTCAAAACATTGTACGAGGCGGTTGAATATCTTATTGGTACCATGGAATTACCCCATACAACCACTGATCTTAAGGATATTTTTAAGAATAATGGAAATTACGAGGTTGATTTTGACGAGGTTAAAGGCCAGGAACATGTAAAAAGGGCAATGGAAATTGCAGCGGCAGGGACCCATAACATCCTGATGAAAGGTCCTCCCGGTTCGGGAAAAACAATGCTTGCCAGGCGATTGCCGACAATTTTACCTGATCTGACCTTTGAAGAAGCGATGGAAACAACCAAAATCTACAGCGTTATGGGACTGCTGAAAAATGGCACACCGCTTATATCCTCCAGGCCATTCAGAGCCCCCCACCATACAATATCGGATGCCGGCCTTATCGGAGGCGGGCAAATTCCTAAACCTGGTGAAGTGTCCCTGGCCCATAATGGAGTACTTTTTCTTGACGAGTCACCGGAATTTAAAAAAAACGTACTGGAAGTGTTGAGGCAGCCTGTTGAGGATGGTACTGTTACCATCTCCAGAGCTGCAAGTTCGCTTAACTTTCCCGCGCGGTTTATTCTGGTTATTGCCTTCAACCCTTGTCCCTGCGGTTATCTCGGTGACATGAAACATAACTGCAAATGTACTCCTACACAAGTTCAGCGCTATGAAAGCCGACTTTCCGGGCCTCTTCTGGACAGGATTGATATGCATCTTGAAGTTCCTTCCGTGCCTTATAAAGATATGTCGTCAGCAGACAGTGGTGAATCTTCTGCTCTCATAAAAGAAAGGGTGCAGCAGGCAAGATCGATTCAGAAAAAGAGGTTCGAACAGCGGAAAAATTATTATAGCAATGGGCAGATGACACCAAAGGATATTAAAAAGTTCTGTATTCTTGACACTCCTTCTGAAAAGCTTCTTGAAAAAGCTGTTGATCGATTGGGCCTCTCAGCTCGTTCCTATCATAGAATTTTAAAAATATCCCGCACCATTGCCGATCTTGATCAGAGTGAGAATCTACAGACCAAGCATATTGCTGAAGCAGTTCAATACCGAAGGCTTGATTGCTGTAAATAGGGTATAAATTATAATACTATGGAAAAAATAGTCAGTGACCTGAAAAAATTAGTGCCATTCAAAGATACTGTTGAAATTGGCGATATTGTTTTAATTGCTGCCAAGAAACCACAAATGTTGGTTTACGCCCTGGTAAGCGATATCGTCAGGGATAATACAAAACGTGGCGATTGGTGGCATGTCAGCATGCATTTTTTAACATTGCCGCCAAGGAAGATTACCTGGATTTTACGAACTGAACAAATGACAGGGCATGAGATATTTACCATGGAAGGCGAAGAGCGGTTTATGAAGGGTGTTGTTTTTGACACAAAAAAAGCACCTGTCAATGATGAACCCCGACACGATAAGAGGGGGAAATCTCCATTGCGTCGTATTAAATAAGGCAGGAAGTCATGACCTCTGAAAGGGAATGTATTAATCGTATTCTTCACTATGTGCAAAACCATAACCGGGAGTACCTGATCAAGGGTATTGGAGATGATTGTGCAGTTCTTAAAAAAGATGAGGAGAACTGCTTGCTGCTCACCACAGACACCCTTGTGGAAGGAGTGCATTTTGATCTGGCCTGGCATCCTCCCTATCTGCTTGGCAGAAAATGTGCCTCTGTTAATTTAAGTGATATCGCTGCTATGGGCGGTCAACCCCGTACCTGTCTGTTGAGCATTGGTTTTCCCGAATCAATTCCTTCCTGGTTTGATGATTTCATGTCAGGACTTACTTCGGTGCTCAGGGAACATGATACCCTTCTGGTTGGAGGCGATACGGTTAAAAGTGGGAATGATCTTATACTATCAGTGACTGTCACTGGGGAGGGGAGCAGGAAGCAGATATGTTATCGTTCCGGGGCGAAACCCGGAGATTTGATATGGGTTTCCGGACCACTGGGCAATGCAGCCGCAGGTCTTGAATTATGCCGTAAAGGTTTTTGCCAGCCTGCCGGGATATCAGGTAAATGGCAGCAGCTTATTCATGCGCATCTTGATCCGGGGCCTGAAGTCGATCTTGGGATAATTCTTTCTTCCAGCGGATTTGTTCATGCAATGATGGACATCTCTGATGGTCTGGCCACGGATCTTGCCCATCTTTGCCAGGAAAGTGGTGTAGGTGCAGAAATCCAGAAGGATCTCCTGCCTGTTTCCGTGCTGCTTGAAAATGCAGCGATAGAATTGAATACAGGAGTATTTGACTGGGTGCTCAGAGGTGGTGAGGATTACCAGCTCCTTTTTACAACCAAGGCTTCAGATGAACAAAATCTGCTCCAGCTGGTTTCTGATAAATTGGGCAGGGAGATGTTCTGTATTGGCCGGATTGTAGATGATCAGGGTGTGTTGCTGTGCAGTGGTGAAGACCGTCAGGAGATAAGCTACCAGGGATATGACCATTTTCCCGGGTAATTAAACAAAAGTATTATATACCAAAGCCCCTCCCGGGAATAAGGGAAGGGCTTTTTTTAGTGCTGCTAATTTTCTTATGATATGAAAATCTGCTTACAGCAGCCGGTATGGATAGGCTCTCTGGGTCCATTCACTATCAGGATACTTGTTGCTGAGGATCTCATATGCCTCTTTCAGGGGTTTGGGGTCTCCTGAATTTTTATAGCGCGAAACCCCCTGGAGAAAAATCGCTTCAGCTATAGTTTTACTTTGGGAATGATCAGCTATGATAGTGTCAAAAAATGAGAGTGCCTCCGGGTAGCGGTCATTATCAAAGTGGTATTTAGCAATGCCGAGAAGAGAATTGGCAATAAAACCATCCGGGTCAAGAAAACCAACAGTGCGATGATGTTCTTTCCCGTCGAAGCCAAGGGTTATTAAAGTTGGTGTCCATTTGATATTGAAATCATCGGACAATGGTTTTGCATCAAATGGTACCTGAAGAGGAACAAATGATTTTTGGCTGTATTCAATTACATCTTTGTCGGGATACGTAACTGCATCCATCTGCTGGCATCCAATTCAACCAGGGTTGTGGAAAAATAATAAGATGGGCAGATGTTGAGCTTGGGCACGTTTACGTGCCTCTTCCGGGTCTGTTTCCCAGGTGATAGAAGTATCCATGTTGTGGTTCCTTTGAAAGAGAGGTTTATAAATGATATTTTTCGTCTATAAATATCATTTCCATTTTAAAGCCACCAATAATAACAGATATGATCGTTGACAATGATTTTTGGTGGTGCATAACTTTTATTTTTTTGCCCATTCAAAAGAGATTTTTAACAAATAATATTTCAGACTACTTGATTGCCTTTACAATAAATTTATAGGTAATAGCTTTGCCTGCCAGGGGATGGTTGAAATCTATTGACACTTCCTCACCATTAACTGCAGTAACAAGAGCTGGAATTTTTTGTTTCTGGCCGTCGTTTTCGACTGTCATTCCAATAATCATCCCGGTTTTCGGAGTAGTATTTTCACCAAAAACACTTCTGTTAACTATGTGCAGCAGTTTTCCATCCCTGTCTCCGAAAGCCTCATTCGGTTGCAGGGTAACTGCTTTTTTTTCGCCTTCCCGCATGTCAAGAAGCGCATTTTCAAATCCTGGAGGCATAGAGCCTGCACCAACTTCTAATTCAAAGGAACCAGTATCTGCAGAGCTTTCAATAATCTCTCCATTCTCAAGCACACCTTCATATTCAATAGTCACATGGTCGCC